>ERZ1026888.871-NODE-871-length-14849-cov-21.324388_pt1 | contig 14849 bp, 9 predicted proteins | sample MGYA00380174_ERZ1026888 | MGnify/ENA primary metagenome ERZ1026888 (study PRJEB33269, sample SAMEA4719810) | human gut metagenome | biome: human-associated habitat; feature: organic feature; material: feces | place: Cameroon | collected 2013-10 ...
GCACCAACCGAGCAAGAAGTGCACCAACCGAGCAAGAAGTGCACCAACCGAGCAACAATTGTATTTAAACGTCAGTTTATGCGAAAAATCTGCCATATCTCCCAGCAGGCGTGTAATGCGTTGTCGGATAGTGGGTTGACGGCTGGCAGATAGCAGTTTTATCTACCAGCTATCTACCAGCCGTCATAGCATCTTCATAACTTTCATTCGTCTTATTATCAGCATTCTTAACAATGATGGAATTAATAATTTGGATGATGTTGGTGGAGCATTCCAAGTAGACATCATCGTTTTGCTTCAAGGTATTACCATGTACATCAAATATTATAGAATCTTCATTGCTGAATATTGTAATTGTTCCGTAGTAAGGAGGATGTTTTACGAAGCGCTCGTCATGATGAAGAACGCTTCTTTTTAAGCAATTGTTTATTTTGTTCAATACATTTGTATCGTTTATAGTGACTTCCTTGTTCTTAAAATGACTATAACAACGTACTGAGTCTATCTTGTCGAGCTGACAGAATTCTGCGGTCTTTGATTTATACTGCGAGCAACTTGTCAGTTCTACCAATAATAAAATTAAAGCAAACAAACGTATCATATTTCCATCATTTTGGGGGGAATTGTTGTCCATTAATGTTATGTTTCAGCATATACTCTGCGGCAGAGATGCTGTCTTTAAAAATCTTTGTATACTTGCTTTGTATAACTTTAGGTGTTTCATTTACTTTAAAGTCCTTTTTTATTAAGTAGAATTTATTTCAGATATCCGCCATAAATTTTAGAAGGTTCAACAGTATGCCCATTATACAAGAGTAAATGGCATGGGTCAAAAGGGTAAAAAGAACAAATATCGTTTAATGTTGTATCGCTAAAATGTACTATAGGAAAATCAGCATCTAATGCCAAATCTCCATTATAATCATTGTATATACATATTCTCATCGAGTTGTGGGAAACAGATATTATCTTTAGCCAATAAATATCCTTTAAATCACCTATTCTAACAGCTCCCTTTGGAGGTACTATAGCTTCTTCTATATCAATTACAGATATAAATATTGCAACGATTAAAAGAATAAAGGTGATTGTAGATATAAATAGTCGCTTAATAATTTTTCGCATAAGATTCTTATTCTACGAACTTGGTGCTGCGGAGGCCGGAGACCTCCGCTACGGTAAAACAGCAATTCCATTGTCTGAAGCATACTGTGAATGTTCTCCCTCTCAATTCACTCTCTCATGAATTTCGAAATCCAACCTGTTGAACAGAATGTTTTTTCCTATGCTATCTCCGTATATAAAAACCAGATAAATGCGAATATATATCGGAGCGCCAAATGTATCATCTGTGAAATCTTTCAGATTGATTGCGAAATGATTATCCTCGGCAATACGCTGCAAATCTGAGAACGTGAATCTTGAAGGCAGTTTCTCACGAATGGCATTAATGCCACTGATTACATTGTCTTTCTCTCGTACATCAAAAACATATTCTAATCTGACACATCCTTTTAGTTCTTTGGGCTGCTTTAAGAATTTTTCAAAAGATGCGTATTCTTTTGGATTATTAGAAATACTCTTTTTTAATATCCTTTCCCATTTAATGCGCATCGGACTGCAATAGTCTGCGTTAAAGTATTTGAATCTATTCCGTTTTATTGGATGTCCATCAAAATCACAAAAGAGACGATATTGCACAACAGACATATTCAGATCGCCTATTTTTTTATCTTGAGGGATACGGTCGTATTCCTCAAAATAAATTTTATAGATTCTTTCGGCGATGGCTAAGCCTTCTATAGCACAAAACCATTCGCCCTCTTTTATCGTATTACTTGACTCCATATTCTTGATGATGTTTAATATGATCGTTTTTATACATATTTTGCGCCCTCTAAATTAAACGCACGATTATGCCCCGTATTCTTTGTGATAAAGTGGAGAAGCCAATGATCTCATTTGCTTTATTGTTGTCTGTATATCTGCAGGGAAATTTTTAATACGAGCCTTGTATCCAGAGGCAACTTTATGATTGTTAACATACAAGGTGTATTCAACATTATCCTTAACAATAACAGAATCACGATAAGAAGTATTCTCCAATTTTGAAATTGCCACTTGTATTGTCTTTTGTTGAGCAGCTCCAAGTCTTTTTCTGATAATCGGATAAGCAGAATTCCACGCAACATCCCCTTCAGATATTGTTTTATTAGCAGTCTCAACATATCCTACACCATAGGTCAACAGCGAGTCACAACACTTTATTATTTGAGACTCGGAATCTCCGAAATCCATAATTAGAATCATAGACTTCTTTTCCATATTCTGTTGCTCATGTAAAGACAAAGAATTTATTGTTTTCTTCTTGGGTGGCTGTGTATTAGAACATGAGCTTATCATAAATACACTTATTATTATTAAAAATAATCTGAACATATATAAGCTGTGGATTAGGTTTAACGTATCGCAAATATAGCGAAATAATGTATATGATGTATGCGGAAGGGTTGTTTTTAACATTGGTTAAGCTACTGGAGTTTCGATCCTTTTCTTAAGCTTTTCTCACCGTTCGCGTCCGCCGCCCGATCAGATTCCGTACGCCGTCCGATCGGATTCCGTTCGCCGCCCGATCAGATTCCGTCCGCCGTCCAATCAGATTCCGTCCGCCGTCCGATCAGATTCCGTTCGGGTGACGATGACTCTTCGTGAGGGTTTTGCTGCGAGAATTGAACAGCTAAAGATGCAAGTCGTTGCTCGATGTGCAGCAAAACAATGCGTAAAGCTGACAGACGGCACGAATTATTGCTATATATAATAGGTGGTATGAAGTTTTTTCGTTAATTTTGCGAATGATTAATCAGTACACCCCAAACATAACTTTATATTTCCGGAATGAAAGAATTTGTAATATCTGAAGTAAAGGCTGAGACAGCCATTCTTGTCGGTCTGATAACGAAAGATCAGGACGAGGCAAAGACAAAGGAATATCTCGACGAACTGGAGTTTCTCGCCGACACGGCGGGCGCCGTAACCGTGAAGCGATTCACGCAGCGCGTGGGCGGACCGAGTTCGGTGACGTACGTGGGCACGGGTAAGCTGGAGGAGATACGCGAATACATAGAGGCTGAGGAGGACGCTGAACGCCCCATCGGCATGGTTATCTTCGACGACGAGCTGTCGGCGAAGCAGATACGCAACATCGAGAAGGTGCTGCAGGTGAAGATACTCGACCGCACGTCGCTCATCCTCGACATCTTCGCCATGCGCGCGCAGACGGCTGCGGCAAAGACGCAGGTGGAGCTGGCGCAGTATCGCTACATGCTGCCGCGTCTGCAACGCCTGTGGACGCACCTTGAGCGTCAGGGCGGTGGCTCGGGCTCTGGTGGCGGCAAAGGCTCCGTGGGTCTGCGCGGACCGGGTGAGACGCAGCTCGAGATGGACCGCCGTATCATCCTCAACCGCATCACGCTGCTCAAGCAGCGCCTCGTGGAGATTGACAAGCAGATGAGCACTCAGCGCAAGAACCGCGGACGCACCATACGTGTGGCGCTCGTGGGATACACCAACGTGGGCAAGTCGACCATCATGAACATGCTGGCAAAGAGCGAGGTGTTCGCCGAGAACAAGCTGTTCGCTACGCTCGACACTACGGTGCGCAAGGTGGTGATAGACAATCTGCCGTTCCTGCTCGCCGACACCGTAGGCTTCATACGCAAGTTGCCCACCGACTTGGTCGACTCGTTCAAGTCGACGCTCGACGAGACGCGCGAGGCTGACCTACTGCTGCACGTAGTGGACATCTCTCACCCCGACTTCGAGGAGCAGATACGCGTAGTGGAGAACACGCTGAAGGAGTTGGGCTGCGCCGACAAGCCGTCGATGATTGTGTTCAACAAGATTGACAACTACACGTGGACCGAGAAGGAGGAGGACGACCTCACGCCAATGACCAAGGAGAACATCACGCTCGACGAGCTGAAGCGCACATGGATGGCGCGTCTGGGCGAGAACTGCCTGTTCATCTCGGCAAAAGAAAAGCTGAACATCGACGAGTTACGCGAGACGATATACCGCAAGGTGCGCGAACTGCACGTGCAGAAGTATCCGTACAACGACTTCCTGTATATGGATGTGGAATGATGTTGTGGTGGTGAGGTGTTGAGATGGTGAAAATGTGTTGAAATGTTGAGATGTTGTTGTGTTGACATATGCATATCTCAACATCTCAACACAACAACACCACAACATCACATCTCAACATCATATCTCAACACCTCACCACAACAACATCTTTACAACACCTCAACATAACAACATCTCAACACCAAAAGCACATGATTTATCGCAAGTTAACCGAAAACGAAATCTCGACTCTACAGGCCAACAGCTGCTGGGCAGAAGACTGGCAGCGCATAGAGGTGAGCGAAGATTTCGAGCCACGCTTCTTCCACCGCGTGATGTTCTACGGCGACATTCGCCTCGGGGCGTTCACAGACAATGTGGAGGTGAGCCGCGGCTTCATGAAACACGCTGGCGTGAACAACGCCACGCTGCGTAACGTAACCATAGGCAACAACTGCCTCATCGAGAACATCTCGGGCTACATCAACAACTACACCATCGGCGACGACTGCATCATCTCCAACGTATGCACGATGGAGACTACCGACGGCGCCACCTACGGCGAGGGCAACCTCATATCGGTGCTCAACGAGGTGGGCGAAGGCAACCTTATTCTCTTCCACGGACTGACCAGTCAGGTGGCGGCGCTCATGGTGAAACACTTCCACAACCGACCGCTCAAGGACACCATACGCCGCTTGATACGCGAGGAGATAGAGCGCACGGCGCCAGACATGGCTGCCATAGGCAACCGCGTGAAGATAGTGAACACGAAGGAGATAACGAACACCGTGATATACGACGACTGCGAGATAGCGGGCGCCGCACGACTCAGCGACTGCACCCTGATGAGCAACAATGATGCGTCGGTATATATCGGCACAGGCGTCATCTGCGAGAACTCTATCATCGGCGACGGATCGTCGATAATAAACAGCGTGAAGATGCAGGACTGCTTTGTGGGCGAGGCGTGCAAGCTGAGCAACGGATTCACCGCGGCGGGCAGCGTGTTCTTCGCCAACTCGTACATGGCGAACGGAGAGGCATGCGCAGCGTTCTGCGGTCCGTTCACGGCGTCGCATCACAAGAGTTCGCTGCTCATCGGCGGACAGTTCTCGTTCTACAACGCCGGTTCGGCTACCAACTTCTCCAACCATGCCTACAAGATGGGACCGATGCACTACGGAACGCTCGAACGCGGATCGAAGACTGCCAGCGGAGCCTACATTCTGATGCCGGCGCATATCGGAGCATTCTCGGTGTGCTTCGGCAAACTGATGTATCATCCCGACACACGCTCGCTGCCGTTCTCATATCTCATAGCCTACAACGACACGATGTATCTCGTGCCGGGTCGCAATCTGACCACCGTGGGTCTGTACCGCGACATCAGAAAATGGCCGAAACGCGACATGCGACCCGCCGGAGCACGCAAGAGTATTGTGAACTTCGACTGGCTCTCGCCGTTCACCGTGGGCGAGATACTGCGCGGAAAGAAGATTCTGGAGGATCTGCGCGACGCTTCGGGCGAGGATGTGTCTACGTACAACTATCACGAGTACGTAATAAAGAACTCGTCGCTGCGCAAGGGCATCAAATACTACGACATTGCGCTGCGCATATACATGGGAGCGGTGCTCAAACGCCATGCACCGGTGGAGCCGACGACGACCGTGGGCACCGGACCGTGGACCGACATATCGGGTCTGCTGCTGCCTGTGTCTGAAGAACAGCGCCTCGTAGACGATATCCTCTCGGGCGAGATTGACACAACAGAGGGCATCGCCGAACGCTTCGAGGAGATAAACGCCAACTACTCTGAATACCGGTGGGCGTGGTCGTACCAGATGATAATGGACTACTACGGCTTCGCCGAACTGAACGAGGAGAACGTAGAACGAGTAAAGCGCGACTACATAACGGCGCGCCGTGCGTGGATAGCCGAGATAAAGAAGGACGCCGCAAAGGAGTATCGTCTGGGCGACGTGGAGGAAGAAGTGTTCGACAACTTCAACGAACAGCTCGACAAGGAGGTCGACTTCGAGAACCAGAAACTTTATATGTAACCCTATTTCAACAAAACTATACAAATGAGATTCAAGTCTTTTCTTATTGCCGCTCTCCTTTCGGTAGGATTCGGCAGTCAGGCTTCGGCCTACGAGTATGAGACCGTGAAGGGCGACCCGATGCAGACACGCATCTACACGCTGCCAAACGGACTGAAGGTTTATCTTTCTGTGAACAAGGAGCAGCCGCGCATACAGACTTACGTGGCGGTGCGCACCGGTTCGCGCAACGACCCTGCCGAGACAACGGGTCTGGCTCACTATCTGGAGCACCTTATGTTCAAGGGAACACGACTCTTCGGCACCACAGACGCTGCGAAAGAACAGCCGTATCTCGACGACATCGAGCGCCGATACGAGCACTACCGCACCGTGACCGACCCCGAAAAGCGCCGACAACTCTATCACGAGATCGACTCGGTGTCGCAGATAGCTGCGCAGTATTTCATACCGAACGAGTACGACAAGCTGATGGCTGCCATCGGAGCCAACGGAACAAACGCATATACAAGCAACGACGTGACGTGCTACGTGGAGAACATTCCGTCGAACGAGGTGGACAACTGGGCACGCATCCAGGCAGACCGCTTCCAGAACATGGTTATCCGCGGTTTCCACACAGAGCTTGAGGCTGTGTACGAGGAGTACAACATGCACCTCTCAAGCGACTTCGACAAGGAGTGGGCGGCGCTCGGCAAGAAGCTCTTCCCTACTCACCCCTACGGCACACAGACCACTATCGGTACGCAGGAGCATCTGAAGAATCCGTCAATCACGAACATAAAGAACTACTTCAAGCACTACTATGTGCCGAACAACGTGGCTATCTGCATGGCGGGCGACTTCGACCCTGAGGCTGTGATGGCTACCATCGACAAGTATTTCGGCTCGTGGAAGAAGAGCGAACAGGTGAAGTACCCGCACTTCGCACCGGTGAAGGACCTCACGGCGCCGGCTGACACTACCGTAATCGGTCAGGAGGCAGAGAACGTGTTCCTCGGTTGGAAGATGGACGGCTCGGCTTCGCTGCAGGCTGATACGCTCGACGTCATCGACCACATGCTCTCCAACGGCAACGCCGGACTCATCGACATCAACGTAAACCAGAAGATGCTCTGCCAGGGTGTGCAGTCGGGCAAGATTGACATGCGCGACTACTCGCAGTTCATCATGATCGGTCAACCCAACGAGGGACAGTCGCTCGACGAGGTGAAGGCTATCATGCTCGGCGAGATAGAGAAGCTGAAGCGTGGCGAGTTCAGCGACAAGCTGCTGCCTTCGGTGAAGAACAACATGAAGCTCGAGTTCCTGCGCTCGCTCGACAGCAACGAGAGTCGAGCTACGTCGTTCGTCAACACCTTCATTTACGGACGCCCGTGGAAGACGCAGGTGGAGCGCTTCGACCGCATCGCCGGCATCACAAAGGAGCAGATTATGGACTTCGCCAAGCGCCACTTCACCAACGGCTACGCCATCGTCTACAAGCGTCAGGGCGAAGACCCCACACAGAAGAAGATAGAAAAGCCGGCTATCACGCCGATACCTTCTAACCGCGACTTGCAGAGCGCTCTGGTGAAGGAGATTAAGGAGTCGAAGGTGAAGCCTATAGAGCCGGTATTCCTCGACTACGAAAAGGACTTCGCTCGCACTACTACAAAGAAGAAGCAGCCGGTTTACTACATACAGAACAAGCAGAACGACCTCTTCGAGCTTCACTTCGTGTACGATTTCGGTTCGGAGGCTAACAAGTGGCTGTCTTACGCTACCGACTATCTCGACTTGCTCGGCACCGGAACGATGTCGGCTGCTGAGGTTAAGGAGCGCTTCTACGAACTGGGATGCGAATACAGCTTCAACCCTACATGGTCTACGATGACTGTATCGCTCAGCGGTCTCGGCGAGAACATGACCGAGGCTATGAAGCTCATGGAGCAGATGCTCAACAACGCAAAGGTTGACCGCGAGGCTTACAATAAGTACGTAGACAACCTGCAGAAAGGCAGACGCGACGCTAAACTCAACCAGAAGGCCAACTTCGGTGCGCTGCGCAACTACGCTTTCTACGGCAAGTACAACCCTACACGCAACACGCCCGACAGCACAGAACTCGTAACGACCAATCCGCAGGACGTTGTCAACATGATTGCTGCGCTGAAGAACTACAAGCACGACGTGGTTTACTACGGTCCGCTCGCTATGAAGCAGCTGGTTGCTACCGTCGACAAGAACCATATCACGGCGAAGACTCTACAGGACGCACCTAAGAACAAGCCGTACAAGATGGTGGAGACTCCGAAGAACGAGATTCTCCTTGCGCCGTACGACGCTAAGAACATCTACATGATGCAGCTGCACAACGAGAACCAGAAGTGGACTCCGGAGGACGAGGCTAAGATTTCGTTGTTCAACGAGTATTTCGGTGGCGGTATGAACGGCATCGTGTTCCAGGAACTGCGCGAGAGCCGCGGACTTGCTTACAGCGCATTCGCCGACTACAGCACAACGAAGCGTAAGGAGCAGCAGACCAACCATGCTTATACATATATCATCTCGCAGAACGACAAGATGATGGACTGCATCCGCGTGTTCAACAACATTCTCGACACAATGCCGCAGTCGCAGCCGGCGTTCGAACTGGCGCAGCAGGCTGCCATGAAGCGCATCGCGTCGCAGCGCATCACTAAGGCTAACATCATCTTCTCTTATCTCGGCAACAAGCGCATCGGCATCAACTACGATATCCGCCGCGGCGTATACGAGGCTTTGCCGAAGCTCACACTCGAGGACATCGTGAAGTTCGAGCACGACAACATGACTAACAAGCCGTGGCTCTACCTCATCCTCGGCGACGAGAAGAACCTCGACATGAAGTCGCTCGAAAAGATTGCACCTATCAAGCGCGTGTCGACAGAAGAGATATTCGGATATTAATGATGGTGAGATGGTGTTGTGGTGAGATGGTGACAAATGCATATCTCACCATCTCAACACCTCACCACCACAACACCCCATATTTCCCCATTTTCTTTTGCAATATTCGCAAAAGAAATGTACCTTTGCAAAAGAACTAATTTAATTTAAACCAAATAGCATTATGGCATCAACACCAGATTTCAAGTATGCTCCTATGTTCCAGATGGGCAAGGACACTACTGAATATCGCCTGCTCACCACAGAAGGTGTAAGCACAGGCGAGTTCGAGGGTAAGACAATCCTTAAGGTTTCGAAGGAAGCGCTCACACTGCTCTCTCAGCAGGCGTTCCACGACGTAGAGTTCATGCTGCGTCGCGAGCACAACCTGCAGGTGGCTCAGATTCTCTCTGACCCTGAGGCATCAGAGAACGACAAGTACGTAGCTCTGCAGTTCCTCCGCAACGCCGAGACTGCTGCCAAGGGCATCCTGCCTTTCTGCCAGGACACCGGCACCGCTATCATCCACGGCGAGAAGGGACAGCGCGTATGGACCGACTTCGAGGACGAAGAGGCTCTCTCACGCGGTGTTTACAACACATTCACTCAGGACAACCTGCGCTACTCGCAGAACGCTCCGCTGAACATGTACGACGAGGTGAACACACGCTGCAACCTCCCCGCACAGATCGACATCGAGGCTGTAGAGGGCGACGAGTATCGCTTCGTAATGGTGGCTAAGGGTGGCGGCTCTGCCAACAAGACATACTTCTACCCGATGACAAAGGCTACTATACAGAACGAGGGCACACTGCTGCCGTTCCTCGTAGAGAAGATGAAGAGCCTCGGTACAGCGGCTTGTCCTCCGTACCACATCGCATTCGTTATCGGCGGTACATCAGCTGAGAAGAACCTCCTCACCGTGAAGCTCGCTTCTATCAAGTACTACGACTCGCTGCCTACAACAGGCGACGAGACCGGACGCGCTTTCCGCGACATCGACCTCGAAGAGAAACTCCTCAAGGAGGCTCACAAGATCGGTCTCGGCGCACAGTTCGGCGGCAAATATCTTGCTCACGACATCCGCGTAATCCGTCTGCCACGCCACGGCGCAAGCTGCCCGATCGGTATGGGCGTTAGCTGCTCGGCTGACCGCAACATCAAGGCTAAGATCACTAAGGACGGTGTGTTCCTCGAGAAGATGGACGCTAATCCTTCTGAGCTTATTCCGGAGGAACTCCGTCGTCCGGGTGAGGGCACAACCGGCATCGAGATCGACCTTGACAAGGGGATCGACGCTGTACGTGCAGAGCTTTCTAAGTATCCGGTTAGCACACGCGTTAACCTCAAGGGCACTATCATCGTAGCTCGCGACATCGCTCACGCTAAGCTCAAGGCTCGTCTCGACGCAGGCGAGGAGATGCCGGCTTACTTCAAGAATCATCCTATCCTCTACGCTGGTCCGGCTAAGACTCCGGAGGGTTATCCTTGCGGTTCTATGGGCCCGACAACAGCCAACCGTATGGACCCGTACGTAGACGAGTTCCAGGATCACGGCGCTTCGCTCGTGATGATCGCCAAGGGCAACCGCTCACAGATTGTGACAGATGCTTGCAAGAAGCACGGCGGCTTCTATCTCGGCACAATCGGCGGCGTTGCAGCAGTTCTCTCGCAGAGCTCTATCAAGAGCATCGAGTGCGTAGAGTATCCGGAACTCGGCATGGAGGCTATCTGGAAGATCACTGTTGAGGACTTCCCTGCTTTCATCCTCGTTGACGACAAGGGTAACGACTTCTTCCAACAGCTGAAGCCGTGGTGCCCTAACTGCAAGTAATGAAAATACGCAGAACCGACTAATAAGAATGTACAGCACCGACTAAAGAGAATGTACATACACAACAACGGTTCTGAATCATAATACAAAAAAATCTCCCATAACCCGTTGCAGGTTATGGGAGATTTTTTTGTATTGTGTCGGTTGAGAGCTGCTTTCGATTCGTTTGCAGAAACAACCTATATATGTTCTTCGATGTTTTTATTTAGAACGTAACGTTGAAACCGAGGTTGACGCTTGCGTTCGAGCTGAGCGGAATGAACTCCTTGCTCATCTTGCCAAGGATATGATCCATACCGATGAACATGTTGAAGCCCTTCGGATGCACGTTGAGAACCCATCCGCAGCTTGCAGTGTAGCTGTTCAAGGCGAAGTTGACGCCGCCGTCAATCCACTTCAGCGGAGATACGTTGGCACTCAGACGACCTTCCGTCCATGTGTACTTGCCGTTGAAGCGTGTAGAGCTGAGGAAACCGAACTTGAGCTTGCGATAGAGCGGGAAGGTGTATTCTGCACCTACGTTGAGCGTAGCGCCGATGCCGGTAGTGCGGCCCCCCTGGTCGCCTTCGTCAGTAAGGTTGGCGAAGTCTGCAAGCTGGTCGCCGTATTTGTCGCCCTGACTCTCGAACGAGTTGTCCTTAAGATTGCCGTTAGCGTCGTGCTTGTCGTATGAGATGTCGTGGAAACCGTTGAACTCGAAGGTCTCCTGCTTGTTCACAGCCGTCACGTTGTTCGACCAGCTGAGGAATCCGAGGTCTACGAGTGAGGCGCTCACCTGCCAGTCGTCGTTTATCTTGTATACCGCACCGAGGTCGAACGCCATACCGAAACCGCCGAGACCCGGTCCGTCGATGTCGATATCATTGACATACTTGTATGTGCCCTTGCCGTCCTGCTTGTATTCCTTCTCCTCCTGCTTGAACGCGAAGCCCTTCATCGAGATGTTAGCCTTTGCGCTACCCTGCATTGTCCACTTGTCCTCGCCTGCAAGGTCGGCACGCAGATTGCTTATCTGCACGTCGCCACGGGCTGCACCGAAGAGCAGCTTCATCTTGGCACCGACACGCAACTTGTCGTTTATCTTGCGCGAATGGCCGAACGCCAACTGCACGAACGACTGTGCATGCACGTTGATGTCGTCCATGACGTAGGTCTTGTTGCCGGTGTTCTTGGCGAACTCGAACAGAGAGTATGGCAGAGCCATGCCTACGTTAGTACGGGCGTCGAGCGATATGGTGTTGTAGCCGCCGAACTTCTTAAAGCCTGCCGAGAGAATGGTGATGTCTACATCGGCATTGATGCGGTTAGTGCCCGAAGCGAAGCCAGCCAAAGCGTCCTTCGTAGAGATGTACGGGTTCATGAACGTTGTCTTCTTCTTGTCACTGTCGATGCCGTAGCGCGGATTGTCGAACAGTACGTCGCCAATGCCGAAGTTGCCCTGAGTGCGCACGTTCAGATTGCCCAGCGCCGGTATCGACACGTAGTTCTGCTCATTGTCGAAAGCAGGGTTCATAGTGTGGCGGAACTTATAGTCCTCGATGAAGTATGCCGAGTTGAGTCCCTGCGCCATCGCGTTGCAGCCCATAGCTGCAAGCGAAGCGGCGAGTATATATTTACCTATTCTTTTCATGTTAGTTGAAGTCTAATCATTATTAGTTTAAGTCTGCGATTATCTTGCCCACGAGCTTCACCTTTATGTTGCGTGCCGTGAGCGTATGCTTGTAGGCGTTGATGGTCTTGCCGACGATGGCTTCCGATCCCTTGCCCGAAGCAGCTGCGATGCGGAACACCAAGCCGTCTACGGTCTTCAGCGCGCCCTTCTCTCCCTCGCTCAACTGTATTCTAACCGGCGTTGTCACTGCTGTCTCGCCGTCTGCCGACGCCTTCACATTGTTAGAAACGTCTACCTTGATGCGGTTCTGCGCTATCTCTTTGCCGTCCACATCAATGGCGTATGCGCTCACCTCCAGATATGCCGGCACCTTGTTGTCGATGTCTGTTGTCAACTCTATGTATGCACCGTCTGCAAAGCTGAACTGGTCGATATCTGAGTTCCATCCGTCTATGCTGTCGGTATATACAATCTGTGCGCCCTCGTCGAAAGCGAGCGGAGCCGACATCGAGTAATCTGCATAAATGGTGTATTCCTTGCCGAGCACGAGTGTTCCCTCACGTGTTGCGTCGGCATGTGCCTCTGCTACGTAACGTATGCGCTTCGGTATGCGCTTCACTATATCAGAGAGGTTCGGCACCTCAATCACCTCGTCGTACTTCGACTTGTCTACGCCTTCCTGACGCTTGCAGATGCAGATATGTGTCTTGGTGTTCGGCTTTGTAGTCATCTTCGGAATCACCACCTTAGCGATATTGTTGCCGTGCTCGTCTTCTGCTGTCAGCGTACTGTATACTACGCCTGCCACGTCAATATCGCTCGTAACAACAAGATCAATAACCGGATTGTAGAGGTCGATGGTCACATCCTTATCCGTAAGGAAATCGGGCACGTCGTTGATGTCAACGCTGCCGAGGTCCTCAAGTTTAATCTCTGGGTCGAACTTACCGGTAGCTTCCGTTATGACGATTGTTCCCAAAGACATCGAAGCCGACAAGTAGAGGTTGTCTGTAGAGTTGTTGCCCAAGTTCACCTCATCAAATGTAACGCCCATCAGCACCTCGCCGTTAAGATCGATAAAACCATCAGCGTCATTCTTGCCCGGTGTGAAAGTAAGATGGTTCTCTTTTGTAGCCTTAGTCTTAAGGTCGAGTCGGTTGACAGTCGCATTAAGAGCAATGTTCGCCGAACTTGAAACGTTGCGGAAGGTGACAATGCCTTTCTCTGCATCATACTCCGGCTGCATCGGTGAACATTTTGCTACGTTGAGCTTCATATACGAAGGCAGCTGGATGGTCATGGTCTTGAATGTCGGCACAACCTTCTTCAACTCGTTGGTTACATTCACGCGGATAGTGACGTCAGACGAACACTTGGCTGATGTCAACTCGCGAATCTCATACGGAGCCGTACCTGTATAATGAAACTCGATAGCTTTGCCTTCAACACTTGCGGGGGTGTGGAGTTTCTCGCGGCGTACCGACTTGCGCTTTGCCTGCGTAAGAGAGCCGACCGGTATCTCCACCTTGAAGTTGTTGTTGATACGAGCCTCCGTCACTTCCACCTTATCAATATTAGGGTGTGCAGGTGTCATATCCTCACCGTCCTTGGTGAAGATATAGTCACCATTGTCGGCGATTGATATAAAGTCACTGTTGTTCAAATCGAGCACATCGTCGAGAAGCATGTCTTCTGTACTGCAGGCAGGAAGCTGCAAACCATCGCCTCCCAGTCCGATAGTAGAATCGATGCTCGACAAATCGAAGTCGCTGTCCGTACAGCCCGAACCTACAGCCATAAAGCCGAGTGCGAGCATACAAGCAACAATTTTTGAGTTGTTGATACGTTTACTCATAAATTTGTTTTAGTTTAAAATGAAATTAAGAAATGTGTTTATTAAGCTACTTTAGTTCTAAAAAAAATCGCTACTTATTGATGCTATCAGCGAGCTATCAAGCATAATTCAATAATAAGTCGATAATTTTTCATTTGGTTGTTGCAAAATTAATGTATTTTATCTAAACTCCAAAAAATATTATATAAAATTTTAACTACAAAGATAATAAACCACAGCTAAATACTATAAGAATGCTTATTAGCGCTGAAAAATAAAGTAGATGAAAAAATCTGCCATATCTTCCAGCAGCGGCGCAGTCAATTGGCTTTGAAGTAGTTAAGGGCTGGCAGATGCAGGTGGTATCTACCAGGATTTGAAGGCATCTACCAGGATCAGGGGGTGCAGTTGTCGGCTCACCCGATATATCTAGGGGAAAGCTTTTTGATTCTATAGAAAATTTATACC
>ERZ1026888.879-NODE-879-length-14767-cov-20.678834_pt1 | contig 14767 bp, 10 predicted proteins | sample MGYA00380174_ERZ1026888 | MGnify/ENA primary metagenome ERZ1026888 (study PRJEB33269, sample SAMEA4719810) | human gut metagenome | biome: human-associated habitat; feature: organic feature; material: feces | place: Cameroon | collected 2013-10 ...
CTGATGCCTTTCGGAATCTCCTTGTCTGAGCCTAGTGAATCGGTGTTCACCTTGCGGTTGGTTTGAGGACGGAACTGCGAATCTTCGTTATAGTTAAAATCGTTTTGTGCCGCAACCGGGAGGGTTGCAGCACAAAATAGGAGTGATGAGAATATAATTTTCTTCTTCTTCATTATTTCTTAAATAGTCGGATACATACTTCGGCAATCTTGAGCACTACACCCACAATGAGTACGATGTAGGCGATATTACGGCTCTCTTCCAACTGGGTCCAGAGTATAACACCCACGATGGCGAGCAGCATGAAGGCGATGTTGAGATAGTTGCGTACCTTCAGCATGTTGCTCTGGTCGCTGTAGGCCAATGGACGGAGTCGGCGGTGCTGTGGTCTTACGGCGTAGCTGGTAGGCTGCTTCTGCTCTGTCTGTTCTGCTCCCTGCTCAGCTGTAGGCTGGGCTGTAGCGTTTGCAGGCTGCTGTGCCTCGTTCTGCTGTATCTTATTATCTGTATTCTGATTATCCATGTTTTTTCTTCAACTTATTGTTTTACTAATGCAGTTAAGTCTGCGAATATCTGGTCCTTGCGGTCGATGGTGCATCTGCGGAACTTTCCGAAGATCTTAGCCAGGTCGTTCTGCTTCTTGGTGAGCGCCATCTTGTCGCTGATTACCTCTTCGGCAGGTTCTTTGAAACCGGTGCTTCTTCCTTCCTCATAGTTGTATATGATGCGGCCGAGCGAGAGATTCAGATGATTGTCTGAAATCCTGGCTACCAGCTGGTATTTGAATTCAGAGCGGTCGAGTGAGATGAATGACTGGCTGAAGACGAGCCATTCGTCCATCGTGTTGGCGATGATGTGTTCAGCATTGTTTACCAGGGCTACTCGGCTTGCTATGTTCTGCTCGTTCTGTGTCAGTTCACTCATGTATTTTAATACGATGTCGTAAATCTGCTTGGCAGTTTTTCCGTTAGCATCTGTATCGAGCGTGAATTCAATCTTGTTTTCATCATTATAGGTGATGGCGCCTGCCAGATATTTCATGTCCACTTTGGCTGTAGTGCCATTTGGCAGCTTGGTGGCTGTCTTGGCAGTCTCCTTTGGCTTAGCGGCTACGGTAACAGGAACCGCCCATCCCGTGGTTGGTGTGGTTGGCTCCTTCACTACAGCAGGTTCTGGCTCAGTAGCATGGGCCTTCTTGGCTTCAGTCTTCTTAGCTTCAGCTTCAGCCTTGGCGCTTGCTGCGTTGATGCTGTCAGCCTGAGCCTTCAGTTTGGCAGCCTGTGCTTTGATTTTAGCCACTTCGAGTGCCTTCTTGGCTGCTTCCAACTGTTTCTGTGCCTGTTCCAACTGCTGCTCTTCGGTCAGCACGGTTTGAGCCTGTGCAGTCATCAGTGGGAGGAGCATAAATATGGGGATGATGATTTTTTTCATGTCGAGTTGTTTTTGTGAAACTAAAAAAATGACAGTTCCTGATTGCGGAACATGGCGGAAGATGAGGGATTCAAACCCCCGATACCCAGAAGAGGGTATACCGGATTTCGAGTCCAGCGCATTCGGTCACTCTGCCAATCTTCCTTTTATATTGTCAGATGCAAAAGTAATACATTTTTCGCATCTGACAAAATATTGCTGTTATTTTTTAACTATATTAACCCCGCTTTATAGGATTTTATACTATAGTTTTACTGTTGCTGCAGAAATCTGTCGGCTTCGATGGCTGCCTTGGCTCCAGAACCTGCGGCTACAACGCCCTGGCGGTAGATTGGGTCGGCCACATCGCCTGCTGCGAAAACACCCGGAATGTTGGTAGTGGCAGTACCTGGCACAACCTTGATAAAGCCCTGCTCGTCGAGATCTATCTGCCCCTTGAAGAGGTCGGTGTTAGGCTTATGTCCGATAGCCAGGAAGAATCCGTCGATGCTGATGTCAAACTTCTCTTCGTTGGCTTCGCCCTTATGGCGCACGAGATGAGCACCCTCTACACCATTATCGCCGAAGAGTCCCAGCGTATTGGTTTCGAACAGAATCTCGATGTTCTCCTTGTTCTTTACGCGCTGCTGCATGATTTCTGAAGCACGGAGATAAGGCTTGCGCACAATCATGTAAACCTTCTTGGCAAGTCCTGAAAGATACATAGCCTCTTCGCAGGCTGTATCGCCACCGCCCACTACGGCTACTGTGCGCTTGCGGTAGAAGAATCCGTCACAGGTAGCGCAGGCTGAAACGCCCTGTCCGCGATATTTCTCCTCATCGGCAAGACCCAGATATTTGGCAGATGCGCCTGTGGCGATGATCACGGTTTCTGCCTCAATCTCGTTGTCGCGTTCATCGGTAAGATGGAATGGATGTGAGCTGAAATCTGCCTTCACGATGCTTCCGTCTCTCATTTCGGCTCCGAATCGGGCTGCCTGTTCCTTCATGTCCATCATCATCTGCGTTCCGTCTACGCCGTTAGGATAGCCCGGAAAGTTTTCTACCTCTGTGGTGATGGTGAGCTGGCCGCCTGGCTGCATTCCCGAATAGAGTACTGGCTGCAGGTTGGCTCTACCCGCATAAATGGCAGCCGTATATCCTGCAGGCCCGCTACCTATAATTAATGTCTTTACTTTTTCCATTTTTATCTTATTGTTATATTTTTGTTTCCGATGGCTTAAAACAAGCCATTTTCTCTGCAAAGGTACATCAAAACGATGAGAAATCAAAATAAAAATACAATATTTTTCCTTTCTTGCATAAATTATAGCTTTCATTTGAAGAATTATTGTTATCTTTGCACCCGGAATTCTGATGTTTATGGAAGAACATCAATAGAAAAACGAAAAATATAAAACTGGATATATGAATCAGATTAAGAAGATTGTACTGACGGGTGGTCCTTGTGCGGGCAAGACTACCGCTATGGTTAAGGTGATAGAACATTTCTCTAGCCTGGGCTATAAGGTCTTTACCATTCCCGAAGTTCCAACCATGTTCACCCAGGCGGGCATGAATTATCTCACTTCCAACAAGGATTTCTTCTTTGAGGGTGAGAAGGCTACTTTCCAGACTCAGATCAACCTGGAAGACAGTTTCCAGCGTATGGCAGAAACATTGCAGCAGCCGGTCATCATTGTCTGCGATCGTGGCACGATGGATATTTCTACCTATCTCACTCCCGATTTCTGGAACCGCATCATCTCGGAAGAGGGGTATACGAATTCACAGCTTCGCGACCGCTATGATGCTGTGCTGCATCTGGTGAGTGCTGCCGATGGCGCCGAGCAGTTTTATACTACAGCCAACAATGCGCAGCGCCTGGAGCAGGCCGATGAAGAAGGACTGAAGATAGCGCGCGAGTTGGACAAGAAGATTGTTTCTGCATGGAAGGGTCATCCTCATCTCAGGGTGATCAATAACCACGAAGATTTCAACAACAAGCTTAACCGTGTGCTCAAGGAGATAAGCAATGTGCTTGCCATTCCGCAGCCGATAGAGGAGGAACGCAAATATATCGTGAAGCTGACGGGCGAGGTTCCTAATGCGATAGACAGCGATATTGTTCAGACTTATCTTACGGGTGAGCCGGGCAGTGAGATCCGTCTTCGCCGTCGCGGTTTCGAGGGAGGCAAGTATGTGTATGTTCACACCACCAAGAAGCGTCTTTCAGACAATGAGCAGATTGAGACCGAGCGGCAGATCAATGCCAATCTTTACGAGAGTATGCTTCAGCAGGCAGATCCTTACCGTCAGCGCATTCATAAGCATCGCAAGAGTTTCATCTGGAAGGGCCAGTATTTCGAGCTCGATGAGTTTCTTGAGCCGGTTTCCAATCTGATGATTCTTGAAACCCGCGGCATTTCTGCCAACGAGAGTGTGAAGTTTCCTCCTTTCATCCAGGTGCTGGAGGATATTACGGGCAACAGCAAATATTATAATTATAACATAGCGCTGAAGCGGTAAAATCAGCCGAAAATGTAAAAAGTTACGGAGATAATTCATATTCTCCGTAACTTTTTACATAAACCACTCACTTTTGGTGTTATTGAGTTTCATCATTATTATTCGGCTTTGTTTGCGCCATAATACAGAATATCTCATACCTCTTTCTCCCAGTCCATAATCACATGAACCACCTATCCAAACGTAATATGTAGAAGTATCTTGTGTCATAATTATTTAAGTTCCGCAAGTGAGCTCCACACGCCCTGAAAGGGCAGAAGCTCCTAGCCCGTACTTGAACCACATGCGAAAGTTCAATTATTAATTTTTAAGGCAAAGATAATAAAAAAAGGAAAATGAGCAAAAAAATGATGATTTTTTACTCGTTTCCCAACAACTTTTCTTTGAAAATCCTTAATGACCTTAATGACCTTGACCTTCATGACCGGGGGAATAATTGATAGTAAAAAAATAAATCAGTTAGTGCAGCATTTCTGCACTAACTAATTTCTTCCAAATTCTTAACAGTTTTCTAACCACAATCTGATTCTTCCTACCCCCGATGTTTATCTTCTGCCGCATAGGCATAGGAAGCGGAATCTTCCTTTGGCAGTTTATATGGAATAACCCCATCAGCTCCATCCACATCCTGACCATTGCTTTCAAGCTCTGTGATGCAGGAACCGGTAGCAAAGAAATACATGGTGATGATGATGTTGATGGCAGCATCAATCTCTTGCTCAGAAGCTGTTGGAGAAATGTGAGCCTCCTTGTTGCGCCATTCTTTGATAATCAGCAGATATTGGTAGAGCGTCTGATACTCCGACTTCTCATTATATTTCAGCTGCCACAATGGGCGGATTGCATAAATCACATCCTTCCATGTCACTGGGGCGCCTTCAAAGCGTGGAGCCACCTCTTTGTTCTCCATCAGATAATAGAGCTTCTTGAGATAAGCTTCAAATTTGGTAACTAACAGGTTGAATGCCACATGCTTATCTACTATCGTGGCCTGCTTGCCATAAAGGTTGGCAAAGGCTCCGTTGATAAATAGTCCTACGCCGTCGAGCGAGGCAAGTGTCTTGGTATTCAGCACGTAGAATACGCTGTTGATGACTTCTTCCTGAGGGCGCATCTGTCCTGCCACACCCGAAAGGGTGGAGTGGAGAATATTACGGATACTGATTCTTATATGGTCAATGTCCTGCTCTTTAGTTTCCTCGGTAATATTATCGTCAGCAGGTGTTTCTTCACCAGTAGCAGGCGTTTCTTCCTCGGAGGTTGCTGGGGTTGCACCATTATCCATCGTAACATCGTCGTGGAGCCACGCCAGCAGGATGCGCTCGCGAGCTGCAGGGTCCAGAATGAACTTGCGCAATATCTGGTCGGCCTTTGGCATTACCAGGAACGGAGGACAGGCTGAGCCGGTGATGCGCACCAGAAATTCACGGGTCTTCTGCAGGTCGAGCGTGAGCTTCAGATTCTCAAACCGGTTGAACTCATTCAGATTCTGTTCGTTCACGTTGCTGCTCATGATGTTGATGAGCTGGCTCTCGTTTACTCCGGTGGCTTCGCTCAGATTCATGATCTGCTTCTTCAGCTCGCTTATCTGATACTCTGCAATATAGTCGTTGATGGTCTTTCCCTGTTCCAGATGCAGGTCGCCGCTCTGTATGTCGTGCAGGATGATGAGCGCCGTGCGCTGGTCTTTCTGCGAGAGTGTGGCAAAGGTCTTGCACAGTTCCTCGAATGCCTCCTTGGTCATTTCGCTTCCCGGACCTTCCGTATAGAGGTTCTTGATGAACTTCTGGAATTTCGAGTCGATGTAGTCTGCATTGATGGTTCCCGTACCCGTCTCCGTGATGTAGGTGTCGATGGTGTATTCCCACGCTTCCTTTGGGTCGCCACCTTCGCCACCCCCTTCAAAGAGTTCACGGTAGCGCTGCAGCAGAATCTGATAAGTCTGCTCGTCCAGTTCCATCTTCACCTTCGTATAGGTGTTGCCGTGCTGGAATTCATATTCGCTCTTTTCCCATACGAAGCCTTGCAGCTTGGCTGCCTCCAGCAGATGGGTCATCTCGCTGAAGCATTTGGCAAACATATTCCTGTCTTCACGGCCGTCGGGCAGCTTTTCGAAGTGCATGATCTTGTGCGAATGGAAGATGTCGCGGATGGAGAGGAAGCGCTGGTTGATGTTGGAAAGATTCTTCTCCAGCTTATCCACAAACACGCCCAGCGGACGGTCTACATACACCTCTAATGCATCGTTGATGTTCTGCTCCATGGTGTAGGGCTTGGTGTAGTACTTGATGGTGCCGAATGGCTTGTCGGGACCGAACAGGCGGTTGGTGCGTGAGAATGCCTGGATAATGTCCACATACTTCATCACCTTATCTACATAGAGCGTGTTGATCCATTTCGAGTCGTAGCCCGTAAGCATCTGGGTCACCACTATCAGCAGGTCTATCTGCTGGCTGTGGTTGTTTTCTATACCGATGTACGGCTTCTTGTGGGCAAGTCGCTTCGCCACGTCCTTCTTGTACTTGGCGTAGTTGGCAAGCTGATAGTTCGTGCCATACTTGGCATTGTAGTCGGTAAGCATCTCCCTGATAGCATCCTCGCGCACAATGCCGCCGTCGCTGTTGTCGATGTTGCTGTCGAAAACAGCCACTACGTTCACCGACGGATGATACTTCCTGAACAGCCTGTAGTAGGCGATGGCTTCCGGAATGTTCTTGGTGGCGAGCATGGCGTGGAACTTGCCGTTCTTGCTCAGTTTCTCGCGGCTCTTCATGATGTCGTTGGCCACGGCTATGTGGTGCTTGTCGCACTCGTAGATGTCTCTCGGCAGATAAGCCTCTATGCCCTTCATCGGCTTGCCGTTCTCGGTGTAGGTTTCCTGCATCTTGAGCTGGTTGACAAAGCGGTCGTAGATTTTCCCGAACTCCTCGTTCTCGCTGATGAGCTTCAGATATTCTTCCGTAGTTTTGGGAGTTGTGGGATTGAAGGGATTCTCCTCCTTCAGCCTGAGGTCTATCTGATGGAACGCCACCAGCTCGCGCAGTTCGTCATCGTCGTAGGTCTTCACCATGTAAGGGTCGAAGCCGAGCACATTGCCGTCGGGTATTCCGCTGGCGATGGTGTATTTATGGAGCATGTCGCCGAAGAGGGTCTCCGTGGTGATTTCATGCTTGGCATTTTCCTCAAACACCGGTGTGCCTGTAAAGCCGAAGAGCAGAGCCCTCGGGAAGGTGTGCTTGATGCTGACAAGCATGTCGCCGAACACGCTGCGGTGGCACTCGTCGATGATGAATACGAGGCGCTTCTGACCTATGCTGTTGATCAGTTCCTGGGTGATGGTTCCGCCGCCCGAGATGGAGGCTCCCTCTTTCAGATTGCTCATCTTCTGGATGGAGGTTACGATGAGGCGGTCGTCGTTGTCGGTGCTCTGCAGCTTGGCGAGCAGCACCGAGGAATCTACGGTGTCCTGAATCTCGTCGCCCTCGCCGGCAAAACCGCGGTATTCGTCGAGCGACTGCAGGGCGAGTTCTATGCGGTCGAGCAGGAATACCACCTTGTCAGCATCACCGCTTTCGGCTATCAGCTGCGCACTCTTGAAGGATGACATGGTCTTGCCCGAACCCGTAGTGTGCCAGATGAATCCGCCCCGGTGCAGATGGTCGTCCCAGTTGGTTTTCTTCACCACGTCGCTTATCTTGCTCACGGCAAAATACTGGTAGCTGCGCAGCACCTTCAGGGTCTTGTCCTTGTCGTCGGCAATGGTGTAGAATCCTACCATCTGATGGGCCATAGGGATGGAGAGCAGATTGGTAGCCACCTGCTTCCAGTCGCTCATGATGGTATTGTTGAAGTCTTCCCAATGGAAGTAGAACTGCTTCTGAAACCGGTCTTCCGTGCCTGGGTTGGCAAAGTAGAGGGTTTCTTCGGGTGTCATCGCCACATAGATCTGCACCATCGAGAAGATGCCGTTCTGGAAGATGCCCTCGTGTACGTATCTCTTGATCTGATAGCAAGCCTGACTTACGTCTATCTTGCTTCGCTTCAGTTCGATATGGATTACGGGCATTCCGTTGATCAGGAGCATCATGTCTCCCCGTCGGTCGCCCAGCATCGAGTCGGCAGTCTTGAATTTAGGCTGTCGTGCTATCTGGTAGCGGCTTTGTCCGGAAGAGATTTCCATGGGGTCGAAAATCTTCAGATACACATCCTTGCCGAAGTTGTTGGTGTCGGCTTCATTGTCGCGCTTGATGCACACCTGCTTGCCGTTGATGAATCGGTTCATCTCGTAGGGAGAACTTTTCATGTTCACCTGGTCCATCACCTGCTTCATTTCCGAGGCGGTAAGTGGGTAGTTGCCTAATTTGTCTATCTCCCGGTTGTTGTCGTAGATGATGTCAGCCCAGTTCTGCACCAGTTGCTCTTCGGTAGGGTTTTTGATTACCTCGTTCCAACCGTGGTCGAGGAGGTGATGGGTCAACGCCTCCTCAAAGGCGAGTTCCTTGATGAACCCTTGTATATTGTCTGCCATAATTTCTAATGGTTTAAATGATTTTATACGAACATTTTGTCAAGACACGCAGACTTGATCTGCTTCAGCTTCTCCAGGCGCTGAGACTGGAGGGAGATTTGGCGGTCGAGATTAAATAAATAATCACCAATCATCACTTGTTCTTTATAAGAGGGATGTTGTACTGGAAAGTTTACAAGCATGTTTTGATTCAGATGCTTTATAGTACCGCCAGTAGCATTTTTATTAACATAATCCATCAAATATGGAGCTTTTAGATATTGAAATAAATATTTAGGATATATTTCTTTATCTTTTGTTCTTACATTAAAAACGCCAGCATTTAGTGTAGCAGGTTTATCCAAAGAGTCTACAAAAGCAACTTTACCTAATGTGCCATCTTTAGTTATTAATATGCTATCAATTTCCAATTGTATATTTTTATCTTGATCGTATCTTTCTTTGTCAATATAATGACACGTCTCAAATGAAATTTTACCATCATGAAAATCTGTACCAGTTATGAGATAGTAAGCTCCACTTGACAAAAACTCATCTTTTCGAAGATTCTGCCATCCGATTCGAGCATGCATAGTGGCAATTGATGAAAGAATACAAGTCTTCCATTCCCCCTCAAACCCCTTGAATCTTATTTTAGGCACAGTTTCCCCTTCCTGCGGGAACATAGCCTGCAGGCTTGCCGCCTTCATCTGCTTTAATGAGGCAAGACGAGAGGTGGCGGCGGAAATCTGAGAGTCGAGAGAATCTACGTAATCAGATATTGTTTGTTGCTCACGATTATTCGGGTAAGTAACCGAAATGCTCTTTACTAATGCACCCGACAAATTGCCTTGTCCTCCTTGTAATAATTCTCCGACAATCTTTTCTTTATGAGATTGTAGATAATTTGCAAGAAATCTTTTGTCTACAGTTTTGTTCGGATAGATTGCAAGTATTGCTTGATTAATTGCACCCTTTATTTTTGAGATTCCAACTTCGCCACTAGTTGCGCCATATAGTGCATATAATAAAGTACCTTTTTCAACAACCTTTGCTGAAGAATTATTTAAGCCTGCTTCGGTTAGAAAAAGCTCAGTTTTACTTTCATGTATTTCACCCGAGCGGATGAATGGAATATTTCCTCCATAAAACTCAGATGCCCCAGCAGTTGGGGTTCCTCCAGAGAATGAAGTTGTGAAATCTCCAATCGTAGAAGTCTTCCATTCCCCCTCAAACCCTTTAAATCTTATTTTTGGTTCCATCATATTATTCAATCTTCTTGTTCATAATAATAAGAATAGTCGAGACCTTTCATAAAGGTCTCCCTATCGTTTATTTCTTTTTAGGCTTAACCTCCCAATGACCGCTATAGCCGCTACCCACATACACAATATGAGGCATTTTAGCGATACGACGCTTGATAGTTTTAGATGTTACGCCTATTTGTAAAGCCAATTCTTCTGTTGTTATTTTAGGATAAACAGCTACTTGATACTCTATCCATTTATCTATATTATCGCCTTGAGGGACATCTTGAGGGACATCTTGAGGGACATCTTGAGGGACATCTTGAGGGACACCTTGAGGGACATCTTGAGGGACATCTTGAGTATCACCTTGAGTATCACCTTCGTTTTCCACAAAGTTTACCTCAATATCAGGATGAGATTCCTGCCAGGCTAAGATCATATTCGGGAATGTGACAGTAAACTGAGCACGGTCGGAGAAGAAGGTTGGGAGCATCTTTTCTTCAAAGTAAGGAAGAGCCTTAATCGGTTTGATGATTTTGCCCATGCCCGAACCTTTACGCTCCATATAACCCAACTGAGCAAAGATATCTGCGATAACCGGATTGCGTCTGACAGAAGGAATGTCTTCTAAGTTCATTGTTTGAATAAGTCTTCCTTCTGGCATGGAACCTGGAGAATATATCACCATACGGTCATCGTACATATCTACATGAACCTCGCTACCCTGGATAAGATAGTCGCGATGAGCCAATGCATTCACTACAACTTCCATCACACAACGTTCCATATATTGAGGGATCTCGATACGCTGCATCGGTTCTTTATACCAAAGTGTACGGTTGTTGCGACGGATGAAGGACATGGTGTCTTCAAGAAGAGTTACAAGTCCGCCTGTAATCTCTGCGCTGTCGAGAGCATCGATGCTTCCTCCTGCTTTTGTCTTGCCGTTCCATCTTGTGCAGAATACACGGCTTTGGCGCAATGGACATTCGTCTGCCATCAACAGACCGGCATAGGTAAGTATTCCCTTATTGTCAACCAAGCCAAACGAACGGTAATGTTTTTTGTCGAAACTAAGCCCATTCCAGGCATAGTAGCGGCTGCGAAGTTTGGAAAATGCATAATCTTCAAACATTTCATCGCTTGGGCGTGCATCGAATGAAGAGTTGCGACCTCTTAATACCAAACGCTTATGTTCAGTACTATCAGCCACAACCGATTCGTTGCCAATGCGAACAAAGGTTTCAAGAACGCTGTCGCCTATATAATAATAAGGTGTATCTTCGCCTCCATGCACATGAAGAATGAGCAATTCCTTGTCTTCTACACGCTCTATCTTCAAGTCGATTTGCGGCATAGGATCAATGCGCTCCTTAATTTTCTGGCTGATAAATTCGGCATCAGTCTTGGCATCGGTCAACCCTATGATAGTATCGTCATCGGCAATACCAAACAATAGGCAGCCGCCACCGCCATTGGCAAAGGCGCTGACGCTCTTCAGCCAACTTTTCACTTTACGGCGTTCTACTTCCTGCTTTTTGTCGTATTCAGTAGTCTCACCTATATATTTTGCTATGTCCATATTTAATTGTTTTTACTTTACTCCTTAACCAACTCTTTTAGTCCCTTGATGGCAAATTCATCGCCCGTGAGCTGATCTACCAACTCAGCCAATTCGCCTGTAGCCACAGCCATGTCGTCGTTGATCTGCTTGTAGCTTACGGCGTATTTCTCGCTGAGGGCAAGGGCGGCTGATTCCAGGTCGGCAAGCACTGAGCGCAGGGTGCTGTCAATGCCTTCGCAGATAGGGTCAATCCACTTCATGTGAAGCAGCTGGGCTACTTCCTCGTCCGTGAGATTCCGGATAGCCTCGATGGTCTTTTCTTCCAAAGCCAGTTTGTCGGCCTTACTCTGCTTGTCGGCTTTCGACTGCTCATTCCACAGCGCCACCATCTGCTTCAGCTTATCCTTCGTCTCAGGCTCTACATCTGCCTTAGGCTTGGCGTCGGCTGTAATCTTCTTCTTGTCGAGAGCATTGTCCTTCTCGCTGTCGCAATAAGCCTCCATTTCTTCCTCGGTGAAACTGTCGCGCAACTCATCGAGTTCTCCATTGATGGCTTCCACTCTCGACTGTAGATTGGCGATGGCTTGCAGTTCTGTCTGGAACTTCATCTGCTGCACCATGCTGAAAGGAATGATGCGACCCTTCAGTCCATCAGGTACTTCCACCTCCTCATCGTTCTTCTTTTTCACCAGCTTATATACGGTTTCTACCTCGCGCACAGCACGGATGCCTTCTTCCTGAATGGTCTCGATGTCGATGATGATAGACTGCCAGTGGTCTGCCAAAGCCTGATAAACGGCGTAGCGGTCGATGAGCGGAACAGGGTTGAGGCGGCGGAATATATCGGTAGAAATCTCGTCCTGAGCCTGCAGTTCACGCACTTCCATCACATGGTCTATCAGCTGCTGATGGAGCCTGTCGGCGAATCCGCCGAATGCCTGGGCAAACTGCATCTTGAAGTTTCTAACATCCTCATTCTGCTCGATGGCAGCCTTCACATCCTCCACCTTCAGAGCAGAATAAGGCTTGTCTGCTTCGGGCTGGAACAGAGCGCTGCGCAGCGAAGGCAGCGTGTCCCAATACTTCTGCATCGCATCGATTTCGGCATTCGGAATACCGCCAAACATGGTGGCGTAGATGTCGAAAGGCTGGGCTGCCTCGCTCGAATCCACGTAGCGTGGAATGTTGAGATTGTAGCCGTTCTCTCTTATCTCCTCACGGCTTACCTTGCGGGAGAAGCCAGGAATATTCTTGCGGTCGCGCACGGTGTCGGCTATCTTCTTGATGTCGCAGGCGCGGAGCTTGTTCTGCTTGCCGTCCTTGACGAATCCCTTGCTTGCATCGATGATGAGCACGTCGTCATTATCTCGATGCTGCTTGAGCACCATCACGAGGGTAGGAATGCCTGTGCCGAAGAAGATGTTGGCTGGCAGGCCGATGATGGCGTCGATGTTGTTCTTCTCGATGAGGCGGGTGCGGATCTGCTCTTCCTCGCCGCCACGGAACAATACGCCGTGGGGCAGCACGATGGTGAGGATGCCGTCTGGCTTGAGGTGGTGGAGCTCGTGGAGCAGGAAGGCATAGTCGGCCTTCGACTTAGGCGCCACGCCATAGTCCTTGAAGCGGGCGTCGGTCTCGCGGTCTTTCGGGTCCCAGTGCTGGGAGTAGGGTGGGTTGCTCACCACTGCATCCACGTAGAGCGGCTGACCAATCTCGCTGCCGGAGTTGATGATAGGCCAGTCTTCTGCGAGCGAATCGGCGCAGCGGGTGTTGATGTTGCCCGGCTGGATTCCACGCATCACGAGGTTCATGCGGGTGAGGTTGTAGGTGTTCTCTATCAGCTCCTGCGCATAGTATTTCACCCGGTTCTTGTCGGCAATATGGCGACCTACAGACTTACCGATGGTGATGAGCAGCGAACCCGAACCTGATGTTGGGTCGTAGATTTCTATCTGATGCTTGTCCTTATGATGCTCGGCCACGATTTCCGACATGAGGATGGCCACCTCGTGAGGTGTATAGAATTCGCCAGCCTTCTTGCCGGCATTGGCAGCAAAATTGCCAATCAGATATTCATATACATAGCCCAGCACATCATAGTCTTGCGAACCGTCGGTAGGAATATCTCTGATCAGCTTGATGAGGTCTTTCAGGGCACGGGTCTGGCTTGCAGGGTTTTCGCCCAGCTTGCTCAGTCCTGCCTGCAGACCCTTGAAGATGCCGTTATATACAGCCTTGTAGTTGGGACTAATCAGACGGTCGAAAGAGTTCAGCGCCACCGACATATCGGAAACGGTAAAGGTACTGTTGGGCTGCAGCCATGTGGAGAAGAGGTTCTTGTATTCGATGAAGTAGCCTATGTTGTTCTTGCAGTAGTCGATGATGACTTTTGAGTTCTCGTCGTCATAGTTCTCAACAAGGCTCTCCAGTGCAGCTTGCTTTTCCTCATCAGAAGCCCCTTTCATATCCTTCAGGATATAGTTCACCTCATTGTCTGACAGAAACTTGTAGAAGATGAGTCCGAGGATATAGTCTTTATATTCGTTAGCATCAATCTTAGAGCGCATCTTGTTTGCCGATGCCCATATCTTGTTTGCGAGTTGTTGTTTATTCATATTTATATATATATAGATTCTATTACAATATGCAAAAATAAGATTTTTTCTTGGAAAAACAAACATTTTTCATAAAAATAACACACAAAAAAAGATAAATGTTGTTTTCCCTTATTTTATTAGCCCTAGACCAACGGAAAATCCTTAATGACCGAAAATGACCGTGACCGGAAATGACCGCTCTCCTCGTATGAGGTGAGCGGTCGTTTTCATTTATGATTGAGTCTGCTTATTATAAGGTAGACTCCATGTTCTTTATCCCATGCAGCTCGTTACTCCGAGCGTAGTAGCGATAGCGGTCAGAATACTGATGGCTATCTGCAGAATTGTTTTCCAAGTATTCGCTTTCATCTTTTTAATGTTTAGTGTTTAATGTTTAGTGTTTGCTTTGTGGGGTGCAAGTCCGCTAGGGGCTTTGGGCTGCGGCTAGGGGCTAGCACCCTAGCCGCTGGGGGTTAACCCATATTGCCGTCGCCGCCTGATTCAGAGCCTTGGTCCCCGCCGCCGGTCTGGTCGGTATTTGAACCGCCGCCTTCGGTATTGCCTGAGCCGCCCTCGGTAGTGCCGGAACCGCTAGGGGTAGAACCGCCAGGAGTATTATCCGGAGTAGTTGGCGCGTTGAGGTCAACGTTGGTCTTACCCTCCTTAATCGCCTTGATAACGGCTGCCTGAGCACTGCGGCTGGCTACGAGGTTGAACTCGGCGTCATCGCGAAGGTTCTTGAACTCCTGACCAGGCTCCCACTGAACCTTCACACCGGTGATGTTCTGCGAGGTGAACTTGTCGGCATCCTCGGCACCCTTCGAAGTGAGAAGGAGAGAGAAATCACCGAGGTCACCCAGACGAATCTTCTTGCCCTCAAGCAACATCTCACGCATGCAGTCTACGGCGA
>ERZ1026888.885-NODE-885-length-14686-cov-20.208940_pt1 | contig 14686 bp, 12 predicted proteins | sample MGYA00380174_ERZ1026888 | MGnify/ENA primary metagenome ERZ1026888 (study PRJEB33269, sample SAMEA4719810) | human gut metagenome | biome: human-associated habitat; feature: organic feature; material: feces | place: Cameroon | collected 2013-10 ...
ACTGGCATTTGTACTGATCTCAATGGGAGCCGGATCGGGGGTACTGGCTTATATTGTTGCGGCGATTATTATACCGGATGATCCGGAGGAAAATTAAGGGGTATTTCTATTTAGTTCATCATCGTGGCTTATCCCGGTCCATGAGAAAGACTTGGTATTATGTTTGTTGCTGGATGTCACGATGCAGAAGTTCTAAGGCAGTCCGCCTTCCCTAAGAACGAAAGGGTCTCCGCTCAAAACTCACCCCTACGGGGTTCAAACAGTTCGCTCCGTCCCTTTAACGGGAAGTCAAACTGCCTAAGAACTTCTACACATCGCGCCAAAATACGCATCAAACACAATACCAAGTCTTTCTCATGTCGTGATTGGCCAATGATAATGAATTCAATAGAGGGATTGTAACCGTTGTGTAGCCGGAAAGTTGTGGTGAAACCATTGATTTTCCGGCTTTTTCGTACACTTCCGGTATCACAAAGGTTACGGTTCCTCTGTTTAATTATTATGGCATGCGAAACCTCAGGAATAAAACTACAAGGTCCCAGCCGCCATGATGCATTAAATAGAAAAAAGTGGGCATACTTATAAGAAAACGAAAGGAATGCACCCACTATGTCATCAAAAAAGAAAACCCCAATCCACCTGGAGGACCTTACTCCAGATGAAAAAGTAAAATATGAGATTGCGGAGGAATTAGGCCTTCTGGACCGGGTGATGCAGGATGGATGGAAATCACTTACATCCAAGGAAACCGGTCGAATCGGAGGGTTGATCACGAAAAAGAAACGGGAAAATGAAAAAAATGACAAAAGTATTACGAATGTTAATTAGTGTGAAGATTGTGTAATAAAGGTTGAAAAGGGAATATCCATTTGCTATAATCGAAAAACTGGGAAAAGAGTTAGCAGGTGAGGATATGAACGAAAAGATTAATGTTTTAGATGTGAATATAGACAGCTGTACAGCAAAAGAAGCCATGAAAGAAACGATAGCTTTTCTGGAGTCAGAACCTGTAAGCGTGATAGATGTGGTATCGGTAGACGGTCTTATGCAGATGAATGATCTTTCGGAACTTAAGGCCAGGATGAATGAATTTGATCTTGTGCTGCCGGGGGAAAAGCTGATTCTTGAAGCAGCAGAAGAAGCGAGGCTGCCAAAGGAAATCGATATAAAATTATATCTGAAGATGTTTATGCGTTATTTGCATAAGAATCATAAGAGAATGTATCTTCTGGTCGAATCGGAGGAAGATGGACAGGAAGCATTTCGCTATATGCAGAGAACCTACAGTGGGATTCAGCTGGTAGGTCTTGCAAAAGTATCAGCGGAGGGAAGGGCAGACGACATGTTGGTCAATGCGATTAACGGAAGTGAAGTGGATTGTATTCTTTCGGCATTGTCAGTACCGTTACAGGAAGATTTTATAGCGAAAAACAGGAATCTCTTGGATGCAAGAGTATGGGTCGGCGTCGGGAATAGAATGTTCTCGGATCACAGGCAGGGACTTGGTCATGGGAAGCTGGCAAAATTTCTGTTGAATCATATATTTAAGCGTGAAATGGAAAAAAATAAGCTAAAAACAAAATCCTAAGAAAAACATAAGAAATATGTTTCGTCACTATGTCTATGGGATAAATGTGAATAAATTGTAAAAAAACTGAGGAAATTACCAAAAAAGTGTGATTTCCTCTTTATTTTTTTGGTCATATATATTAAGATAAGATTTGACAGTATACATTTTGGAAATTTGTAGATAAGATTTGTTGTGGAAAATGTATATTGAAAAGAGTGGAGGAGATGGAATATGATATCTAATCAAATACTTCAAAACACAATTGAAGGATTGAAAGGGATTACACGAATTGACTTTTGCGTGATGGACACAGACGGTAAATCTCTTGCAAGCACATTTTCAGAACAGGAGAACTATGTAGAGGAGGTTATCTCCTTTGTAGAATCCCCGGCAGACAGTCAGGTCGTACAGGGATATCAGTTTTTTAAGATTTTTGATGAACATCAGTTAGAGTATATTCTTCTTGCCAATGGAGGAAGTGATGATGTTTACATGGTAGGTAAGATTGCGGCCTTCCAGATTCAGAATCTTCTTGTAGCATATAAAGAAAGATTTGACAAAGATAATTTTATCAAAAATCTGCTGTTAGATAATCTGTTGCTGGTAGATATTTACAACCGTGCTAAGAAATTACATATTGACACAGAAGTAAGACGTGTTATCTTTATTATTGAAACAAAGCACGAAAAAGATACGAATGCGCTGGATAATGTAAGAAACCTTCTTGGTAATCGTACCAGAGATTTTGTGACGGCCGTTGATGAGAAAAATATCATCGTGGTAAAAGAACTGGAGCCAAATGATGGACATACAGAACTGGAGAAGATTGCGGAGAATATGTATACACTCCTGAAAGAAGACGGAGAAGAAGATGTTCTGATCGCATACGGAACGGTTGTAAATGATATCAAAGAAGTATCAAAATCATATAAAGAAGCCAAGCTGGCACTTGATGTCGGAAAGATTTTCTTTAGTGAGCGAAGTGTCATCGCATATAGTGCTTTGGGAATAGGACGTCTGATCTATCAGCTTCCGATTCCGCTGTGTAAGATGTTCATACGTGAGATTTTTGAGGGGAAATCACCGGATGATTTCGATGAGGAGACATTGACAACAATCAATAAATTCTTTGAGAATAATCTGAACGTATCAGAGACATCCAGACAATTATATATACACCGTAATACACTGGTATACAGACTGGACAAATTACAAAAGAGTACCGGTCTGGATCTCCGTGTGTTCGAAGACGCCATTACATTCAAAATCGCACTTATGGTTGTGAAATATATGAAGTATATGGAGTCACTGGAGTATTAATAATCAGGAGGAACATATGATTGAACTAAGAGAAGTAACGAAAGAGTACTCAAAAGGGGTTGCAGCCCTGAATGGAATCAATCTGAAGATTGAACAGGGTGAATTTGTGTTTATTGTAGGAGACAGCGGCTCTGGTAAGTCTACTTTGATCAAGCTTATCATGAAAGAACTGGAACCTACTTCGGGAACGATTATTGTAAATGGCAATAATTTAAGCCGTATGAAACATCGCAAAGTTGCGATGTACAGAAGAAATATCGGCGTTGTATTTCAGGATTTCCGTTTGTTGAAAGACAGAAATATTTATGAAAATATTGCGTTTGCGCAGAGAGTTACAGAGACACCTACAAGAATTATCAAGAAAAAAGTACCGGCGGCACTGTCACTGGTAGGGCTTGCCCAGAAATACAAAGCATTTCCGAAGGAATTATCCGGTGGTGAACAGCAGAGGGTTGCGATTGCAAGAGCGATCGTGAATGAACCTGCTATTCTTCTGGCAGATGAGCCTACGGGTAACCTGGATCCGACAAACTCATGGGAAATCATGAAGTTATTGGAAGAAGCGAATGACAGAGGAACTACAGTTCTTGTCGTTACGCATAACCAGGAGATCGTAAATGAAATGCAGAAGCGAGTTGTTACGATGAAAAAGGGTGTCATCGTAAGCGACGAGAAAAAAGGTGGGTATAAGCATGAGAATTAGTACAATAGGATATTCGATGAAACAAGGGGTTAAGAACATCCGCAGAAATAAGATGTTTTCCGTTGCTTCGATCGCAACGATGGCGGCATGCATTTTCCTGTTCGGATTGTTCTATTCCATTGTAGTTAACTTTAGTTATATTGTAGAAAAAGCAGAAGAAGGTGTTGCTATTACAGTATTTTTTAATGAAGATGCTACGAAAGAACAAAAAGATACAATTGGTGCCCAGCTGAAGAAAGAAGATGGAGTACTGAAAGTAAATTATGTAAGTGCGGATGAAGCATGGAATAAGTTTAAAGATCAGTATTTTGGAGAATCAAGTGATCTGGCAGAAGGATTTAAGAGTGATAACCCGCTTGCCAATTCAGATAACTACGAAGTATATCTTTCAGACGTATCAAAGCAGAAAGATGTAGTGTCTTATGCAAAGTCGCTGGATGGGGTGCGTAAAGTTAATAAATCAGACGTAGTAGCCAAGACTCTTACCAGTGTGAACAAGTTGGTGGGATATGTATCGGTAGCAATTATTGCAATTCTTCTGGCAGTGTCAATTTTCCTGATCAGTAATACGGTCACTATGGGTATTACGGTAAGACGTGAAGAAATTGCAATTATGAAATATATCGGAGCAAAAGACGGATTTGTCCGTGCGCCGTTTGTAATAGAGGGTCTGATCATCGGAGCTGTCGGAGCTGTAATCCCGCTCGTATTGCTTTATTTTATGTATGATAAGGCAATTACATACATTATGACAAAATTCAGCCTTCTGAATAATATTGTAGATTTCCTTCCGGTAGCAACTGTTTACAGAACATTACTTCCAATCGGAATTGCTTTGGGTGTTGGAATCGGTTTTGTGGGAAGTTTCTTTACAATCCGCAAACATCTGAAGGTATAAAAGTTCTGGCTCGGAAAGGAGCGTCATATGATAAAAAGAAAGAAGATGATAAGCCTTCTGCTGGTGCTTACGCTTGTAAGCGGAATGTTTGTGCAGACATATGCAACAGAAATTGATGATACAAAGAAAAAAGCAGAAGAACTGGAAAGCAAGAAGAAAGCTGCTGAAAATGAGAAAACATCTCTGGCAGATCAGCTGAAAAAGCTGACGGGCGAGATGGAAAAAACTAAGAAAAAGATTTCTGCAAAAGAAGATGAAATCACAAATAAAGAAGAAGAATTGATTCTTGCAAAAGCGGATGAGAATGAACAGTATGAAAGTATGAAGAAGAGAATCCGTTATATGTATGAAAATGGAAATACAGGATTTGTAGAAATCCTTTGCTCTTCAAAGTCAATTGGAGAATTGCTGAATAATGCTGAATATATCAGCAGAATATCAGGATACGACAGAAACATGCTGGTAGAATTCCAGAAGGTTGTAACCAATGTCGAGAATCAGGAAGCAGAACTCAAGAAAGAATATAAAGAACTGCAGACGATGCAGGATGATCTGATCACAAAGCAGGACAGCGTAAATGAACTGATAAAGAATAAGCAAAGTGAGATTCAGAGTTTGACCAGCGAACTGGGAGATACAAAGAATAAGCTTGCACAGCTGGAAGCGGCAGCTGCCGAAGCCGAACGTAAACAGAAAGAAGCAGCAGCGGCAGCGGCAGCTGCGAAGAAGGCTCAGGCAGCAGCCAAAAAGAATACAAGCTCATCGGGGTCTTCGGCCGGTTCCGCCGGGGCATCGGTGGTGTCGGGAAATGGAACATTTACACATCCTTGTCCGGGTGGATATATTTCGAGTGGATTTGGTTACAGAACACAGCCGATTGCAGGTGCAAGTACGAATCATAAAGGGATTGACTTTGCAGCAGCAACAGGAACGCCAATCTATGCGGCTGCGGCAGGAACAGTTATTTCAGCCGGATATGCCGGAAATGCGGGAAACCTGTTAGTAATCAGTCATGGAAACGGATTGCTTACATATTATATGCATTGCAATGCGATTTATGTGAGTGCGGGACAGAAAGTCAGCAAAGGTCAGAATGTTGCAGCGGTTGGAACTACAGGAAATTCAACCGGACCACATCTGCATTTTCAGGTAATGTTGAATGGAACACCGGTAAATCCGGCAAACTATCTGTAAGAAACGAACAGATCATAGTATGAGGCAAGATAAATGAAAAACAGAAAAAGTTTTTTGAAAGGGGCGCTTTGTGGCGCCCTTGCTATGTTATTAGTGGCAGGACTCGTGTCCTGTGGATTAAAAGTGAATAATGGAAACAGTGATATCACATCAAAAACAGAAGATAAAATATCAGAACTGCAGAACCTGATCGAGAAGCATTATATGGGGGATGTAAAAGAAAAGAATCTGGAAGATGGGGTCTATAAAGGTTATATCAATGGCCTGAATGATCCGTATTCGGTATATTATAACAAAAAAGAAACAAAAGAATTATACGAATCAACTGGTGGTGAATATTCCGGAATCGGTGCTGTGATGTCTCAGAATACAGAGACAGGAGTGATCACTCTGGTCCAGATATATAAGGATTCTCCGGCTGAGAAAGCAGGACTTAAGGCGAATGATATCCTTTATAAGGTTGAAGGAAAAGAAGTCACAGGAAAAGATCTCTCTAAAGTTGTAAGTAAGGTAAAGGGTGAAAAAGGAACAACGGTAGAACTCACCGTATTAAGAGGTGAAGATGCCAAAGAAGTAACTGTGACTGCAACAAGAGATACCGTACAGGCACAGACAATTGAGTATAAGATGATGGATGACAAGATTGGTTATATCAGAGTGTCTGAATTTGATACTGTGACGTATGATCAGTACAAAGAAGCATTGGATGATCTTGAAAAACAGGGAATGACAGGTCTAGTTGTGGATCTGCGTAATAATCCTGGAGGTTCGCTCAGTACAGTATGTGATATGCTGGATCTGATGCTGCCAAAGGGCCTGATCGTGTATACGGAAGATAAAAATGGCAAAAAGACAGAGATGAAATCTGACGAAGAACATCAGTTTACAAAACCGCTGGCAGTTCTGGTAAATGGCAACAGTGCCAGTGCATCAGAGATTTACTCCGGGGCAATCCAGGATTACGGAATCGGTAAGATTGTCGGAACCCAGACATATGGAAAGGGTGTCGTACAGCAGATTTTTGATCTGGATGACGGAACAGCCGTAAAACTTACGATTGCAGAATATTTCACTCCAAAGGGAAGAAGCATCAACGGAAAAGGAATTACACCGGATGTAAAGGTCGAATACGAAAATAATGAAGAAAATCCGGATGCAGACAATCAGCTTGATAAATCTGTGGAGGAAGTAAAAGCACAGATGAAGTAATCGTTTGTGGATGGTGACACAGCAAAATAAGAGTTTTGAAGGGAATGCAGTTTGGCATTCCCTTTTATTATGCCTTATGGTAAAATATAAACAATATGAAATTTAGATTATACATATAAGGTAGGAGGAAAAAACATTGATTAATCAGTTAGTAGCCAACATAAAGAAGACAGGAGCACCGATTGTAGTAGGATTAGATCCGATGTTGAACTATATTCCGGAGCAGGTACAGAAAAAAGCGTTCGCAGAATATGGTGAGACACTGGAAGGAGCAGCAGAAGCAATCTGGCAGTTCAATAAAGAAATCGTGGACAAGACTTATGATCTGATTCCGGCTGTAAAACCACAGATCGCTATGTATGAACAGTTTGGTCTTCCGGGACTTGCAGCATTCAAGAAAACGGTAGATTACTGTAAGGAAAAAGGACTGGTTGTCATCGGTGATATTAAAAGAGGAGACATTGGTTCTACATCAGCAGCTTATGCTGTGGGTCATATTGGTAAGGTGAAAGTAGGCAGCAAGACATACGCACCATTTGATGAAGACTTTGTAACAGTGAATCCATACCTTGGTTCAGACGGAGTGAATCCATTCCTGGACGTATGTAAAGAAGAAAAGAAGGGAATCTTCGTACTTGTTAAGACATCAAATCCGTCAAGCGGTGAATTCCAGGATCAGAAGATCGACGGCCGTCCGTTATATGAACTGGTTGGAGAAAAAGTTGCCGCATGGGGATCTGAAGTCATGGGCGATGAGTACAGCTATGTCGGAGCAGTAGTCGGAGCAACTTATCCGGAGATGGGAAAAGTATTAAGAAAAGTGATGCCAAAAGCTTACATTCTGGTTCCTGGTTACGGTGCACAGGGAGGAAAAGGAAAAGACCTGGTACATTTCTTCAATGAAGATGGCCTTGGAGCAATCGTAAACTCTTCCAGAGGAATCATTGCGGCATATAAGCAGGAGCAGTATGCAAAATTTGGAGCTGAGAATTTTGGTGATGCATCCAGAGCAGCAGTTGAGACGATGATCGCAGACATCAAGGGAGCACTTGAGAACAGATAATGTCTGAACAGACGAAAAAAAGACTGATAACGAAAAAAGTAAGACAGAGTAATCTTGACAGGAGATAAAGGAAGATGGAGAGAAAAAAAGAACAGGCGAAAGTTCTGTCACAGGAGATGCTGGCAGATGGAATCTACAGCCTGTGGATTGAGACAGAAGCAGCGCTGACTGCCAGACCGGGACAGTTTGTGTCTGTATACACGACAGATGCAAGCAAATTACTTCCACGCCCGATCAGTATCTGTGAAATTGATAAAGAAGCAAAAAGATTAAGACTGGTATATCGTGTGACAGGAGAAAAGACCGGAACAAAACAGTTTTCAGAGTTAAAGGCCGGAGATTTTGTACCAGTGATCGGACCTTTGGGAAATGGATTTCCATATGAAAAGGCAGAAGGAAAGAAAGTATTCCTGATGGGCGGCGGGATTGGTGTTCCGCCGATTCTGGAACTTGCAAAGCAGATGCAGTGTGAAGAAAAGCAGATTGTTGTCGGCTATAGAGATGCGCATACGTTCCTGAAAGAGGAGTTTGAACAGAACGGAACCTTATATATTTCCACAGAGGATGGAAGCGTGGGAACAAAAGGAAATGTCATGGATGCTATCCGTGAGCAGAGTCTGGATGCCGATATTATATTTGCATGCGGACCTACACCAATGCTGCGTGCGATCAAGGCCTATGCAGAAGAGAAGAAAATAGAATGCTATATTTCCCTGGAAGAGAGAATGGCATGCGGTATCGGAGCCTGTCTGGCATGTGTCTGCAAGACAAAAGAAAAAGATGCACACAGTAATGTGAACAATAAGAGAATCTGTAAAGACGGACCAGTATTCTTATCTACGGAGGTGGATTTATAATGGACATGAAAGTAAATATTGCCGGCGTAGAATGGAAGAATCCGGTTACAGTGGCTTCCGGTACATTTGGTTCGGGAGAAGAATTCAGTGAGTTTGTGGATCTGAACCGTCTTGGAGCGGTAACGACCAAGGGCGTGGCAAATGTCCCGTGGCCGGGTAATCCGACACCACGTGTAGCTGAAGTTTACGGAGGAATGATGAATGCGATCGGACTCCAGAATCCGGGAATTGATCTGTTCTGCAAAAGAGATATTCCATTTCTGAAGAAATATGATACGAAGATCATCGTCAATGTCTGTGGTCATGCACCGGAAGAATATCTGGAAGTGGTGGAAAGACTGGCTGATGAGCCGATTGATATGATGGAGATCAATATTTCGTGCCCGAATGTTAATGCAGGCTTTCTGGCGTTTGGGCAGGATGCAAAGCATGTAGAGGAGCTGACGGCTCAGATCAAAAAGATTGCAAAGCAGCCGATCATCATGAAACTGACGCCAAATGTTACGGATATTACGGAGATTGCGAAGGCAGCAGAAGCCGGCGGAGCAGATGCCCTGTCATTGATCAATACACTGACGGGTATGAAGATTGATATCAACCGCAGAACATTTGCGGTAGCAAATAAGACCGGCGGTGTGTCGGGACCAGTTGTACATCCGATTGCAGTCCGTATGGTATATCAGACGGCACAGGCAGTGAACATTCCGATTATTGGAATGGGCGGTATTGCGACACCGGAAGATGCCATTGAGATGATCCTTGCGGGAGCGTCTGCAGTATCTGTAGGAACTGCGAATTTCTATAATCCGAATGCAACGATCGAGATTATTGACGGAATCGAAGCATATATGAAGAAAAATGGATTTGAATCCGTGAAAGATATGGTTGGCATTGTAAAATAAATAAATGATAAAAATGCATCAATATAGGGAATTGACCTGTACTGATGCATTTTTGCGCTTCATCTCAGAAGTGCAAATAGCACAATAAAAATATGACCGTTCGTCAGTTTTTGGGTAGATTTTCAGAAGTGTTTTTGTTATACTAATGTCTATATGACAATAACAAAGGAGGATTAGTGGATGAAGAAATCATTTCAGATTTTCAAAAGAGATCTTGGCCGGTTGTTCCGTAACCGTGCAGCAGTACTGATCCTGGTTGGAATCAGTGTGCTGCCGTCTCTTTATGCATGGTTCAACATCGCTGCCAATATGGATCCGTATGGAAATACCAAGGGAATCCAGGTTGCGATTGCCAATGAGGATAAAGGTGCCGACAGTGAGCAGATGTCACTGGACGCAGGACAAAATATTGTAGACAATCTGAAGAAAAATGACCAGCTTGGCTGGAAGTTTGTAGATGCAAAAGAATCGAAAAAGGGAGTGAGATCCGGAAAATATTACGCAGCGATCGTGATACCGGATAATTTCAGTGAATCACTTCTGAGTATTTTATCAGGAGATATCAAACAGCCGAAGCTGGATTATTATATTAATGAAAAGAAAAATGCAATAGCACCAAAGATCACGGATACAGGTGCGAGCACGATTCAGCAGGAAATCAATGATACATTCACATCCGTAGCTGCAGAGAGCATTTCTGAATTATTGAGTAAAGAGGCCGGAGAATTATCCGGAAAAGTAAGTGAAGAAAATTCAAGTCTGATCAAAGCTATCGCAGATACCAGAAAGAATCTGGACGAATATAATAAGGTATTGGAAAACTTCCAGAAGACAGTGGATAAGTCAGATGAGATCATGGCGAGTGCGGTAAGTATGCTGGATCAGGTTACGGTTACTGCAGAGTCAGGAGCCAAAGCAATCGAAGACAGTGGAAATGTGCTTGCAGATACCAGAACAGCGGTTGGACAGTTTTCAACAGAATTCTCCAATGGGTTATCGAACGGAGAGACACTTTTAAATGACACGTATGTCTCGGCATCGGCAAAACTGGGCGTGTTTGAGACGAAAGCCGGACAGGCACTGACAGCAGTAGACAGCAGCCTTTCAACGGCTTCGTCTCTGCTGGATAAAAATCAGGAACTTCTGGAACAGCTGAAAGAATTGAATGATAAGATTCAGGGGCATACAGAACTGGGACAACAGATATCTGCTGTGATCGGACAGAAAATTACAGAATTGGAGAACCAGAATGCATCGTTACAGGAGCTGGTATCTTCACTGAAAACAGGGAATCAAGGGATTCAAAACGCAGTGACAACAGCAAAGAATACACGTACTTCACTGGAAAAACTTGCGAAAGAAAGTAAAGACAGTCTGCAAAATTACCGTACCAATCTGGATCAGAAGATTCTGCCACAGCTGAATCAGTCACTGGACAGTCTGGCTTCACTGAGCGGAAATCTTTCTGCGGCTTTAACCGGAGTTGAGCCGACAGTAGAACAATTAAAGACGATTTTAAATCAGTTAAATGACAGCTTGAAAAGCAGTGCGTCTGCATTGGGCCAGACAGGAGATGTGTTAACACAGGTTGATGAGTCACTGGCATCTGTTCAGACGGATTTAAATGCATTACAGAGTTCAGAGATGTATCAGAAACTGACTTCACTGGAAGGACTTGATGCGGATTCAATTGCAGATTTTATGTCTTCTCCGGTGAGCATCAAATCAAATGTGTTATATGATGTAGAAAATTATGGATCGGGAATGACACCATTTTACACAAATCTTGCACTTTGGGTAGGAGGACTGATTCTGGTATCAATTCTGAAACAGGAAGTTGATAAAGATGAAAAGGTACGGAAGTTTACAGCCGGACAGGCCTACTTTGGAAGATGGCTGTTATTTGTTGCAGTAGGTCTTGTACAGGGACTGATCGTATGTGTCGGTGATATTTTATTATTGAAAGTACAGTGTGTACATCCGGTAGCGTTTGTATGTGTGGGTGTATTCTGTTCGTTTGTTTATGTTAATCTGATCTACGCACTGGCATTGACCTTTAAACACATTGGAAAGGCACTGGGAGTTGTACTTGTTATCCTGCAGATTCCTGGATCGGCAGGAACGTATCCGATCGAGATGACACCGGCATTTTTCCAGAGACTGCATCCGCTTCTTCCATTCACATATGGAATCAGTGCCATGCGTGAATGTATTGCAGGAATGTATGGAGCAAATATCTGGAAGTATCTGGGGATTCTTGCGATATTTTTCCCAATCTCTCTTTTCATCGGTCTGGTATTACGTCCGTTGCTTATGAACCTGAATCACTTGTTCGATAAACGTCTGTCTGAGACAGAGTTAATGCTTGGGGAGACGGAGTCGGCCGAACGGAAACGTCCGGAACTGACAATGATGATGAAGACACTTATGGAAGATGATGAATGGAAACAGGAATTTCTTGTGAAATCCGAAAAATTTGAAAAACGTTATCCAAAGATGATCCGATGGGGATTCCTTGGAATGATCATCATACCACTGGTTTTCCTGATACTGATGTTCAGTCTGGAGTCAAAACTGGTCTTCCTGATATTGTGGATCGTATCGCTGATCGGACTTGCAGTATATCTGATCGTTGTAGAATATCTGCATGACAAGATGCAAAGACAGCTTGCTATGACAGGTATGACAACAGAAGATCTGATCCATGAGATAAAGGAGGAAAGAGGCGAATGAAAAATATATGGGAAATCTTCCGAAGAGATATAAAGCGTATTAAAAATAATGTAATCGCAATGATTGTTATCATGGGAATTACAGTTGTACCCTGCCTTTATGCGTGGTTCAATATAGCAGCAAGCTGGGATCCGTATGGCAATACCGGTAATCTGAAGGTTGCAGTCGCAAGTGTTGATGAAGGATATGAGGGAAGCCTGATTCCGTTACAGATCAATATGGGAGATCAGGTACTGACATCGCTTCGAAGCAATTCGCAGCTTGACTGGGTTTTTACCGGAAGAAAAAAAGCCATAGACGGTGTAAAGTCCGGAAAATATTATGCAGCAATTGTGATACCGAAGGACTTCAGCTCAAATATGATGAGTATTTTTTCTGAAAATATCCAGAAACCAAGTATCACATACTATTCGAATGCCAAGGAAAATGCAATCGCACCAAAAGTAACGGATAAAGGAGCAAGTGCGATCCAGAGACAGGTTAATGAGGTATTTGTAGAGACGATCAGCGATACTGTGATCACTGCGTTTAAGGCAGTTACGAATGTAGCGGATCAGGACGGAGTGGCAGCAATCGCACAAAATCTTGCGGATAATTTAAATCAGATCGGCTCGGATTTGAGTGCGGCATCGTCTACATTAAGCTCTTTTTCGGGAATGACAACTTCTGCACAGCAGCTTCTGGATACAACAGGAAGTTTCCTGAAGGAAACACAGGAGCATTCCAAGAACACGACAGATTCACTGAAAAAGGTGAAAAAATCGTTCAGTGGAATTGATGAGACAGTCAGCGGTGCGACAGACGGAGTAAATGCGGCAATTAATTCCGGAAAAGAATTCTATGATCAGATGTCGGAAATTATTGATTCAGCATTTTCATCAAACTCTCAGAGCGCGGACGATGTGGCGGGAACATTGAATACCCTGGCATCCAGAGTTCAGAAAGTGATTGATTCCTATACTTCGCTGAAATCGGCAATAGATGAAATAAACGTTGGAAATAATGCGCAGTTGAATGCATTAAAGGGAAGTATTTCCGGAAAACTGGGAGAGACGATTGCGACACAGACAGAGCTTCGGGATAAGCTTAAGTCCACAGCATCTTCGCTTCAGGGAGCGGCAGATACAGCAGTAACGGATAAAGCAGAATTAGATAAACTGGTGAAATCAAGTGCAGACAGCCTTGCCGGAATCAAGACAGACTTTGAGAAGAATGTAAAGAGCAGTCTGGATGAACTGGGAGATTCGATGGGAGACACAAGCAGTAATCTGAACCTTTTGATGGATCGCCTGGATGAAGGTGTAGACGGGGTATATGATTTGTCAACTTCAGCGTCGGCTGATCTGACACAGATTAACACAGCGCTGAATCATTCTTGCAATCTGCTCAATACAGCAGCAGAAAAAATCAGCAATACGACAGGAAAAATCGGAGAAATGCAGCAAAGCGGTGATTTCTCACAATTAGAAGAATTGATCTCCGGGGATTCTAATGTGATCGGAGAGTTCCTGGCAGCACCGGTAAGCCTGAAGACAAATCAGGTCTATAAGATTGAAAATTATGGTTCTTCGATGGCACCGTTCTATTCCACACTGTCGATCTGGATCGGTGGAATTGTGCTGGTTGCCATGTTAAAGACAGGCGTTTCGTCAAAATGCACCGAAGGTCTTAAGAAAGTAAAACCGCATCAGGAATACCTGGGACGATATCTCCTCTTCCTGATCGTAGGTCTCCTGCAGAGTACCCTGATCTGTCTGGGGGATCTGTTATACCTGGGAATTCAGTGTAAGCATCCGTTCCTCTTCATGCTGGCAGGATGGTTCTCGAGCATTGTATATGTGAATATCATCTATACACTGACAGTATCATTCGGAGATATCGGAAAAGCGGTCAGCGTTGTACTTCTGGTTATGCAAGTGGCAGGTTCCGGAGGAACCTTCCCAATTGAAGTCGCACCGGCCTTCTTCAAAGCCGTATATCCGTTACTGCCATTCGTTCACAGCATGGCGGCGCTTAGGGAGACAATTGGCGGTATGTATGGTATGATCTACTGGACAGAACTTGGAAAGCTTGGAATCTTTTTGATCCTGTCCCTGATCCTTGGATTGCTCCTTCGTAAACCGGTGATCCGGATGAATGAGGCATTTGCAGAAAAACTGGAAGAGACGAAGATCATGTAAAGCGAAAGTACAGAGAAGTTGCCACTGGCAACTTCTCTTGCATACTTTGGTATATAA
>ERZ1026888.888-NODE-888-length-14654-cov-21.821906_pt1 | contig 14654 bp, 15 predicted proteins | sample MGYA00380174_ERZ1026888 | MGnify/ENA primary metagenome ERZ1026888 (study PRJEB33269, sample SAMEA4719810) | human gut metagenome | biome: human-associated habitat; feature: organic feature; material: feces | place: Cameroon | collected 2013-10 ...
CGGGGGTGCAAACCTGCACCTCCCGACTTCTTACACTTCTTGATATTCCAAACATTTATACAACTTAGAATTAATAATGAATATAAATCTGCATGAGCCGTATCACATCAGTGAGCGAGGCTCAGATGTTGCTCACAACGAAATCACTCGCCTTCTGGCTCTCGCTCGCTATCACGTAGTCGGGCATCACATCAGTCTCGGTTCGGTCGATGCGGAGGGTGAGTCGCACGTTCTCCTTGCCGATGCTAGCTCTACCATGCGGCAACTTGATAAACTTTCTCACCTCACGCTTGTCTTGATGCGACTTCCAAGCATTGAAGTTGCCCTCCTTCGGGCTTACCAGGGCGATGGTGCCGCTTACTCTGCTTCCCTTGGACAAGAGGTTCTTATATACCTCGTCCGAAATCTGTAGTTCAATGTTCATAATTTTTCTAGTTTTAAGGCGCAAGCCCAATTATAAATTATTCATTGCACATTATACATTATTCCTTGTACATTATTCATTGATTCATCGTATATTGCTCTCGAAGTCCACGATGCTCAACTCGTTGAAGTATCGCCCATCCTTCTCGTTGACGAAGTGGTGGATAACAACCCCTATCACGTCTCCCTCCTTGGCATTAAACTTATCGACCGCATCACCGAAGAGTCGAGCCAAGTACTTCTCAGGATGCATCACGTTCTGCACCGACTCCAAATAGACCTCACGAGACTGCCAAGGCTTGCCCGACTTCTGGCTCACACCACTCTTCTTGTCAAGGAGCTTCACTACTTTCACTTTTTCCATTTCTTGTTCCTTTCTTTACTTTTAAAATCGTTAATACTAAAAATGATTTGCCGAAATCGAAGCCTACCCATCAAGAAATGCATCTGTCTCTCTTTCGACATTGCAAAGATAGGAAAGAACAACAAAGAAATGCATAAAAAAATCCCCCATATGCCAAAGCGGTATATGAGGGTATATGAAGTTTTTATTCTAGGTATATGAAGTATGGTATATGTGGTATATGAAGTCAATCTTCGCTTACTCCTGTATCAAACCATCTGATGCAAAATGACTCCTTGCAATCGACTCGCCCCTTAGGAGACTTCTCCATAAAACTGGAGATGAGCAAGCCACGCCATCTGATGTATTCCTCTGCCTGAGGTCTCTGGGCAGAGAGACCTTCCACGGTCCATTTGTTCAACGGGGTAGTTCTTACCGCATCAGGCACGTTCGAGCCTTTGAAATCGCTAGAGTACCATTCCCATCCAAACACCTCCTTGACCCATCGGATGAATTTCGCTTGCGTCTTTTCTTCGGGTATGAGACGATAATGTCTGAACACCTTCCATACGATAAACCAATGTACGATTTTCAGCGTGCGATTCTCACGTTTTGGCAAGACAAGCTTAGCCAGCATTCTTTTCACCTCGTCCATTTTTAGTGCAGAGTCGAACAAGGTTGTATCAAGTTCGCTCTCTGGGAATGAGCCGCCACTGCTTGCCGATTGAGTAGCCTCATTCGGTTGCAAGTCGCAATCCACGATGGTATCATAGCTTCCATTTCCTTCATGGCATTGAGAAGAATCCTTTTCCGAGCGTCCAGGAGAGCCTGTAGTATAAACATTCTCCACATAAACCCCATTGCCTAGATTGATTTGCCCTATTCTGCATGAATCGCCAAATTGATTGACAAGTTTCATCAAATCTTCCATCTCTTCTTTTGTCATATCCTTCTATGTTAGTTGTTTAATCCTTCTGTGGCGGTTTGGGAGTTTCGGCATCATGAAGCATTTCCAGAAAAGTACCAGTCCCACCATTCATTTGCTTAACATCGATTTTGAATACCTTTTGTTGCTTCAAGGCTATATTTCTTTCATTTTCATTATGCCTTTGCTCTTCCTGAACTTTTTCTCTCTGATCTGAAATATCTCCAATCTTGAGTCTTAGCTTGTCATAATCTTGTTGTCCAATTTTATCCTTCACCCCAGAAAGGGAATGTTTTAGCACTGTTTCCCCAAAAGCAGATTCATTGTTCTCTTTCACTGCATCTATATTGCTAAGGAAATCAAAGCCACCTCCTATCATCATAGCAGCAGCCTTTGACATACCTTGCGCCTCAGCATCCGAAAGTTGGGACTTCAATGTTTGAATTTCATCTTGCAAAATAGACTCATCTTGGTTTTCTTTTCTATTTAGAGTTGCGCAACCAGCAACCTTTCCATTTATTTCCAAAACATATTTATTCGAAAAGTCAGATTCATAATAAGCAATTTCAGCCTCTTTTTCCTCTAACAAGTCATTCAACTTTTTATTCTCAGCTTCCAATTGCTTAATAGTCAGTGATAGTTCGTCACATCTTTTTATAGCACTTGACGAGATATCCTTGCTCTCTGCCAAATCATTACGGAGCTTAGTAATCATCAACTCGGACTCTTTTTTGTGACTTTCATATTCGTCTGATAATTTCTCATCAAAATCCACAATGAGGGCATTAGCCATATCGACCATATTCTTGGCCTTTGCAGCCTCTATTGCAGCTTTCTCTTTCTGTTCATAAACTTGAAGTTTCAGTTTATAAGAATCCAAGATTCTTTGACACTTCTCATGGTACGCTTCTATCTCTTCCGTATTATTTTGAGGAGCAGAAGGTAAATCTTCACTCTCATCTTTAGGCAAATAGTAGCCTGCATCTATCCCTTTTTCTAAAAGGTCAAAATTAATTTTGTTCATACCTTGTATTTATTTTAAAATGGTAAATCATCTACATCAGACTTCCCATTTAATGGAGGTGGCACTTGCATTTTTCCTTTAAGGATATTGACGAAAGCATGTTGATCTTCTTTTGTACGATAGTGAGTAAGCAAATGCTCAATATCCTGTTGGCAAAGAGATAATACTTGATTAGACCACACTTTATCAGGAATCAACAGTGGTAAAACCGCATTAGGTTTTAAGTCGCTATCAAATTTCATATTCCTCATTTGTTCCAACATTTTTGGAAACTCCAATAAGAAACGACACTGATTCCATATTTCCCCATCATCATAAGCAAAATCATCGTCATGCCAACAGATTTGCCGCTGAAACTTATCGAGGAAAACATCCAAACCAGCAGGCTTTTTATGCTGCAGTTTGAGAATAGCCAAGGCCATCCAAGATACCAAGAACATATCAGCGTGAGAAACTCTACAAGTATCTCCTCCATGCTCTTCTCCCAAAACTTCCTGCGCTTTTTTTGCAACAAGTCCGTTCATTTGATTTTCTTCCTCTACATGCTGAATATTATACAACCCGACCGCCAAATAGTAAGCTGTATTGAGTGCTTTGACCGAATTGCTCATAAATAATCCATCGCAGTCATGGGCGACCATATACATCTGATAGAGAAGGTGGTCTAGCGTGCCCTCTTTCTCCATCGTATATTCCTCTCTGCTCTTATCTGCATACAAAAGACTGTGGTGCCAGTCAAAAGGACTTTTCATTGATTTGTTGTTTTAGTTAATAATAATGCGATGCTACTCGTGGAGCATCCATCTCTCTCAAAAATAGATTTAAGGGAAACAGGTGTTTCATTTTCGTGACGACAAAGGTACACAATATATTTGACACCACCAAATATTTGGGCAAAAAAAGACCGGACAATTTTCATCGCCCGGTCTCGTCCCTGCTATATTCTAGAGCATGTGTCCTTGCACTATAGTAGTTTTCAGTTCTTCATCTTTCCTGCTTTCAACGCTAAGACGATGTCGAGTGGCAACTGGGTACCCTTTGCCACCTGCTCCGGCAAGAAGCCCATGTCTAGGAATCGCTTAGCATCAGCCAATGCTCTGTCGGCATCCCCTTTCTCCATGCCTTTCTCCATGCCTTTCTCCATGCCTTTCTCCATACCTTTCTCCATACCTTCCGCCCAAGCTTTCTCCATGCCTCTACGTCTCTTCTCCTTCTCCCACTTGTCGGTGGCATAGAGGTCACGCATCACCTTGATGTCGTACTCATAGTACTCACGCTCCTCTGGAGTGAGCTTCTGCAGATCACCTATCGCCGCCAACTTTCGGAAGACGGGATACTTGTCCAAAAATGGTATTTCTTTCAAATGTTCCATATTGTTCAATACGTAAATCCAACAATCAAATATATCCATACACTCTGGCTCCTTCTTCTCGAAGAGCGGCAACTGCAAGAACACCACTCTCATCTTCTCGAAGCCATATCGCAAGCCCGAAAGTTGCCATTTTTTTCTTTTTGGGGGCTTTGCGGTCTTTCCCTTACGAGATTTGCGATTCTTGCCAGACACTATCAGTTGCTCTTGCGACTTGAAGCCAAGATGTTCTTGCGACTTGATGACGTCCTGAGCTTCATTCATTTCTTCTTCGGAATGCCCACGAGCAACTTTGTCTGATGATCCTTCCTCTTCGAGCAATCCGAAGCCGATGTCGGTTCTGAATTGGCAAGGGATGCCGGTCTCGGCGATGAAGTCCATGAGGCACACGGTATAGACTGGTGTCAGGTGGAAATCCCACTCGCCAGGCTGGGCTTGCTCCACTATCGCCTTGGAAGAGTAATAGAGCGCACGATCCACGAAATATCGCTGCTCCTTCTTCTGCATCTCCACGATGACGTGCCGTCCGTCACTTGTCTCGCACGCCACATCGAAGATGACTCCTCGCTCTCGCTTTTGATGACGTGTCTGCTCTGTTTTCAGATGCTTCACGTCCTTGATTACAAACTCGTCCTCAAATACTCCGTTGAGAAACGTAATCAGACACTCCTTGGTGTCGTCACTGCCGAAGATGCGCTTGAAAGCCCAATCGACACGTGGATTAATGTATTCCGCCATAAATCTGGGAATTAAAAGTTTCGCACAATATTATGCACTTGCAAAAGTACGGCAAATATCCGACAACGGCAAATATTTCGGGAGGTATTTCTCGGCGTTAACATTCACATGGAAGTCGTTAACGTTCGTTCACCAATTTGGCAAAAGCGATGACAATGACAATTACAGTTTAAAATTCCGCAGGGTGTACAGTTGAGGAAAAAGGTGAAAAGAGAAAGTTATAATATATATAATATATATATTATAAAATTATATTTACATTTTCTTCTATCCTTTTCTGCCGACTCGCAATCTGGGGATAGGCTCGGAAAATCGAACTGTAATTGTCATTGTCATCGCTTCTTTACCCTAAATCGGTACATCATATCTCTGAATAAGTTTAGATGGGGGATGTAAAAAACAAAAGATGGGCTTCTATGAGACTATGACTTGCGAGGACTAAAACTATGGGTAGCGTGCAAGAAAAATATGATTTAAGATTTAGAAAAAAGCCCACTTGCTGAAAATCGCCCCTTATCACACGCTGAAATTTGGTGGTACGGAAAAAATGTCGTACCTTTGCAACCGTAAACAAGGAAAAAACAATTATTTCACTAACCCTTTAAAGACTAATATGTTATGGCAAAGAAAGGAACATTGAAGTACCGTAAGGTAAGCCGCACTCCTCAGGTAGGCAAGGATGCTGGCAAGAAGAAATTTTATGCCACCGCAGTGCAAGACCGAACCATGGAGTTCGAGGACTTCGTAACCCACATCTCAGAGCACAACTCGCCTTACTCTCGTGGCACCGTACATGGTGTTCTGATGGACACCCTCGACTGCCTCCAGGAACTCATCCTCGATGGCAAGAGCGTACGCTTCGCCGACCTGGGTCTCTTCTCCATCGGCATGACCTCTCGTGGTGAGGACAACGCCGAGAAGGTGAACGCTTCCAGCATCACTGGCGTACACCTCATCGTGCGCAACACCAAGAACTGGAGCAACACCGAGCTTCGCAAGATGTGTAAGATTACTGCCCTTGGCAGTGAAGTGACCGAGGAAGGTGACGGCGGTGACACTCCTAGCGGTGACAACGGCGGAAAGCCTAGCGGTGACAACGGCGGCAGCACTCCTAGCGGCGGCTCTAGCACCACTGGTGGCGGCAACAAGGGCGACAACGCCGGACAGGGTGGCGGCAGCTCTAGCGGTAGCGAATCGGACAACGTCAAGGAGTACTAATGGATAGCCCCTAGCAGGGGCTTCCTTTCCACTAAAAACTATTATTAACCACTAAAAAAACTACAATTATGAAGAAAGAAACTTGGAAAACCATCTTGCAGATTGCCATCTCCATCTTAACAGCGATTGCCACTACCTTGGGAGTAACCAGCTGCATGTAGATTACAATATCTCCAAGATTTCCTCAAAATGGGAGATGCGACGGAGGCGTTCATGGTTGAACTCCTCCGTTTTTTCGTGCGCCCAAATGGTGTGGAACGGGATGTGGATGGCGGAGGCTCCTATCTTCAGGGCGGGCGCAATGTCGCTCTTGAAGCTGTTGCCCACCATCACCAGTTGCTCCGGACTCACCTCCAACTCCTTGCAGAGATGGCGATATGCCTCAGGCGTCTTGTTGCTTACGATGCTCACCACATCGAAATATCGTTGCAAGCCCGAACGCCACAACTTGTTTTCCTGGTCCATCAGCTCGCCCTTCGTGAAGACTGCCAAGCGATACTTTCTATCGATCGTCCTTGCGTCTGAGTTTTCCGAAGGTTCTTGGTTATCAGATGTTTCCGAGCCATTCGAAGCTTTCCTCTCCCTCAGCTTTGCCAATGTCTTCTCCACGCCCTCCAAAGGCTTGGCATCGACATGGAGCAACGACTTGCCCACCTCCACGATGCGTCCTATCAATCGAGCGGATGCCTTGCCCTCGCTCACCTTGATGGCATTCTCCACCAGCGAGATGATGAAGGCCTTCACGCCATAGCCCAAGTCTGCCATGTTGCCCGACTCCGTCTCGAAGAGCGCAGCCGAGATTTCCTCCTTGCTGCCATAGTCTGCCAAGAGGTCGCAGTACTCATCCTCCACGTCCTCGAAGTGGTTTTGCAATGCCCAGAGCGTATCGTCGGCATCGAAGGCTATCGCCTTGATATGATCCAGCTTTTCCATTTTTATCATTCTTTTCTATTGGTCCATATTGACTCGTTTCATTTGAAAACCATCTAGTTTCATTTGAAAACCATCTAGTTTCATTTTGCAAAGGTAACAATTTCTCGCAAAAGAAACGAAAAAACGTGCCACAATCTTACCGAAGAGATTGCGACACGCCCATATACTGTCGATTAAAAGCGTTGCTGATTTTGGGGGTAATTCCCTTCCTAGAAGTGCGTCATCAATTCGATGACGAACTTATCTTTCTCGGAAGTCTTTGCCACACCACCCTTGCGATAGAAATACTTCTCATAGTTGATGCGGATGTCGGAGATGAAAGGCTTGGCGAGGCTGATGGTGACACCACCCGTCACACGATGGCGCTTGTAGTCGTTCACCTTCAGTGCGCCTGGGGTATCATCGGTGGCATCATAGCGAGTGCCATCGCTGTGGTCGCTCATGAAGTCGTAACGAGCCAATGGGGAAATCTTCTTCACCAACGACTTCTTCGCCACGATAGGGATGTCGTAGCATACGAAGCCATCGAAGGCATGGACATCGTGGAAGGCATTCTTGGAGTAATGCTTGTAGAGGTACTCAGCCTCGGCGATGAAACCTCCACGATGGAACGTCAAGCCTGCGTCATACATCGTGACCGTGACATCGGATGGCTTGACCTTCTGCGTGCTCAGCACGAGGTTGACGTTAGGGAAGAGAAACTGCGCCTTGGCGGAATAGTTGACGCCCTTGGTCCAGTAGTCCTTCTGGTGGGTCAAGCCAGAGCCATTGAAGATACCGGCGTTCACCACGATAGGGAAGCCCACGTTCCAGGTGTAGCCCACCTCGGCACCCACGTCACGCACGTTGCCCACCTGCTTGGCGATGAAAGAGCGATTGGCGAAGTACTGCTGATGAGGCGAGCGATGCGCATCGATGGTGAATGGCACACGCTCCTGACCGATGGTCAGCTGGAGGGTCTTCCATGGGGTGATGCGGGTATAGGCATCGAGCATCTTGATGCTGCCCTCGTCGCAGAGGTCGATCTCAGCCTTGTAGCTCACCGCCGAGGTCACCTTGCCCGATACGTTGACACGAGCCGTGCGCACCTCGAATCTGCCCTCCCCTTCCTCGGTTTGGTATTCATACTTGGAGCGGATGGTACCGCCTATCTTAGGCGTCTTGTCCACCTTTTCCTCTTCCTGGGCATTCACCGATGCCATCGACACCATCAAGAGTGCCGCCATCAAGAACATCTTCTTCATTTTTTGTAGTTACCTTTAAAGTTCGGGTGCAAAATTAGCTACAAGATGTTTCTATTGCGTGACACGGATGTTACAAAACGATGTCATAACTCGCTGTAACACAAATGTAACGAAGAAAACAGGCTTGTAACATCATCGTCACAAACATGTAATCTCTTTTGCGGTGCAGTTCGGAATTATCGCCGTAACTTTGCAACCGAAAAGAAATAGATGTTTTCTACACCTTTTTCTAGCGGACAAGCATATCATTAATACTTATATAAATGAAAGAGAACAAGAAAGCAGTTTTGGAGATTCTCAAGAAGAAGGCCTCCAAGAAGGAAGGCAAGTTTGAAACCCTAGTGCTCAACCTTGCCTTGCAGAAGATCGACAGCGACAATTTTGAGTTTGACGGCGACGCTGTATATTCCGCCGACAAGAAACGCCTCGTCTATTGCATGAGCAACGAGGCTAGCTTCACCATCCCAGAGGGGGTTGAGATCATCGGCGAAATGGCGTTCCGAGGCAAGAAGCAACTCAAGAATGTCATCATCGCCAGCACCGTAAAGGAGATCGAGCACGATGCTTTCTATGATTGTGACGAACTGGATAACGTCTATCTCCCTGCTGGCGTGAAGGAGGTGAAGAGCTACGCCTTCGCCGAGTGCGACAAACTGAAGAGAATCGCCTTCGCTGGCGTACCAAGCAAGTTGAGCCGCCACACCTTCGATGATTGCGACCAGCTCCACGACATCATCGTGCCTGCTGGCTCCACCAAGACCTTCCGCAAGGCCTTGCACTACATCGACGGTGACACCGACTTCATCGTCATCGAGGCTGTCGGGAAGAAGGGAGAGGTGAAGGCCGAATCCAAGAAGAAGGATGATAAGAAGGAGGAGGTGAAGGCCGAGTCCAAGAAGGATGATAAGAAAGAAGAAGTGAAGATTGACTCCAAGAAGAACGAGAAGAAGGACAACAAGAAAACCGCCCCAAAGAAAAACCAGAAAAAGCACAGCTATGACAAAGATTGAAATCATGAAAAAAGCATACGTGGAAAGAGACATCAGTTGGATGTACTTCAACCATCGTATCCTGCAAGAGGCTGAGAAAGAGTACGTCCCCCTCATAGAGCGTCTCTCCTTCCTCGGCATCTACTCCAACAACCTCGACGAGTTCTTCCGTGTACGTGTGGCTTCGCTCAACCGTATGCTCGACCGTAAACTCGACAAAGATACCGAACTGCAAATCAAGAAAACCCTCAAAACCATCAACAAGCTCAATGAAAGCTATTCGAAGGAATACACTGAGGCGGTGGATAACGTTTTCAGCGAACTGGAAGTTCACAAGATTCGCCTTGTCTCCGAAACAGGCCTCAACGACGAACAGAAGGAGTTTCTCACCCAGTTCTTCTACGACAAGCTCAACGGCTCCGTCAACCCCATCTGGCTCTCGGAGATAGACGACCTGTCGGTACTCGAAGACAACCGCATCTACCTCATCGTAGAGAAACGTGAGGTGAGAGAAGGAGAGGATAAGCCTGAAGGCAAAAAATCGGGCAAGAAGGACGACAAGGGCAAGAAGAAATATGCCGTCGTCAAGGTGCCCGACCGTGTGTTCGGACGCTGGGTGAAGATACCTTCCAGCGATGGCTTCGACAACATCATGTACCTCGACGACGTGGTACGCTTCTGCCTGCCACTCGTCTTCATCGGCTTCAAGGAGAGCATCTACTGCGCCTACTCCTTCAAGTTTACCAAGGATGCCGAGATGGAGATGGACAACGATGCCGACTTCGGTACGATGGAGAAGATAGCCCTCGGCGTAAGCAGCCGAAAGAAGGGCGAGGCTGTGCGTGTCATCTTCGACCGAGAGATGCCTAAGGAGATGCAGAAGAAACTGCGTGAGCGACTGGACACCAAGGAGCTGGACACCTCGCTCGCTGGTGGCAGATACCAGAACCACAAGGACTTGATGTCGTTCCCTGATTGTGGGCACAAGGAACTGAAATATGAGAAGTGGACTCCTATCATGAAGCCTGAGTTCCTCTCCAATGAGAGCATCCTCGACCAGATACGTGAGAAAGACCGCTTCATCCACGTGCCATACCATAGTTTCAACGGCTACATCCGTGTGCTCCGCGAGGCAGCGACCAAGCCGGAGGTGAAGGCCATCAAGACCACCCTCTATCGTCTCGCCAAGGACTCGAAGGTGGTGAAGGCGCTCATCACCGCCGCACGCAATGGCAAGAAGGTGACCGCCGTGGTAGAGCTGATGGCTCGCTTCGATGAGGAGAGCAACATCAAGTGGAGCAAGCGCATGCAGGAAGAGGGCGTCAACGTCATCTTCGGCGTTGAGGGCTTGAAGATACACAGCAAGCTGCTCTACATCGAGTCGAAGAAAGGCAACATCGCCTGCGTGGGCACGGGCAACTTCCATGAGGGCAACGCCAAGATCTACACCGACTATCTGATGATGACCGCCCGACCTAAGATCGTGAACGAGGTGGCGAAGGTATTCGACTTCATCGACCGTCCGTTCTCGCCGTTCCGCTTCAATGAGTTGCTCGTCTCCCCTAACTCCATGAAGAGCCGCATCCTGCGCATGCTCGACACCGAGATCAGGAACGCCAACGAGGGCAAGGAGGCTTGGGTGAAAATCAAGATCAACCACATCACCGACACCGACATGGTGGCAAAGCTCTACCAGGCTTCCAAGGCTGGCGTGAAGATAGACATCGTGATCCGAGGCAACTGCTCGCTCGTGCCTGGCTTCAAGGGGCTGAGCGACAACATCCATTGCGTAGGCATCATCGACCGCTACCTGGAACATAGCCGCATTCTCATCTTCGCCAACGGTGGCAAGCCTCGCTATTTCCTCGGCAGTGCCGACTGGATGCCTCGCAACCTGCTCAACCGCATCGAGGTGATGACGCCGGTGTATGACGAGGAGTTGCAAGCCGACCTCCTCCGTACCGTCGCCTATGGCATGCGTGACACCACCAATGGCAGAGTGGTGGATGGCAAGGGCACCAATGCCTTCGTGGAGGGACCCAACTTCCGAAGCCAAGAAGAGTTGTATAAAAATTATAAATTACAAATGATAAATGATAAATAAGAAGGCGGATTCGGATATTTATGATTTATACATTATTATTTATTCATTAAGATGAATACTTTTGCAGCAATAGATATAGGCTCCAATGGAGCACGACTCCTCATCAAGCGCTTCAACCCTGAGGCGGTGCGTGAGGAAGACAGAATCAAGAAGGTGATGTTCATCCGCATCCCATTGCGCCTGGGCAAGGACGTGTTCTCGCTCGGCAAGATCTCGAAAGATAGAGAGAAGATGATGCTCCACATGATGAAGGGATTCAAGCAATTCATGAAACTCAACGATGTGGAAGCCTTCCGTGCCTGTGCCACTTCTGCCATGCGTGATGCTGAAAACGGCAAGAAGATACTCAAGAAGATAGAGAAGCAAACCGACATCAAGCTCGAAATCATCAAGGGAGAGGAAGAGGCCCAGCTGCTCTTCAACAACCTGTTGGAGAAGACGGGCAGCAACGAGGGCAGCTTCGCCTACATCGACGTGGGCGGTGGCTCTACCGAGGTATCGCTCATCCACGATGGCGTGCTCGCCGAGAGCTACTCCTACAACATGGGAACCCTCCGTATGCTCAGCGGCAAGGTGACCGCCGATACCGAGCGACTCTTCCAGGAGAACCTCACCCGATATGCCCAGGAATATGGCAACATCCGCATCATCGGCTCGGGGGGCAACATCAACAAGCTCAACAAGTTGGCTCGCCACAGCAAGAACTCGAAGGACCTCACGCTCGCCGAGCTGAAGCGTCTCTACACGATGATGCAACCCTTGAGCATCGAGGAGCGTGAGATTTCCTTCTCGCTTCGTGAAGACCGTGCCGATGTCATCATCCCAGCCGCCGAGATTTTCATCAAGGCAAGCGAGTACCTGCAATGTGAGAGCATCATGGTGCCCAACATCTCGCTCGCCGACAGCATCGTGGATGGACTCATCGAGAAAGTGAAGAGTTCTTCACTTTTCATAGGATTGTAACATCTGTTTAAATCGCTTGTAATATAGACCTCGTACCTTTGCAGCCGAGAAATATATATTAAGAAAAAATATGAGTACGATTTATCTTTGTATCGTGATCTTCCTGCTCTGTCTGGCAGTGTTTGATCTCTTCGTGGGAGTCAGCAATGATGCTGTCAACTTCCTGCAATCTGCCATCGGTGCCAAGGTGGCAAAGTTTCGCACGGTGCTGATCATCGCATCCTGCGGTGTGGTTCTAGGAGCCATCATGTCATCGGGAATGATGGACATCGCCCGGCATGGCATCATGAGTCCGGACCACTTCACCTTCGAGGAAGTGATGACGCTCTTCCTAGCCGTCATGGTGACCGACGTCATCGTCCTTGATGTGTTCAACACGCTCGGTATGCCAACCTCCACCACCGTGTCATTGGTGTTTGAGTTGCTCGGCGGTGCCTTCATCCTCTCCACCCTGAAGATGTGGGGCGACCCAAGCCTCAACTACAGTGTGCTGCTCAATAGCGACAAGGCATTGGAGGTCATCATCGGTATCTTCGCATCCGTTGCCATCGCCTTCTTCTTCGGCGTCATCGTGATGTGGATCTCACGTGTCGTATTCACCTTCAATTATAAGAAGCACAGCCGCTACTCCATCGCCATCTTCGGTGGCATCGCCTTCACCGCCCTCTCCTACTTCATCCTCATGAAGGGCTTGGGCAAGAGTCCTTACCTGCCTGCTGAGTGGCGCGACTATATCAGCGACAACATCGGAATGCTCCTCGTCATCACCTTCGTGGCATCAGCCATCGTGATGGAGTTCTTGCACCTCTGCCGCATCAACATCTTCAAGTTCACCGTCTTGATGGGTACCTTCGGCTTGGCGATGGCTTTCGCCGGCAACGACCTAGTCAACTTCATCGGTGTGCCTCTCGCCGGTCTCTCTTCTTACCAAGACTATATGGCGAACGCCAATGGCGCCGCTCCTGATGCCTTCATGATGACATCACTGATGGAGAGTGCCAAGACCACCCCAGTATTCTTGCTCATCGCCGGAGCGATCATGATTGTGGCAATGGCGACCTCGAAGAAGGCACAGAACGTGATCAAGACTTCCGTCGATTTGAGCCGCCAGGACGAGGGTGATGAGATGTTTGGTAGTTCTTCTGCCGCTCGTGTCATCGTACGCAACTGCCAGAACGCCGACTCTTGGCTCAACCGCTTCTTGCCTCAGAACTTGAAGAACTGGATCAATAGCCGATTCAACAAGAACGATGTGGAGCTGGAGGAGAGCGCAGCCTTCGACGTGGTTCGTGCAGCCGTCAACCTCGTGTTGGCTTCCATGCTCATCACCATCGGTACCAACCTCAAGTTGCCACTCTCTACCACCTACGTTACCTTCATGGTGGCTATGGGTACTTCGCTCGCCGACCGTGCTTGGAGCCGTGAGAGTGCCGTGTTCCGTGTCACTGGTGTATTGAGCGTGATCGGTGGATGGTTTATCACCGCTGGTGTGGCATTCTTCGCTTGTGCCGTGGTATGTCTCGCCATGCACTTCGGAGGCATCGTGGTTCAGAGTGCCTTCATCGCCCTCGTCATCTTCATGCTCATCCGCAGCAACATCCAGTACAACAAGAAACAGAAGGAAGTGAGCAGGGGCAGCACCTTCCAACTCATGATGCGCTCTCGCGACCCAGAGATTGTATGGGACTTGCTTCGCCGACAGGTATCTCGCACCCAGAGCTACGTGTGCCACTTCGCCCTCGCGGAGTTCAACCTCATCATGGATGGTCTTGCCAACGAGAACACTCGTGACTTGCGCCACGCCAACAAGGAGTTGAAGAAGGAGCAAGACATGCTGAAGAAGTTCCGTCGCCAGGAGATGCTCGGACTGAAACGTTCGCCAATGGAGGTTGCCATCGAGCGCAACACCTGGTTCCACCTCGGCGCCAACAGCAACCAGCAGTTCATCTACTCTCTTCGTCGTATGCTCGATCCTATCAAGGAGCATGTCGATAACAACTTCAACCCTCTGCCTGAGGAGTACGTGAAAGAGTTTGCTCCAATCCGTCAGAAGATCAATGACTTGATGCAGATGACGGCAGAGCAGATAGAGACCGACCGCTACGAGAACTATCGTGAGATTCTCGCCGAGGCAGATGCCTGCAAGGACGAGTTGAGCGTAGTGCGCAAGAAGCACATCGACCGCATCCAGCACACCAAGGACAACACCTTGATGCAAATCTCCTTGGTATATCTCAACGTACTTCAAGAGAGCCAGGAGTTCTTGAGCGTGATGAGACACCAGCTTAGAGCTGCCAAGAAGTTTATGGAGAAGTAATTCGCATACAATCGAGTAGGAGGAAAACGATGTAGTTTTTCTCCTACTTTCGTTTTCCGACCTC
>ERZ1026888.891-NODE-891-length-14615-cov-42.571841_pt1 | contig 14615 bp, 26 predicted proteins | sample MGYA00380174_ERZ1026888 | MGnify/ENA primary metagenome ERZ1026888 (study PRJEB33269, sample SAMEA4719810) | human gut metagenome | biome: human-associated habitat; feature: organic feature; material: feces | place: Cameroon | collected 2013-10 ...
TTTATAGAGCAACATGCCTAAAATAATCTTTCAACCACTTATGATTGCAAATCCGTCGGAACGCCTGGCGGGGGCAATCCACGGGGGACGCCAGGCGGGGTTCATAAAATGAAGGGCACCACCATACATTACCCCCCTAACATACTAAAACGAAATGAGCGACACCCGCAAAAAGCAGGTGCCGCTCGCCAATTGAGAAATTGACCAAAAAAAAGCTCCGAACATTTTCTGGACAATTCCCCATCTTGAAAAACTTATCCGAAATTATCGTACATTATTTTGCTGCAATTTATCTGTTCCCTTATGATAAGTCGGTTACACGATTCCGTATTGTATTCGAGGGACAGAAATGTGCCAAGCTACGCATTTTGGCATTATTTCGGTGTTCCTCTCACCCTATTTTCTGTTTAAAGATATACTTCATTTCTCGCCTTCCTGCTGTATCTTTGCCGAAAAATTCAAGAGATTATGATCAAGAAATTATATCGGCATATTGCCATGAGATACAAGTACTGGCGTTACCGTCGGCTCCTGAGGAAGCTCTTCCGGCTTTACGCCAAAAAGACAGATAGTGCTTCTCAGGCAATGCAGGAAGTATCCCAGGCATTCATTTGGTTTACAAATGAAAAAGCTGACAGCAATGAAACTGTTTGGTATTGCCATTATCTCGACTCCAGAGCTTCATTATAGGTTGGGCGCTGATGTGGTGATTTTGATTTTGTGCTTGGAAGAATCATTCCTACATCAAACGTCACCCTATTGGCACTTTTCTCCTTCATGCTGCCTGTTATCACTTTTATGTTGGCTCCACCTTCGGTCTCACTCTCTATGGCAAGGTCGAAATGTATAGTACATTCCTTCCCTGTTTTCAGTGTGGTAGGACAAATGGTGTAACCATTACCATCAGCAATATTGATTGCTTCCTGTACGCCCTCAGCTATCTGAGTGAGCGTGTTCTTTATAAATTCTTTTAGTTCCATACACAATTTCCTTTATTCGACTAAGACTAGGGAGGAACGATAAGGCAATTTGATTAATCATAATTACCCTTATCTTTGCGGATTAATATTAATGAATTGCAATGCAATTTCGTATGATTTACGGTGCAAAGATAAGACAATAGTTTGAATAAACAAGCAAAAGTCTTATTTTTATAACTTTTATTAACATATAAAACAAGTTACAGTCTTATGGAAGGTAAGGTTCTTAAGCAAAAATTAATGGAGCTGAATAAGACACAAAAGGAGTTGTCTGAGCTTCTAGGCATAACGGCACAGTCTGTTAGCGCAATCTTTTCGGCAAAGGATGTTCGTTCGGGAACAATCGAGAAAATCGCTCATGTTCTCAACGTTCCTGTTGGCTTTTTCTTTGGCGATAACACAGGAAATAACGCATTTGTGAACGGGGATAAATCCGTAGCAGCCATAAATAGTAATATATCATCCGCATCGGAAGAGGTTCTGAAAGAACGAGTCAAGTCATTGGAAACACTTGTCACGGAAAAAGAGCGATTGATTAACGTTTTGATGGAGGGCAGAAAATGAAAGATACTTTGTATTATATCGTTTTGGCAATTGACTTCTTCGTCATTTTGTTTGCGAGTTCGATGATTTACGTAGTAGTATTCCCAGAGGCAAAGAGTCCGTCATACGTTTGGCTTATAGGCACTTTCCTCATTTTCTCTGCAACAATACCTTGTGTGAAAAAGTTGTTTAAAAAAGATAGGAAATGAGGATGCTTATATTTGTGATCTCATTGCTTTGTCTTGTATCGTGCAAGCAGGAGAAAAGCCAAAGCAATGAAGATTACAGCCCTTCAAGAAGGGGAGTGCTAGGGAAATATGTGTATATGTCAACAGGTGATATACTGCATTCCAAACTGCAATGTCCCATGCTACAAAGAGAAAAGGACGATAAGGGGCATAATGTAATCGGAGTAGAATTTGTAGATACAAATGAGTTCTATCCGAACTACAAGTTCTTCTACTGTAAGTATTGCTTCAACGATACAAAATACGAGCAGATTAAAAGAATTCTAGAGAGGAATCGACCAGACAACACGTCAGGCGAAACTGTAAGAGAAGAGACTGATTCAATCTTCTTCTGAAACGTAAGGGTAATTATGGTAAAAAACAAAGATTTAGACGTAAAAAAGGTTAAAGTCATAAAGAAAGTTGACTTGATCGAAACCATAAGGCAGATACCGCATGGCGAGACCGTTCAGTTCGCACGCCAGGAGCTTGGGCCAGAAGGCTCTGTAAGATCTGCCGTCTGGAGGCTGAACGACAGATTGAAGAAGCTCACAGGGAGCCAGGAACCCGAATACTCCCTTGAACTTGTTGATATGGGGTTGTTCTACAACATCACAAGAGTATAACGAAAAGACTTATGGTAAGGTTAGAAAACTACTGGTATCTGCGTGAAGGTGATTACCTGGTGGAACCATTGAGCAGCCTGTTCGGTGGCAAAGGACCACGCAAGGAGTTCATTCGCCAAATGTGGCGTGATGGAATGGTTTTCGATTCAGAGGAAGAAGCAACTGCATATTCCAAGAAGATTCGAGAAATGTTTAAGAAGAGAGTGCGCAAGCAGGTGTACATTATGGACTTTTCTGCTTGGACAATAACTGTTCTCACTCCTTTTGCCAAGGAAGAAGAGAGAGCGGCAAACTGGGTTGACGCTCTCCGGTACGTTCGCCATTATCTGAGATATGGCAAAGGGTCATTAAGGTGTCGCCTTACCTCTGTTTTGATAAAGGCGTTGACCTTCTCCTTGAAGCCACGACAAGCGTCTTCTTCCAAAGAGGACACTTCGACAGCATCATTCACACAAAGAAGTTTCACTTCATGATGCTTGCCACACTCAGGGCAGACAATCTGATTACACTTCTTCTCCAAAGAGGAAACGAAGTAAGTAGATAATAAATTCATCATATTTCTAATTTTATATTTGGCATTGCAAAGATAATGAAAAAAGGTGGATGCGCCAAGAATATCTAATTTTTTATTTGGCGATAAAAAAATTCCATAACACAACAACGGTGCGTCCACCTTCACTTTAAATATTAAACTTATGGCAACAGAAAGTAAAATCCGCTCTCGTTCCGCAAAATGGTTCGAGTGTTCCGTCAGATACCAGAAGACCATGGATGACGGATCAGAGAAAATGGTCACAGAGCATTACGTTGTTGATGCCATGTCGTTCACCGAGGCAGAGTCTGCCATCATCGAACACATGCAGCCTTACATATCAGGCGACTTCAAGGTCACCGGCATTCGTCCGGCTGCATACGGTGAAGTGTTCTTCTGTGAGGAAGGTAATGCAGACAGATGGTACAAGGTTCGCATTGCATTCATCACAATCGACGAAAAGACCGAGAAGGAAAAGAAGTCATTCGTTTACTATCTCGTCAACGCTTCGTGTCTCAACGGAGCTTTGAAGAATCTAGACCAGGCTTTCGCAAAATCCATGCAGGATTATCAGTCTGTCAATATCTCAGAGTCAAACCTTCTCGATGTATTCGAGCATAAGACCGAGGAGAAGGCAGACGAGAAAAAAGGAGTAATAAACAATTAAAAATACACAATTATGAGCGTAGAAGAATTAAAGCAAGTAGTAGAAAAGTGGAAAAACGAGGATGGAACAGAAAGAGCTGCCATCTTGATTACTGTAGAAGGTTGCGATGATGGTGAAGGTCAATACACTGACATGGCAATGAGAGGAGATAGAGAGAGACTGATCGCTGCTCTACAGGCTATATTCAACGTCGGTAATACGCCTTTGCGCACCATGGTTTGCCTAGCATTAAGCGACTTCACCAAAATGAACGCCAAGGTTATTTCACAAACAAACATTCAAGAAAATGGAGAAGCTCATTAAGTTCATCGTTTGTGCAGCCATCATCCTGGCCGCATTCAAGTTCGCAGGCGATATGGATCGCACCGAACATGCTCTTATGCTCATGTCTAAGACAGAGTATGAGCAGATAAAGGATAGTTTGTCTAACATCCACGACTCTGAGCCGTCTGAAAACCAGATTGCCAACGAGTGGTATAGCAGAAAGGGTAATTAGTATGAAGGTAATTTTGTTATTCGATGAGGGTTCTAAGGTTGTCGGTGAATTCCTTCCCGCCCCCCCACCACGTAAGGAACGTGAAACACAGGAAGAGTATGAGCAGCGCTTCTGCGCTGACTTCAATAAGTCACAACCCAACGCAGTGCATAAGGTTGTTGGCTGTCACATCTTAAGAAATTAAAGTAATATGGAACCAGGAATTAAGAAATTAACTGAGGCTGTAAAACGTGATTGCCGAGAGGGGCAGGGTTGCTTTAACCCTAATGGTTGCGACCACGAGTTTACTCGTCATGTGCCAGAGACTGACCCTTCAATGATTAGATTAGGTCAGAAAACCAAGTGTATTAAAGTATCAAAATGCGCCCACAAGTATTGCGATAAGTACAAGTGGATTCTGGATAGAGCAGAAGAATATGCCGAAGCATTAGGTGTAACACGTGATGATGTATTGAATGGCTGGGAGAAATATAGAAGCTATTGGTACATGAATTACTATCAAGGCTCAAAGCAGCCATCCCTGAAAGGCGACCAGAAGGTTATCAAGTTTGCCGACTGGCTGAAAGAACTGAGATCTCGCTTTGGCGAGGATGATGAAGACTGGAAGTTCGTCTGTCCGTCTTGCGGTCATGTTCAGTCTGTAGCCGACTTCAAGGCTATTGGAGTAGATGGCAACAAGGCTTACTATGAGTGCATCAGCCGATATAAGAATATTGATGGCAAAACTAATAAGAAGCCATGCAAATACACTCTCTGCGGTCTCTTCGTTCTAGACCACGATACGGTTATCAACAACGAGTTCCTCCCAGTCAATGTATTTAAAATGGCAGATGTGCCTGGTGAAAGCAAACATACAGATTGATACACAATGCAAAAGTATGTATTGAAACTTGTCGTCAAAAAGAAGTGGTTCGATATGATAGTGTCTGGAGAAAAGACAGAGGAGTATCGAGAGATTAAGCCATATTGGATTGACAAGTTAGTCAACCAGGATGCGGATAGCGGTTTTATTGGGTATGCTAATGGAGAAAAACCCCAGCCTAAGATTTTCGGAGAGATAGAGTACATCCCATTCACTCACGTTCTCTTCTTTCATGGATACTCGAAGAATCGCAAGAGCATCGAAAAAGAGATTGACAGCATCACCATCGGTAAGCCACAAAAGGGTATGTGCCCAGACGAATGGTTAGACACTGATGTTTTCATTATAAGGTTTAAGTAGGTATAACACAATGGAAATGATATTAACCCCCATCGTGCTTGCTATCTCCATCATGGTGATGCGGTACGTGGATAATAAATAAGGAATTATGAGCAACGAAGAATTTCTCGCACAGTTGCAGGATATAAGAAACGCTACCCTGCTCCAAAATAAAGAGATCTACAATACCGAAGAAGCCTGTCTCTTCCTCGGTATCAAGAAGAACTCACTCTACGATCTTGTGAAGAAGAGAAAGATTAAGTTCTTCAAGTCTCAAGGCGGAAAGCTTACTTACTTCAAGCGCAAAGACCTGGAGAAGTGGATGACTGCCATCTGTATTCCTACGAAAGATGAGGAAAGAGCGATTTTCGACTCGTTGTTCTACAGAGAGAAATAAACTCTAATTTGTTCGATTATAAATGGTTATTTAAGTTTTGGAATCTAGTTTGTCATTAAGTTTTAGATAAGGTTCTAAAGATTGTTTATTCCGCCATGCCAAGGCCGTGAGGCTCATGGGCATGGCAACCCGGTGGGAACGGTTGCTTCTTTTCATACACATCATGCGAAGCCCTGGGTTCGATTCCCGGTCCCACCACAAAGGCAAGGCTACTTGCTGCTCATGATTGAGGGAGTGGATGCTTCTCTACCATGTGCATCCGCTCCCGATTTCAGAACGAGCAGGGAGCATTGACAGAGATATAGAGTTTCCGACGCATCCTTGGATGCATAGTTAATAACCAGGCGAAGGTGACACACCGGCAGAACACAGACAGCATAAGTTTAACAACAATGGTTGTATGGAAACCTGCTAAGTATTATTAATCTGACCCCACGGAAAGACGTGAGCCAGTGCCAGCCCGAAGCCACAAAACAGAAAGGTAGGTGTAAATGATTACATAACATAAGTTTTTAGATTATAGAAATAGATATATTCGAACTTCATTCTCGTTCGCTGGAGTGACCAAACATCACTCCAGCGATTCAGATGAAATCATTAACATTTTAAACATTACACAATTATGAGCAACTTAATGAACATGGTTGAAACCATTAACTCGCTGAAGTTCCTTACGGACGTTGTAAGCAACGACCTGGTACGACAGCAATTCATCAACGTTTACAATGCCGTCTGGAAACAGGGCGGTGAGCAGGTCTATGAGCGTGAGGCCAACTATTTCAACAAAATTCTACGTGAGAACGCCAACCTCAACGGATGCACAAGCCTTTCCGTGTTCTTCGCATTCATCGACCTGGCAGTACAGGGTATCTCGGTGGAGCCAGGTGTCCGTGCCATGGCCTACCTTCTTCCTCGCAATTACAAGATAGGAACCGACCAGCAGGGAAAGAGTGTGTATGAGAAACGATGCAACCTTACCATTTCCGGCTACGGTGAGCTTTACCTCCGTGCCAGAGCTGGCCAGATCTACCATGCCGACAACCCGGTTGTTGTGTATGAGGGCGACGATTTCGAGTATGGCGAGCGTGACGGACGCAAGTATGTCAACTATTCCATGCACATACCTCGCACAAGTAGCCACATCATCGCCTGCTTCCTCAAAATCACACGCACAGATGGCACCATCGACTACTCGGTGATGCTCGAACAGGACTGGACACGACTTGCAGGCTATTCAGCAAAGAACAACAAATACTGGGATAATAACACCAGACAATGGGTTGAGAAAGCCAACGAACTCTACACCTCTGGTGATGGAGGCATCGACCCTGCCTTCCTCTGTTCAAAGTGTATCAAGCATGCCTTTGGAACCTATCCAAAGCTCAACATCGGCAAGGGTACACAGCTCGAAACCACGGTGAACGATATGCCTTCATCTGACTTCGATCCATACGGAGGCATCGACAGCGCAGCAGGCTGCAACCAGCAGACACAGACACAGGCGCAGAACGATTCCTTCGCCCCACCTGCTGATACATCGAATGGCGTAAGAATAGACCCGGCTGCCAATAATACACAGCAGAGTCAGGGAGGAACGGCAAATGATGCAGCCGACGATACCTTCTAATCATCCATGCCACGGATGCAGTACCGTCCGCAACTGTCTCAACGGACGGTATTGCCCAAAGCTTGGAAGATACGTGGAGCACAGCGAAACAAAACCTTGCGCCCCACGTGACAACAGTTACGAAAAAGCATTATCAATTTTAACACATATACAATCATGACAACAGAAGTAGCAATTATCAAGAAAGAGAACCTCCAGCAGATTATCTCCGGAGCACCACAGTCATACAATGACAACAAGCTGTCACACGACAACTGCATCGCCCGTGGACAGCAGTTATTACAGGCAGTGCAGCAGCAGGGAGGATTGAAGAACGACGAACTGGATGAGCAGATAGCATCGTTCATCGCCAAGACACGCAACACCTTGAAGAAGATGAACGATAGACGTAGTCCGTTCACCAAGCTCTTCGACCAGGTACGTACACAGTTCACCCAGATCGAGAACGAGATTGACCCATCCAAGCAGGGCACCGTCCCTTACCAGTTGCAGGTATATCGCAACCAGTATGCAGCCGAGAAGCTGAAGGCACAGCAGGAAGCCCAGCGCAAGGCCATGCTCGAGAAGCAGCACAAGGATGCACTCGACCGCATCTTCGAGAGCATGAAGAACGACTTTGAAAAGATGTTCCAGGACTTCCTCACCGGTTCCATCAACATGATGCAGAAGCTCAACGAAGCCATCACTCTCGAGAACTACGATGCTTCCATGGAGCAGATCAAGAATGTGCCGACAGTTTTGCCGGAGGCTTTCGTGCCTGGCATGAAGTTCACCCAGAGTCTCTCCTACTACCCAGGTGTCACACCTGCCGAAGCTGCCCAGAAGGAGACTGAGGCAAAGAACGCCCTTGCTAACACCTTTGTCGAGCAGTACAGATACGAGATTGAGACCAACCGTGACTACATCCTCGACCGTCTGCCTTCCAAGAAGAAGGAGTTGGAGAAGATTGCCAGTGCCAATGCCGAGGAAGCAGAACGCCTGAAAAAAGAGAAGGAAGAGCGTGAGAAAGAGGAAAAGGAACGACTGGAGGCTGAGAAGCAGAAAAAGCTTGCAGAAGCAGAAGAAGCCAAGAAGCTGGAGCAGAAGCAGAAGGAAATGGCCGGACTCTTCGAGGGTCAGGCGATTGCAGCTGCCGGACCATCCACCAAGGCCAAGGTTACCAAGAAGATTCACCTGCTGGATCCCGAAGGCATTCTTCCTGTTATCTCCATGTGGTGGAGCCATGAGGGCAAGAACCTCACAGCAGAAGAGCTGATGAAGAAATTCAAGAGTCAGATTACCTTCTGCGAGAAACTTGCCAACAAGGATGGCGTTACCATCAAGAGTGAGTTTGTTGAGTATGTGGACGAAGTAAAGGTTAAGTAAGATGGACAAGACGAAGACGAATCAATTATCACTGGCCACTGCCGATGTTGGCAGAGCAGCCATAGAAGCAAATGCCAACCTCGTTGTCGTATTTGACCACAAGAAACTCTTCTGGCCATTCGAGGGACTTGTACAGCTTGCCCAGCGTACACCGGCCGCATTAACCCTAGGCCTCTTCTGTGCATGTGTAGCCAAGGCTGGCGAGCCATGCAAGAGCAGAAAGACAGGCAACTCGTTCATGCTTGTAGCGAGAAACCTGTCACCCCAGGAAGCAATGAAGGATTTATAATACGCTCTGATTATGATACACAATATGAACCCCGACGAGTATTACAACCGGAAGGAAGTAAGCAACTCCGACCTTACCGAACTGAAGAACCTGCTTCACCCCCGGGTGCAGTTCGGCAACAAGGAAATGGCTTTCCACTTCGGCAATCTCGTCGATGCAATGATAACGGAACCCGACCGTGTGGACTACTATCACTACAAGGTGAATGACGAGCAATACACGGAAGAGGAGTTCCTCCACGCCCAGGACATGCACAATGCCCTGCGCCATGAGGCTAGGCGTGACCCTTTCCTGGCAAAGGTGCTGGAGTTGTCAGATACACAGCGCTTCATGGTCAACAAGGCTCAGCCTTTCGAGTACTGCGAATTCCCGTTTGCCCTGGATACCCGCTGCAAATGGGACTGGTGGCTCGACTTCGCTGGTTTCGGTGGCGACTTGAAGACAACCTTTGCCGAGACCCAGAAACAGTTTGACGAGGCAGTAGATTTCTTCGACTGGGACCGTTCGCGTGCCTGGTACATGGACATCGCACATTCACCTCGTGATTTCATTTACGGCATCAGCAAGAAGAACAACCGCATCTTCAAGAAGTTCATCAGCAGGGATGATGAAATCTACAGACGTGGTCGTGAGAAGTACGAGGAACTCGCCTTCCAGTACTGGTGTCTTAACCCAATAGCAGTTTAGATTATGCCAAGAGATTTTCATCAGGTAGGAATATATTTCTACGCACCTAGAAGAAGCAGCTTCTACATCTATCACCAGGATACGGAGACAACCGCAAGCCATACAGGTGAGGTGTTCTACAGCAGAGAGGCTGCCCGAAAGAGAGTGTACGAATTGAACGGTTGGTATTTAAAGCCAAAGAGAAAATGACAAACCAAGTTCTGAACCATCACCTCAAGGTGCAGCCATACCCTTACCAGGTTGACGGCATTGTGTATGGATTGCAGCACCACCGGCTTATCATAGGTGATGAGCCGGGTCTGGGCAAGACCCTGCAGAGCATCGGCATCGTTGATACCGCACCTGCCTACCCTTGCCTGGTAATCTGTCCGTCTTCGCTGAAGATAAACTGGCAGCGTGAGTTCGAGAAGTTCACCGACAAGAAGGCTGTTGTACTCGACAACGCCACACGTACCACATGGCCATACCTGCTGCGCATGGGCATGTATCATGTAGCCATCGTCAACTACGAGTCGCTGCGCAAGTACTTCGTGTGGGACATCGTAAGTGGAAGCAAGGAGTTCCGGCTGAAGGATGTTGTCTTCTCCGAGAACATCAGGCTATTCAAGTCCGTTATCATCGACGAGTCGCACAGAGTCAAGGACCCGTCAGCCCAGCAGTCCATCTTCACCAAGGGGCTTACCTACGGAAAGGAATGGGTAATACTGCTGTCAGGTACGCCAGTAGTCAACCGCCCTGACGACCTGGTAGCACAGCTATCCATCATGGGCAGGCTGCCGGAGTTCGGTGGAGCTACAAGATTCCGAGCCAACTATTGCACTGATCCGAAAGACAGGAATGCCAAACCAGCCGTTCCGCTCTCAGTGCTCAGCGAGCAGCTCTACTCCACCTGCATGATACGCAGGGAGAAGGCAAAGGTTCTGCCCGACCTTCCCGACAAGACACGTGTCGATCTCTACGTTGACATCAGCAACAGAAACGAATACGACCTTGCCGCAAACGACCTGGCAGAATACCTGCGCCAATACAAGGAGTGCAGTGATGGTGAGATACGTCGCAAGATGCGCATGGAGGCGCTTGTCAAGTTCATGACGCTTCGCTCTCTGGCCACACACGGCAAGATAGCGCAAGCCATCGACTTCATCAACACCTTCCTCGAAAGCGGCAAGAAGCTCATCGTCTTCTGCTCGCTCCACGATGTGGTTGACCAGCTCACCAGGGTGTTTCCGCATTCCGTTACGGTCACCGGACGTGACAGTGCCATCAGCAAGCAGGCTGCCGTTGACAGCTTTCAGAACAACGAAAGCTGCAACCTCATCATCTGTTCCATCAAGGCGGCTGGCGTGGGACTCACACTCACGGCATCAAGCAACGTGGCGTTCATCGAGCTGGCGTGGACGTATGCCGACTGCTGCCAGTGTGAAGACCGTGCCCACCGCATCGGACAGAAGGACAACGTAACGTGCTATTATCTCCTGGGGCGTGGCACCATCGACCACACCATCTACTCGCTCATCCACAAGAAGAAGTCCATCGCTGCCGAAATCATGAACAGCGACGACGAGATTCCACAGGATGCCATGTACTTTGATCAGCTCGTTCAATCATTCCTAGACGGAGGACAACAGGATGGAGATATGCAAGACCGACCTGACACGCATCATCAAGTACCTTGACGATGCTTCAGTATTGTATAAAGCCCAACCCCAGCAACGCTACAAGAGCCGGGCATGGGCATTAAGTAACATCAGTCGTAAACTTAAAAAGAAATTAGCAAAATGATTACAAAAGCAGACATTGTTGATGATATATTCATCATGCAGGAAAATGGGCAGAAAGGTTCATTGACAAAGAAAGAGATTGCATTCGTCGTAGATGGCATGTTGCAGGCTATCAGAAATCAGGTAGCTGTCGGTAACGCTATCCAGTTCCGTGACTACTTCACCATTATCCCGGTAATGAAGAAGGCGAAGAAGGCTCACGATTTCAAGAATTGCACAACCATCACCATGCCAGAACGTGTAGGCGTGAAGATTAAGGTAAGCAAGGGTTTTGAGGACTACGTTAAGCACGAGTCAGGCATCTAGGATGGACATAAAAACCTTCGACGAACTGTTTGCAGAAGCACAGGCAAGGCAACCTCAACGCAAGCCACGTTCCGAACCCGAACACAACTTGCAGGTTGACTGCGTTCAGTGGTTCTCGCTACAGTACCCTTCCCTCCGTGGGCGATTGTTTGCCGTTCCCAACGGTGGACATCGCTCCAAGACGGAGGCGGCAAGACTAAAGGCCGAGGGAGTCGTTGCCGGAGTCTCCGACCTCATTCTCCTGAAGAGCAACCACCAGTACGGTGCGCTTCTCATAGAAATGAAGACCACGGCAAGTAACTCCAGGCAGAGCGACAGGCAGAAGTGGTGGCAGGAAACCATCACTTCCCTTGGCGAATACAAGTACGTCGTATGCCGTACTCTTGATGATTTTATGCGCGAGGTACGCTGTTACCTTCAAAATATATTATAACACTCTTAAATAACATGAACGATATGGGACGCAAAGCTAAGATGCGACTTGACTATTTCCCTATGGATGTTGACATCTTCCAGGATCTCAAGATACGCAAGCTAATCAAGCGGCAAGGTGGAAAAGCCATAACAGTATATACTCTCCTGCTCTGTTATATCTACAAGAATGGGTATTACATGAAGTGGGATCCAGATCTGCCTTTCATCTGTTCGGAGCAAACGGGCTTTGAAGAGGCTTATGTACGTGAGGTGATTAACGTCTGCCTGCAACTCGGGTTGTTCAGCAAGTCTTTGTACGACAAGGACGGCATCCTTACGTCTCGTGGCATACAGGAGCGTTATCAACGTATCTGCCAGCTTACCAGGCGCACATCTACAGTAAGCGAATACTCGCTCATCGACGACGATGATGCAGAGGATATTCCGCAAGAGCCTACGACAACCAAGTGTGAAAACGTGCCTACACCTCAGCCCCCGTTCCAGGCGATTGCATCGCCTGTCCCAACGGAGAAGCCCACAAGGAAGACACGCAAGTCAACCAAGAAGGAAGAGCCGGCCGCACCCGTCAAGCAACCTGCGGTAAGCAGCCCATCCTCCACTCTCGATGAATATATAAATGAGTTGGATAAGGACGACATCTGGCTAGAGCAGATTCAGTTCCTCCACGGAATGAACAAGGAAAGTCTCAGAAACGAGCTGAAGAAGTTCCGGAGTGAGTGCATAGCCAACGGCAAGACCCAGCACGAAAGCGTGAACGACGTGAAGCAGCACTTCAACTCATGGTTAAGAATAATCATAAATAAGAAGAACAATGAAAGTATTAAACCCGCTAACGATAAACGAAAAGGACATCTTCTCTCTGCTGATGGAGAGAAAGAGAAAGACTACGGTGGAACGTTTTAGCTTCTCACCCTACACCAGGGAGCAGATTTTCCAGATGCTGATGGCATCATGCCAGGCAGAAGTAAGATGCAGAGGCAGAAAGTTTGAATACACCCAGGAATACAAGCATCACGTAGAGGAGATTTCAAGCTGGCTTGCCACAAAAGACCGCTCATCATTCGGCCTGTTCCTTTGCGGCAACCGTGGAAACGGAAAGAGTACCATGGTCAATGCCATGAAGTCACTCTATCAGTTCCTCGATGATTCCCCGGCTGCTGAACCGGGATTGAAGTTTCCACGCCCAGGCTTTGAGATAGTATCAGCCAAAGAGCTTGTCAGACTTACAAAGGCATACCTTAACCCTGGCAAGGAAAACCACGAAGATGTTTACACATACAAGTGGTTGCGAGATAAGGAAATTCTTTGCATCGACGACCTGGGCACAGAGCCGAGAGAGTCAATGAACTATGGCGACTACGTAACGGCAGTGATGGACATGATAAACTTTCGCTACGAACATCAGCTTACTACCATCGCAACCAGCAATCTCACTCCAGGCGAGATTAAAGACTATTACGATGAGCGCTTTGCCGACCGTTTCCGTGAAATGATGACAGTCATTAACTTCGGTAATGAGAAATCTTTCCGCATGAGCCTATGAAAGATTACGAGAAGCGTGAGTGTGTATCCATCAAGTGGAGCCACCCCGAAGACAGCAGCCGCTATTTCAGCGTAGGAGTTTCCAAGTACGACCGAGGCTTCGGCTGGTCCGCAAGGGCATCCGATGGTGAAAACTACTTTTGGAAACGTGGTCACTACTACGATACCGACAAACGGGCAGCCTACTTCGCCCTTACCTCTGTCCTCGACTGGATAGGTAAGCCGACTGACAGACTCGGCAAGTGCATGCGACTGGCCGTCTGGTCAAGCAGAGAAAAGTATAACATCAGACAACTGGAGTTGTTTGAGCAAACATAAAAAGCATAACAATCATGAGCAAGAAAGCATTATTCTACACCCTCAATGGCAGCCTGCGCTGCCTGAGCGCCCCTCCACCGCTCCCTTCGCCCCCGTTCCAGGCGATTCTATCGCCTGTTCCACCCACCAGGCGAAGACCAAGAAGAAGATATAACCATCCTATCATCGGAAATCAATAAATTTGCAGGAGTATGAATAGCAAGGATTTCTACAATCTGGTTAAAATGACACGCTATGCTCAAAAGAAATACATCTCAGCCCAGAGCGAAATAGAAAAGCAAGGATGGCTTGCTACAAGTAAAGGCTATGAGAAGAAGCTTGATGATGAGATAGAGCGTGTCGAGCAAATATTAAAGCAGAAAGGCGAATGAAAAAGATTAAATCATATATTGAAGGAAAGATTAAGCGAATGCTACGTAAGTGGCTAAAGAAAAGAGTGTATCGTCAAGGAATTGATTATTCTGCAAACGAGGAGCGCTTTAAGTGGGTGTATGATGCACCGCTACGAGAATGGAAAGACCGTCTCTGGTGCATCGACAACAATGAGCTGTATAACAATCCGGATCTCCTTCTGAAATTATATTTATACCAATAAT
>ERZ1026888.892-NODE-892-length-14609-cov-20.887866_pt1 | contig 14609 bp, 17 predicted proteins | sample MGYA00380174_ERZ1026888 | MGnify/ENA primary metagenome ERZ1026888 (study PRJEB33269, sample SAMEA4719810) | human gut metagenome | biome: human-associated habitat; feature: organic feature; material: feces | place: Cameroon | collected 2013-10 ...
CATTGTCGCCCTCAAACTGCTTATCATCAACCTTAATCACCTTTTTGTTGTCCGCTACATTCGTTTGGTCAAACAAGCAAAGAACCTTCTCCAAGCGATTGTTAACCCTACCATGCAACAAAGGAATCTGCACTATGATACTATCATGCTGCAAACTCTCAACAAAAGGATCAGGAATACCCTCCTCTACTTTTTTGCCATCATAATTATAAGCATGATGGTTGACATATATAACAGGCTCCTCTATCTTCCCCACACAATGACCCAGAAGATAGATAGCTACCATAGGAATAGCATACTTCTCATGCTCTTCCTTCAACATATTCTCCTCGTTGTTATACTGCAGAGCAAGATAACGACGGAAACGCAAAGTCTCAGTTGGCAGCCAGGTCTTTTGAAGTTCAATCAACATCAAGTGCGGCTGATTGTCTTCATCCAATACAGTAGCTGCGAAATCGATGCGAAACATAGAGATAGACTCACGACGAGTCAGATTCGCATATTCATTCCTGCGAATCTTCACATCGATAACTTTCTTCTTCAATAATGCTGTAAGAATGGTCTTCGCTATGCGATCATCCTCCATCAAGTATTTGAACACAGCATCATAAAGTGGGTTTGCTACATATACAACCATAATCTATCCTCCAATTATCAAATATTCAACTTTGACGCAAAATTACGCTTTTTTCTCGAAACCACCAAGAAAATCAAAAGAAATCTGTGATAATCCATGAAATCTGTGGAACTAGAAGATTCGTAAGGCATCAGCAATCTCCCGTTCTGATGACGGTTATGACACTATGACACTTAGGCTTCATATGTGGGGAAGTTAGGGAAATATGTATCTTTGCATTGTGATTCAGAAAGAACCACGGGCTATGCACAGCGCCGATTAACTTTAATAATTTAACCATTTAAACGTTATGATCAGAATTGTCTTATATCAGAACAAGTTACTCTTTGGATGTTCAGGCTTCTCCTCGATGTTCAGGCAATTACCTTGTTCATCAAACTCAGCTACACCATATCGCTCAGGATCGCTGACTCGATAACCAAATACAGTAGCTTTGTTATTCTGTTCTACATCTACAACTGCCTGATGCTACATCTGGTTCAAACCAGCACCTTTGAAGATGTTATCTCCCAATACAAGACAAAGCGAATCATCACCGATAAACTCTTCACCAATGATGAAAGCCTGAGCCAAACCATTTGGCGATGGCTGTTCAGCCCACTATTACGTTTTATCCTACATAGAAGTCCTTTCCAATGCGTTTTTTTCAATTTATTGCTCAACTGACCTATTTTTCAGAAATGTGTGGATAGGCTTCTACCAAACTACCATCTTCGTAGCGTTTCTGAAGATTACGCATTTTATTTATACCACGCACATCTTTCAAAGAATAAACTTTTGTAGAACCATCAGGCATCTTTTCTGTAAACCATACCGAATCTTTACGTAGATATTTGTCTACACGATTTAGCAAAGCATCATAATGAGTAGTTATAAGCAACTGCCCTGATGATTTCTCTGATAAATAATTCTGAATTACAAAATCTAGCAGCATGGGGTTTAGTGAAGTTTCCATTTCATCAATCGCTAAAAATGATTGATTTTTCACAGATGCTTGTATTGCGGTTTCTATACCCAAGACTCTTTGGGTTCCCCTACTTTGTTGTTCTTCAGACAGATTATAAGTCTCAACACCGCGAGAATTACGCACTTCATGCACAAATAGCGTATTGAGCGATTCTAAGAAGCTTTGGTTCTGTAAACTCTTTTTTGCTTCCTCCGGGACATTGCTATCAGACAAAATCATTTGCTTTACACGTTCTGGAATCTCCTCCTTACTTTTTTCAATATTGATGTTTGATATATTAAAATCAGCCTTTTTGATAAACCACAATAAATAATCCTTCAGTTCTTTGTTATCTACCATACGCTGTTCTGCAAAATTAAGCATATGAGTTGTTGGACCAATCATTGGCATCAGATGATTGCTAAGTTTATCCCTAGCTTCTTCCAATTTTCCAAATGATGAGTTTACAGTATTTATCACTGCAAACAAAGATGTATTCTTCAAGCATCGCAATGCTATTTCTTGAACCGTCAGTTCATTCAACTTCAATGAAGAATTGAACTTGATTACAGACTTTTCATTTTCATCCAGTTGACGGCTGAACAGCGATGATGGCTGAACACTAGTATACACATTCAACTGTTCTTCATAAACAGCAGAAGAGTCAACAATCAATTTATAGGCATATTTAGTTTGACCAACATAAAATTTTAAATGAAATTGTGATGGCTCCTGAGATGTTTCCGCATCCAGCATAAAGGGTTTTATATCTATTTCTTCATCAGAATCTTTGGGTTTATGTTTCCAAAAACGCCTTAAAAACTCAAATACCCACAACAGATTCGACTTACCACTTGCATTTGCTCCAAAAACTGCAGCAAATCTTAACAGTCTAGTCCCATCATTCATGGCTATGACATTCTTATCCTCAAAATTGGAATCTTTACTCGCCTCAAAACTGAATACGACCTCGTCTTTAAAGGAACGGAAATTTTTTATTCTTATTTCTTGTATCATACTAATGAATCATTATTATTATTTTGCAAAGATACAAAAATATACCGATTACCCAAATAGATCCCCAATTAATTTAATTTCTTTTATGACAATTAGCGTATTATATGCCAATATGACATATATACCCTAGCTTTAATGTCACTACATGTCTGACAGATTGTCTGTATCACGAAAAAAATCGCTCTATATTTAAAATAAGCAAACTTAAGTCCAATATACAATATAAAAAACCGAATTTCACACTATTATTCTTCGTTTTTGGCACAAATATTGCTTATTAGAGACCGAGACATGCTTATTTACGAAGCCTTTAGCGGCTAAGTGGTAAGATAATTAATAATTAAAAAATTATAAAATGAATTTAGTAAAAAATGCTACTGGTAGCAGCAGATGGTCAAAGCCATCAACAGGTGAGTCTTCATGGCTCGAGTATTGGGAAAAGCAAGTAGGCCATAAAGCAAGTCGTTGTGGCCATTGTGGAGACACTAGACACAACAATCTTGTTGGAGCACATGTGCAGAAAGTTTATGGTGGAAAAGAAATCTACATTACTCCTCTCTGTAGAGGCTGCAACCAACTGACAGATTCCTTCTGGGTTAACACAGAATTGGTTCGTGTACCCAATGGATTGTAGCAGAAGAGTCATTCACACCGTAGTGGAATCGGTAGGTCACCACAGAGTAATAAACCATTTAAGAACCTCGGACAAGGACGAGTAATGAAAGCTTATGGCAAAAGATTCCGATGGACGCAAGTACAATCGCATTCAGGAATATGACAGAATCCAGAACGGAAAAAAGATTCATGTCAAAACCCATGTTAGAAGCAACCGAAGCGATTGTAAAGGAGCGAAATGATGTGAGCCTCATCCTGCAAACTAATGCAGGATGGGGCTTTTTTCTGTATATCCCTAAAAATTTACCATAGCAACATTATTTTTATAGAGGTAGATTTACTTTCTCACCATTCTGTCTAACGATCACCTTTAAATGGAACCCCAATAGAATTGTCTGGCAGAGACTTTACTACAATAGCACCTGCACCTACCTGGCAATTATCTCCTATGGAAATATCACTTCCTACTAAAACACCATCCCTGAAAAATAGCTCTTAATAAAAGGGGAGCGGGAGCCGTTCGCCCGATAAGTCACATTATTTCAATCCTTGTCTGTCATTATCCTCAAACCAGTCAGCCAGCACTTCCTCAAAGCTCCACTTAAACTGATAACCGCAGTTCTTCAACTTCTCACCACAGATATTAGTTGAAATCTGGAGTTTCTTCACTCTCTCGCAGGACAGATACCCATAGGTGAACCAAGAAGCATGGCTGTCCTAGCCATAGGCATGATAACCCTGTTAGGAATATCAGGCACAAACTGAGTCAGACCTGTTACCTTCTTCATAGCCTCTACGATATGCTGGATAGTATAAGCTGGCTCGAAGCAACAGTTATATAACTCCACACCATGCTCATGATGCTCCAAGCGATAAAGCATGAAGCGAACCAACTCCTTTACATAGATACAAGCCTTGATGGTATCCTTTCTGCCAGGATAAGCAAACTTATGACCACGGATTGCCCAATACAATCCGGTGAAGTTACCATTCTCTCCTTTTCCGAATACCACACCAGGGCGAACAATAGTAAGCTGACGATGCTCAGTATCACCATTCTGCCACTTCTCATGAATCTTCTCTGCTACCAACTTAGATATACCGTATGCAGTATTAGGAGTAGGCAAAGTTGTCTCCTTCTTCAACTCCTCAGCAGCACCATATGGTGCGATACTTGAAGTAAACACGATCTTCTTGATGTTACACTTCTCTGCAAATGCCACCACATTCTCAGCTCCACGGATATTCGTCTCAAAATACTCATGATCTGCATGACCAGGAGTACGATATTTGCAAGATGAGTGCCGATAAAAACAGTACCCCAGTGATAATATAGTTCATTATATATTGTTTCTTTTATTATCTTTACATAAAAATTCAACATCAGGGTGTGGAATTAGACCGAGTTACCATTAGCTTTACAAGCCGTACAGCCAGCAAAGCAACCTTCGTCGTTGCTTATTCATCTGCTATCTATTTGTCTATTGAAATAAGGGAAGGAATAACGCACACACCAGCATACATAGCAAGCCAAACACGACAAGACACAATATAACTTGCCACATTTTCCAATCCATTCCCAAGTCTTTAAGAGCTGATTGAAATTCGGAAGGAGCTACTTGAAGACTAAAAAACATCATCATTATACGCTTAATTAGTTAATTCACCGAATACATATAATACTGCGCCATCTGGTAATCGAAGATGGTTACATTACCGGCATTTACCGTAACAGAGAAATAGGTGGCGGTATGATAGTCAAAGCCATTGATGGTATTGCCAGACATCATCATGTTTACATAAGAGGCAGTAGAGTAATCAAAGAGGTTAGGGAGATAACCAGAAAGATAATTACTCCTCTGATAATCATATACTGACAAGAAATTGCCAGTATGCGAAACACTCATCGGATGATAACCACCATTGGTAAAGTCAAACACACTTGAAGCCACTCTGTTTGTCACCATTACATAAGAAGCTACGGCAACAGCTCTTCTAACATCAGCTATCATCTCTTCCTCCTCCCATTTCATTAGAATGTACGTCATCCGTTTGAGGCGCAAGAGGAGGAACTGGTGATGGTGGTCTCACCCCATGCCCCTTTTGTTGCGCCATCATAATCTGACACTGAGTGGTTATAGTCTCAGTAGTCTGTTTTGCCTCATCCAATAACTTATGAATGCCTTTTGCCTCAGTTTCAGCCTTATTGAGCATTTCATCGGTCTTGAAGATAGAATATAACGAGAACACCAAGAAAATGATCATTAGGCAGCTTGCAGCAAACATAAGTACATTAAAATCCGCCTGTAGCTTATTGTATTCCAAATGCAAAAGAGCCTCTTGACGCTCTTGATGCTTATCAAGCAAAGCTTGAAGCTGGTCAATATTCTCAGAACTCTTACTCTTCACATTCTTACTGCCGTTTAAGACCTGCTCAAACACCCAAGCATCCTTCCGTTGCAAAGCCACAATATCATTTTGCGCCTGCTTATAACAACAGGAAAGATAAGCAAATGTTGCACAAGACACAAGAATCACAAGAATGACGCAAGCCACGAACCTATGCCTACCGCTAATCGTGAAGACTGATTTTGTTTGATTACTCTTTTCCATACAACTCCCTTATTATATTCTTTGGCACTTTGAAAATTCTCATTACTTTTGCGCCCTTTCACTGGGCTTACAAGACTATCCGAAGATTCTTTCTGCGATAAACTTGGCTGGGAAAAGCAAGCCAACCATGAGGTAACCACTTGACAATCCCAGTTCTATCACCATCCGTTGCCACCATGCCTTACTGCAAGGCAACACCCAGCCTATCCCCCACCTTACCCCAGGCGGTCCCATCCCGCACAACCATGGCGAGGGCTTTGATGCCCCGCCAACCTTATAGCGCAGCGGTTCCGAGCTCCGGAGGACGGTTACATCCTCTCTCTTCGGGCAAGAGAGAGGCTTGGTGAGAGATGTGGACTCCTCCTTGGAAGGAGGAACTAGGTGGTTCGAAGAATTTTACTTCCCCTAACTTTTCTAATACCAACAATCATCAGCATACCTATTCCATATCCTACCACACTACCCAGCGTATTATGAAACAAATCATCGAATTCACACAAGCCTCGCTTAAAAAACAGTTGTGAAAATTCTATGCAGGCAGAGAAAGCTGCACCGAATAAGAATGATTTTAGCAATGCATTCTTAGTACAGATGAAACTTAGCAGGAACCCAAAAGGAATGCCTAGAGCAACATTGAGTAGATTTTCCTCAATCAATTCTTTCTGCCCATCAGCAATGGCCACATAACTCCAGAAAGGAGTAAGTTTATACATATATGTATCTCCCGATGTTCTATATATTACAGTCGAACCCAATATGAGAAACATATATTCGATGAGCAAAGTGGTCATTACACCTATTCTTGCTCCTTTGAGATTCTTAGCAAATGCAAATACCAAAACGATAATACCGCTCATTACCAGAAATGACAACTGCACAACCATACTAGGTATGTCTTTTGACACATCTGCCAAATGCTCAATAGAATACTCAACAGGATTACTCATATAACACCGACATTTTTTTAGTTCTTTTTATCTTTCTCCCTGTGTCATGACCACATAGAGTTGTCTGTGACCTAAGACACAAGGGGAGAAGATATAAGAAGTACTATTAATCATTCAAAGAATATTTATCAAAATATGATTATTTTATGAAATGTTTGATAAATCCATTTACGATAAAGAAACAAACATTGATGGCAGCAGATACCTTATTTATCTTCTCATCTTGGGTTTGAATTTCCCACACTTGACGGATACTCTTCCATTTGTTTGAAGACAAAGATTGTTTCATGACTCGATAATGAGAAAGGACCTCATTGAGTCCATAGCAATCTGTTCCCTTGCGCATTAGCATCAACCATGTTGCATAATCCTGCCCACCTCTTCTTAATGGCATACGAAAATCTCCAGTCTTATTTCTATCAATAAGGACTGTAGAAGTTGCTATCATAGTGTTATGAAGCAAGAAGTTATAAGTTATCACTTCTCTGACATTGCGAACTGAATTTAAAGACTTATCCTCTTCGTCTATACAATCCAAGGCAGTACATGTGATTGCAGCCTTCTTCTCTTTTAAGAAAGCTAGCTGTTTTTCCAACTTACCCTCACACCATAAATCATCACTATCCAAGAAGGCAACATATCTACCTTTTGCCAATTCCAATGCTTTATTGCGAGCAACAGCAGCACCTTGGTTAATCTCCTGCTTATGATAGATAACATTCGGATATTTGGCAGTATATCCGGCAATAATTTCTGCAGAATTGTCTTTCGAGCAATCATCAACCAAAATAATCTCGTAATCTTTGTACGATTGCAGAAGAACAGAAGCAAGAGTCCTGTCTATAAAGCGAGAGACATTATAGACAGGAGTAATAATTGATACAGTTTCGTTGTTATATTGTACCATAAGAACTTAGTAAATTGGTGTCAGCCAATCCATACGGTTAGCCAGTTTACCACGTACACAATCCAAATAAGTCAAATGGAGACGTTTGGTAACTTCTCCTTGTTCACCTGTTCCGATAGCATATCTATCAATGGTATAGATTGGAGTAATCTCCATGGCACTACCACAAAGGAAGGCTTCATCAGCCATATACAACTCAGTACGATCAATAGTACGTTCCTCTACTTTTAAGCCCAGCTCTTCCTGAGCCAAACGGATAATAGTATCACGAGTAATTGACTCCAACACACTATCTGTCAAGCGAGGAGTAACCAGAGTATCGCCCTTAACCATAAAGAAGCAGCTACCTGGACCTTCAGCAACTTTACCAGCTTCATTCAAGAAGATACATGTATCATATCCATTGCGTAAAGCTTCACGTTGTCCAACACGGCTGTTGATATAGTTAGCACCGCATTTGATACGTGGGCTAAGGTTCTCGTCCGAAATACGTCTCCAAGAAGTAATGCAGCAGTTCAATCCCTTCTTGTTATATTCAGCACTGGTTCTACCACGTGGAATTGGAGCCACAAACATTTCTACAGGACCATCGGAACCCCAGCTGCCAAATCCATCTACAAACAAAGTCTGGCGAACACTCAGGTTCTCATCGTACTCATTAGCTTGTACCGTATCAACCAAAGCCTTTTTGAAATCATCCTTGGTATATTTCAAATCAAATTGGATTAATTTGGCAGAACGGATCAAGCGATCATAGTGATCACTCAATCTGAAAGCATAAAGCTGTTTGGTATCCTCATTCCAATAACATGGAATACCTTCAAATACGTTCAATCCAAACTGTGATGTCGGTGACAATACATTCACCATAGCATCATTTACATCAAGAATCTCGCCCTTAAGCCAGATTCTTCTATGAGCAACATCGTACTTCATATCAAATATCGTTTAAAAATTAGTTTATTCTTCATCAGGAAGATGAGCTATTCTCTTCACTTCCTCATCATCCAATTCTGCAGATTGCTCCGCACTCATGCCCTCTCTCTGGTCTTCATTGATATTCGCACTTTGGAACACCTTTATTACAGACCACCAAAGAATTTTGATATCAATCCAAACACCTTCTTTCTTAAAGAGATCTACATACTGACCATCATAGGTAACCTTCTCATCCCATGAGTTCTCGTTTCTACCTTTACATTGAGCCAGTCCAGTGATACCTCCCTTTACCTGGAAACGCTTTTTATATTTCTTATTTAGCGTATCATAATCACCAAGTTCGTATGTAACACATGGACGAGGACCAACAACAGAGATGTCCCCCATCAGAACGTTAAAGAATTGTGGAATCTCATCAAGACTCGTTTTACGAAGGAAAGCACCCACCTTAGTGACGCGAGGGTCATTATCGTAAGAGAACAATCCCGTACCTTGTTTCTCTGCTCCCACACACATCGAGCGGAACTTCAACATTTTGAAAACTCTTCCATCCTTGGTTCTTCTTCCTTGCTTAAAGAAGACAGGACCTTTAGAATCCAACTTGATGGCTACAGCAACCACAATCCAGACTGGAGTGAGCAGTAGGATTGCGATAGAGCAGGAAATGATATCAAATGCTCTCTTGATAAAAAGATTGAGATTATACATATTTATAGAGTAGGTTAAAATGCAAAGGTATGGAAGAGATCATCAAAAACCTCACCACGCTTAATCACTTCAGTATGCTCACCACAAATATCAAGAACAGGGAAGTTAGGCAAGATAAATGGTGGCTTCATCACTAACGAATAACTACCACAGTTACTGATTACTATAGCATCATTCTTGGCAAGCTTACCATGATAATTGCGATAAAGAACATCACCCTCTATACAGGTGAATCCTACAAAATCCAGATTATCATATTCCTCCTGTTCATTACCCATGGCAATGACTTCCATAGGTGGATTAACACCACTCATACTGATGTTCTTCTGACTACCTAATACAGTAGCAAACTTCTTACCTCTCACATCCTTGATAGTTTTGACAGTTCCCACAAACTTCATGCAGTCTCCCACTACCGCACTTCCTGGTTCTATCAACAGTTCTGGTTTAACAACCTTATTTGCGAAATAATCAGCAAATACTGTAGCAGCAGCCTTTGCATAATCCATATAGCAAGGAATCTCATTGGTAAACTGTGCCTTCAATGAATCAGCCATCTTACCAAACAAGCCTCCACCTATGTCAATTCTTTCAGGAATAATTCCCAATCGGTCAATCAATTCAACCATACCTTTTGCTCGTGCAGGCCAATACTCTATCTGGCGCTTGGCAAAGTGACACTGGAAATTGACAAAGTGAACATTAGGGGTATTCTGAACAAAGTTCAATACTTCCTTAAAATCATCACTATCAACATCAAATCCAAAACGGCTAACGACCCCATCTCCAACTTCGTAATTACAGCGAATTCCAAGATGGATTGTAGTATTCGGATGACGCTCTACAATCCCCTTGACTATCTCCAACTCATCTAAAGAGTCAATATTATCAGTACCACCAGCAACAAGGAACTCTTCTAATTTCTGAGGGTTCTTGATAGGACCATTCCAGATGATTCGCTGATGGTTAACACCACAACGAAGAGCTATCTCCATTTCCATTTCAGATACGACTTCAGCGTAACCGCCCAGTTGATCTACTATTTTACAGAACTTTGGAGTATAGTTTGTCTTATAAGAATAAGCAATATTGAAGTTCGGATAGATACTACGGAAGGTATCTCTCAACTCCAAAAAGTTCTTCTGATATTGCTCGCTATCCAAAAGATAGAAAGCATCACCATATTCAGCACGAAGTTTAGCTATTACACCTTTATTGATTTCCATTATTTCTTTGCATTTATAAGTTCTACTATTTTATCCACAGAATCCTCTACCTGCTTATGATTGCTGGTAAAATAATCAACAGCAGCTTGGGCTTCCTTTTCTAAGTCTCTAATCTCGCCTATACCTTCATTGAAAATCTGTCGGATTTCATCAAGATCAGTAACCTTATCTGTATTGCAGAAACTTCTGCTCACAATAACCATAGAGGATCCTAAACGATAATGCTCTTTCAAGACTGCTGCACCAGGAAGCATTCCGGAATTCATTCTTGCAATACCGCCAAAGCCGAAAGGAATACCTTTAGCCTTGATCTTATTTGCCAACTGATCTACAACACCATCAGTAAGAAGCTGGAACATAAATTTCATGCCCATTGCGAGATGCAGATCATTAAGACCGATATGAATCATATCAATTCCAGGAACTTTCAAAATATCATCCAAGAGGATTGCAGCAGAAGGTGTCTCAAGCAAAAGACAAGTCTTAGCTCGTCCACCTACATATTTGATAAACTGTTCAACTTCTTGTACCGTATGGAAGAAAGGCAACATCAAGATGTCTGCACCTGCTTCAATCGTAGCATCAATCTCATCCTCAGAAGAAGGATAATTACCTAATGCATCATGAATAGGATTTACTCGCACCAACACTTTCGCATTAGTAACAGCTTGCTTGATTCTTCGTACATCCTCAACAGTATGATGATTCTGCACGGTATCTAAGCCACCTTGTCTAGCATCTTTGCCGATAAATTCCATATCGACAAAGATCCAATCAACACCAGCCTGCTCAGCAATCTGAGCGACTTCAGGTCGATTGGTTATATACATTAACTTCAACATAATATTTTTATTATAAAGCCATTATAAACAAAGAACGTTTACCGGTATAACAAACATCACAACATACATATCTTCCAGAAGGAGAAACTCTTGGATGTAAATCACAATCTATATAATTATAAACAGACTTACTCAAAAACTTCTTGGGAGAATTAACGCTCAATATTTTTTCAACCTTGCCATCAGCAATTCGAACCTTATATAATTGAACCTGACGCCATTTATCAGGATAAGTATCAGTAATAAAAACATCATCACTAACAAATGTCTGGTGACCATCTTGATTAAGAATAGAAGGAGCAATAATTTTAAAATTGTCAACATCATTCATATCAAAAAGGACATGACAACTCTTCCCGTCAATAATACAAGAAGCTATAATTTGATTTTTGTCATTCCATACATAATGTGAACCAGAAACTTGAGAAGGTAACAGGATCAATTCATCATTTACACGATCATAAACAATAATCATTGTTATACGTTTATTTATGTCACCGCCGTCAATTTTTCTACGATACAAAAAAGCAATATATCTTCCATCCTTGGAAAATTCCGTATGCGTAACATAATGATAATAAAGAGTAGGATCATCATTGCAGAATCTATCAACTAATTCAGCAAGACTAACCACAAGCTTTCTTTCTTCAGTATGTAAATCCATTAAAAACAAACCAGTTTCTGAAGGATATTTCTTATTTAAAAAGGATTCATCGCTGTATGGATATCCATAACCTGGCATACAAAACTGCAAACGTTCATAGCTAAAAGTCGTTGCAAGCTCCTCAACCCCATTAACAAAAACAGAATCAATTGGATAAGGTAAATTCTGTTCTGATTTATTCTGAACATTAACAATTTTTGAGAAAACGACATTATTTTCCGAAGTATTATAAATGATTCTATGATTATCAAGCCATTGAAGACGACAACCTTTGTGGTAATTCCAAGCATATGAGGTTCCAATCTGATGGAATTTTCCTATTTTACCAAAATCGAAATCAAAGAAGCCAATATTTATACCTTCATTAGGATTAGGCATTCGAAAATCAAAAGCAATTTCTTGTGCTAAGACTTTTGTTTCATCTCTTGATATAGGTGAAATATCATGAAATCCAAAAAAATAACCTTCTTTCATATCATAGTCATTAGCTATAAAATTAGCTTTTCTTGGCATAATATCAAAAACACCTTGGTACATGTTACGAACAAACAACTTTAGTGTTGGATGATTGTACAATGCATGATAAACAATTTCCTCTAATTTATTCATTGCAGTATTTTTTAGATTCGTATATTTTTTTTAAAAATGATGGCATTAAAGAATAACTGATAGCTTTTATGAAGAACATTCTTTTAAAGAAAAAAAGCTTCAGAATATTGAAATGTAAATATCTTGCAACATTTATATATGATTTTAAAACATTATATGTTTTAGTATTTGAAACACCATCCGTATAATAAATAGAAACAGGGGCATTAATACATTCAAAATCATATGAAAGAATACACTTTGACATCAATAAGTTTTCAGCTTGTAACCCAATTGAAATATCATAAGACATAAGTTTAAAAATCTTACGCTTAATAAAAAATCCTTGATGTTGATAACGAGTTTTCGGATAAAAGTTTCTCTCATTATATGGTAAGAAAATTCTTGGCGAGCAAAGGACTCCTTTTTGTTTAACTGTTCTAGAAGATTTCTTCAAAACGCCCGCAAATAATACACTAGAAGTCTTTTGTTCAATGTGTAAATTTGTCCAAGGGAGCAATTCATCACCAGCATTAATCCATATAATATAATCGTCATCTGCTATAGGAAATCTTAGGGCCTTATTCATCGCATCATAAATTCCAGCATCTTTTTCAATAATTACCCCATCTATTATATGTTGAAAATTCATCAAAAGAGAGGCTGTTTCATCATTTGAATCTCCATCAATTATATAAAATCTTTGAAAAGGAGTTTTGAATTTCTCTATAGATTTTAAAGTCACAGCTAAATTCTGTGCATCGTTATACGTAACCGTAATTATACTAATCATTAATCTTTGCTATTTAAAATCGTTTGATAAATATTTATCATGTGTTTTGTATTATTTTGCCTATTATGTTTTATAGAGGCAGAATTTCGTGCTCTTTTAGATAATTCAATTGCCAGATTATCATTATTAAATATGCTACGAACATGGTCAACTAACATTTCCCACTCCTCACAACGATACAGCAAGCACGAATGACCGTAATCTGACATCGAAGGAATTCCCCCAACATAAGAAGCAACACAAGGTAAACCTAAAATCATTGCTTCTCCAAGAGAATTTGGACTATTTTCTACAGTTGATGGGACAATAGATACATGAGAAGATAGCATCGCATTTACAACTTGATCTGCATTTAAATTACCTACAAATTCCACACAATCTAGTATTTTTGCAATATTCATCTTCTTTTTGACATAATGCCCATAATCAAAAAGAGAAAGAAATTTATGGACTATATTATTATTTTCTGAAACTATAGGGTTTTTCCCAGCTACAATAACCTTTAAATCAGGATATTCTTCTTTCAAGATTTTAATTGCATTAATGATAATATGAAACCCCTTAATTTGATAATTAGCTTGGCTAATGTAAATTTGATGTCGATTGACATTTCTCAACTGCCAGCAGTTTTCATAAAATGGAGATCTCAAGTTCTCATTACAAGTATGATATGTAATATGAGGAGAAATTATCGTTGTATGTACTCTATCCCAATCTGTACGGCCTATAACATGCTGAACTGATGACAAATAATTAATCTCATTAATTCCTTTTCGATAAAAAGCCAACTGATTACGATATAACCACAAGGTAAATAAAGGATGAGACAACAAATAACTCATATCAAAACCCGTAAAAATATATCTTGAGCAAACATGAGTAAGACCTTGAATTGATATAACACTAGGAATATCAAAACGATGTAAAATCTTTAAAGCATTATTGTATTCTGTACCATTTATATGCAAGATGTCTGGAGAAAAAGTTGTTTTAACAACTTTTACAACATTATCAATACCCTCAATATCATGTAATGCACTTAATGGGACAACAAAATATTTGACACCATCTTTATCCAGAATTTTAAGTTCTTTAACTGATTTTTCAAACGACGTAACTACTCAGCACCCCCTGAAAAACAAATTTCTAAGAGTACCATATAGAATC
>ERZ1026888.894-NODE-894-length-14597-cov-16.355659_pt1 | contig 14597 bp, 10 predicted proteins | sample MGYA00380174_ERZ1026888 | MGnify/ENA primary metagenome ERZ1026888 (study PRJEB33269, sample SAMEA4719810) | human gut metagenome | biome: human-associated habitat; feature: organic feature; material: feces | place: Cameroon | collected 2013-10 ...
TGAAGAAGGAGTTCAACAAGAGCACCAACCAATATACCTACAGCGCCTTCGGCTATTGGTTCCTACACGAGAACAAGGCTTTCGACAAGAGCGATAAGCTGGGCAACTATGTGGTGAATATCAAGACCCTGGAAGACAAAACCGGCATCGACTTCTTCTGTAATCTGCCAGATGAACTTGAAAAGAAGGTTGAAACCCAGGATGTTGCAGCCATCAAGAATCTCTGGGGATTCAAATAAAGTTTAGAAAATTTTCAAGAACGCAAGTCCGCCGGGACGCCTCACGGGGTTGCGTTCTTGGAGCGTATAAAAAACCTCGAACAGAGAAATCTTTTCTATTCCAAGAAAAGATTCCCGTTCGAGGTTTCTTCATAACACATCTATTAAAGCACAACTATCAGTGCCTCATCGTCTAGAGGGTAACGCTGCCGGAATCACCCTCCGAGCCGGTGTCCTTACCGCCACCTTCAGAACCCGTGCCGCCGGAAGTATCGCCGGTAGTACCGCTACCACCGCCGTTGGTTCCACCGCCAGCAGTACCACCACCAGCAGTACCGCCGCCCGATGGCTTGCCGGTATCCTCATCGTTCAATCCCTTGTACTCAGCAAGTTCCTCTACCCTCACCTCCTTGAGCAAGGTCTTTACACGCTTGCCGTTGATCATCTCGATGGCAGGCTGGAAGATAACACGCAAGCACTTGATGTTGGCACTCGTAAACTTCTTGGCACTGTCGGCAGGCGTAGAACTGAGGCCCACCTTGAACGAACCGAAACCGTCCAGCACCACACGGTTGCCCAACGCCAGCTGACCCGATACCTCGGTAATCAAGGCACTCACCACAGCCACCACATCAGGCTCGGTCAGAGTACAACGGTCGCGAATGTTCTGACACAACTTCTTGGTGTTGATGGTGTCACTCACTACGGCACGGCCGTAAACCTTACCCTGGGTCTTGGAACCCTTACGATTGTTCACTACTTTTCTGATCTTTACACTCATAGATAAAAAAATTAAAGGTTAAACAAAAATTTAAAACTAAAACATTAAAACTAAAAACAAAGCTAAATAATTAAAGTTTAAACGAAAACATTCTAACTGCCCATACCCATGCAGGAACTAACCCCCATCGAGGTCAATACAGCCGTGAGTATCGAAACAATAATCTGAATTACGGTTTTCCATGTCTCTTTTTTCATCGTATTATATATTGGTTAAACTATTGTCGCTCAATATTATCGCTCAGCCGGATGTAGCATCGAATAGAAATGATCACATTAGTATCTGATGCCGGTTCTTCCGCCGAATGGTATAGCTCACATGCAACCAGCGACGATGCTCAGAGCCTTGAGGCTCCAGAATCATCTGGTCGAAATCGCAGTGGTCGCGAATAAAGGAAGAGAACTTCTTCAACTGCTCCTTGTTGGAGATGAAGATGTCGGCAGCCTCACCCAGCGTGTGCTGACTGCCCGGCACACCATGAACGGCGAGATTCAACTGTGGACAGCGATATCCACTCGTTATGACCACTACTCCACATTGCTGGCGCAATGGTTCCAACACATTCTCGCAAAGCAACATCAGTCGGGAAATCACGATTACATGCTGCGGTGTGTTGTCGATGCCATACTTAACGGCTGTGCCCGAACGTAAAAACTCCCCAAGGGCGAAATGGGGGGAGAGGAGCATCTGATGCATCCTCTCCACTTCCAAATTTGTGTATTCCATAATTACTAAATTTTTAGGTTACCAAAGTCTGTCTCCTGAAAACTGGTGCCTACTATCACCAGCTAAGTGTCAAAAAACTAACAATCTTCTATAAATCTTAAACACCTTTATGATAATAAATGTCATTGAAAACAGATATAGTTACGAATCTGAATTCTGGTGCAAAGATACAAAAAAAATCGCACTCTGTCAAGAGTTTGAGGGCAGCTTTGAGGGCAGCTTTGAGGGCAGCCTCGCCAAACAAGCCTTTTCCAACCGCAAAGAAGCGTTACGTAAAGTTTACGCAACGCCCCTACCAACCGCAAATAAGCCTTACATCAATTCTGAATGAGGCATCACCCGGCTTCAAACAAGCCTTACTCCGCCAGGAGGGATAATATGCCTTTTCCTATCGCAGCCTGATGAACCGCTCGATAATCCGGCAAGAAGAACCGGAAGCAGCATCCTCCACCCCATCCAGAAGATTCATGTAAAACAGCGTGATGGTATCAGGCTTGATACCCTGACGCTGCTCCCTGGCACGCAACTTGCTCAGCGCCGACGAAGGATGAAGAGGAGCCTCCATCCCCAACGCCTCGAAACACTCCTGGTAAAGCCTCAAAAACGTCTTGGGCTGCATCAACTCATCATACAGCCCCTGATGCTGAAGAAGCCCGTCACCCTCCATCATCGGCGCTATATAATAACCCACATCGTTCACCCACTCCAGCAGCAGACGCTTGCTCCTCGCCCACTCATACCGACCCTTCTGCGAAAGCAGCCACTCAAAATCCGAAAGCATCAGCTCCTGAGCCCTCGCCTTACGCTCTAAAAATCTTTGCTTTTCCATCAATACTCAGCTTATAGTTTAAAGTTTATAGTTCACAATTTATAGTTTACAATTTACAGTTTACAGGGCGGTTTTCAGCCACGAACCCATATCGTGCTCGGGGAATGCCTCCTTGCGGCACTCCGCCTCGCACTCCTGCTGCGACGCACGCTCCTCGTATCTGCCACACTCGCGGCGCGTGTAATATACCTCACCCAGACTGCTCAGCTGCTGGTCTCTCACCTTCATCATCTTCATCACCGTGTAGTTCACCGCCAACGGCGAATTCGGATTCGGATCAATCACACGTCTCACCGAGAAGAGGAAATCAGCCAGGTTCACCCAGTTGGCACTGCCCGCAATCTCGTAGAAATCCAGGTCGCCCTGCGTGCCGTCCTTGTGCTGGATTCTAGGGTGCGCCACCACAAACGTCCACACGCCGTGCTTGCGGCTCCACGACTGCACCTTGGTCAGGAACTCCTTCACCTGCTGCGTCTCCGTGAGCCGCTCCTTGCCCTCGTCTATCGCCACGAACATGTAGGGGTCAATCACCAGGAAATCCAACCCGTGCTTGCGGCGCAGGCGCTCGCCCATCCTCACGATATACGAAGGCGTAGGCAGCTCGCTCTGAGCCGTGAAATCCACCATGTGGTCGCCCAGATAGGAAATCAGAGGGTCCAGACGGGTGCGCTCCAGCTCGGGATCCAACTCTCGGGTGCGCACGTTCTGCACCCATTTCTGCAGGCTGGTAACCCCCACTCCCACCTGGGCCACGTTGGTGAAATGCTTCGCCTTGTCGGGCAACTCGAACGAGAAGAAGCCCACGCGCTTGTGGCAGTGGAAGATGAGATGAGCCATCACGCAGTTAAGGAAATCCGTCTTTCCCGAGTTCGGGATGCCCGTCACCACCACCAGTCCGCCCGATGAGGAGAGATGGAACACGCGGTCGGTCAATGGACCCATGCCGATGCTGTAGCCGTGGTCAAACTGGCCCAGCATCACCCGCTTGATGTCGTCCGTGTGCTGCTCAGCGGCATACACATCCTCCATACCCAACTCCTTGGCACCCAGGACTATCGTCCTCACGGTATCGGCACCGTAGCGGGCATACACCTCGCTGATGTCCTTGCAGCGGCCAGGCAGTTCGGCCAGGGTAGCCTGGTCGGCATAGATCTTCAGGAGGCGCTTCACCAGTCCCCTGCCCGGGCGGTCGGAGTCGCCGCACACCACTATTTCCTCCGCCTGCGCAATCCATTCGGCAAAGGCCTCATGGCTCTTTCGGATATCAGTCTTGCAGCCGCTGGCCACGCTGATTACGTAGGGGAATCCGCACTGCATCAGGGTGAGTCGGTCCTTCTCGCCCTCGGTGATGATGAGGCGTTCGATGGGTTCCGCATTGAAGCGCAGCGGGTTGATGCAGTCGATGCCGTAAGGGGCACAGGGCTGTGTAGGCGATTTCTGCCAAAAGTCCTTGATGTATCCGCCGTGTGGGTCCTTGGCCACGCTTCTCATCTTCACGTTCACGATGCGGCCGCACACACGGTTGCAATAGGCGATGGCCGCCACCTGCTCGTAGCCCTGAGGGTCGTGGCTCTGCGAATCATCCACCTTGTGCGACATGTATCCGCAGCATACGCCAGCCCTCTTCGCCGTCTCCACCGAGATACCCATATCCTTGAGATACTGCTTCACCATGGCTCGGGCCGAGATTACATACTGCGGAAGGGGCATAGGGCTTCCCTTGGAAGCCTCCTCTTCATCGTCGAGTGGGAAAATCATTTTTCGGGTTTTCTCGTCAATTTCTTCATAGTCATCGTCAACCATAGGCGTATAGTCGGCATCAGCCTTCTGCTTGCCGGCTATGTTGGCACGCAGGTAATATCCGGCATCGATGCTGCTGCCCTCGGCGTGCTTCAGCTGGGCGAGTTCATGCAGCTGTCCCTTGAACTGCGCCCCCTGGTCGCAGCTCCAGCATAGGAAGAGACCATTCTCCACCTTGATGCAGCATGCCTTCTTGCCGCATTTAGGGCATCGCACCTTGATGTTCTGTTCCGTTCTGTACTGCAACTGCTTGAGCAGCGTGATGGTAAGCGAGCGCATCTTCTGCATATCCTTACCCTCCTTGTAAATCTCCTTTTCCTCAGGAGTCATCACATCGCGCAAGGCCTGGAAGTCATAGGCGGTGTACCAAGGTTTCTCCTGGAATTCATAGTCTGCCTGAACCCCATTCTCTGATTGGAATTCATAGCCTGATTGTTCATTCATCATTTGCTTTATTTAAATAAAATACTCTTTGGTTTTGAAAACTCTCTGGTTTTGAAAGCTCTCAGGTTGAAAGCTCTCAGGTTAAAAGCTCTCTGGTTTAAAAACTCTCTGGTTTTGAAAAACTCTCTGTTGTTCGGTTGTGATTTTTCACGGCACAATCTATTCCTCCACCCATTGCTGGTAGTCGTTGTCCCACTCGGCATGAGCCGAAGGTCGTGGCGGCGCATCCTTCGGGATATACTTGCCCACGCTCTCCTTCGAAGCATCGGGCAGGATGTTTCCCTGAGCATCCAGCGCCTCGAAGGAATCGTAGAGGCGCTGGTCCGAAGAGGGATGCTGATACTCAAACTGGCAGAGGGGGCGGTTCTTTCGGATGATATTAAAGCCTTCGACATCCACCTCTCTTCGGATATCCTGCGCCGCTTTCCTGACATTATCCTTCATGAAGGGGAAATTCATCACACGGATGAGCCAGATTTTATTCCCCTCATCGCTATTTCTAAAAAACGAATCGACCTTGCTCCCCATGTAATTCTTTACATATACCTCAAGGTATCGCATGGTGGCAAGGCTTACGGAATGCTCTCCGAAAGGAACCTTCATCATCAGCAGGTCCTGGTCCTCATTCGAATTTTTGGTCTTGTCTTCCAGATAACTCATACACTTCACATCCAAATCCTTGATGATACTCTCCCATGCGCCCTCATCCGACTTGAGGAAGAACATGAAGTTGGTGAAAGCCTGGTCGTAAGAGATGGATTTTGCATCGTTACTCTTGACTCTCTGAGTCGAGCGATTATTATTATATATATTATTATTAATATTAATATTATTATTATCATCGCTCGACTCAGTGAGTGGAGAGTAGTACACCGCATTTTCCTGGGAATCGGCAGGATGCCATAACTCCGAGAAGAAGGAATCCAGATGTTGCAAATCGTGAATTCCGCCATGATACACGAATCCGAATCCCTTGCAGCGGCGGATACATTTAAAGAATTCCGTCACTGACGAGAACTTCATCCCCTTGGCTATCGGATAGAGATTGTTGTAAGGATATCTGCCACAAATATCCATCCATCCGGTCTCTCCCAGGTAGAGACGCAGCACCTTGAGCATTTGGGCGTAGGTAATCCCCGCCTGTTTCCAACTGCCCATCAGCTTGCGTAAATCATAGATATTCACGCTGCTACTGATGGGTTCCAGCTTTTTTCTCTTCATCGAACGGTTCTCAGTTTGGGAACCATTTCCGTTCATCGAACGGTTCCCGTTGGGGACACCGTTCATCAATTTATAACTTTCCATGTGTATTACTTTACTTATTTTTAGATTTTTTATTTTTAACCAGAGACAGAAGCTTCGCCTCCATATATGGGGCAATATCAATTCCCAGGTCTTTTTTAAAACTGAAGAACTCCATCAAATCCTGTCCTGGCATGCCGAAGTACTGCACCATTTTATGTCGTAATTCTTCATCAACTTCATCTCTTAATGAGTGAAACATTTTTTCCTGCTTCATCTTTTCCACAGAAAGGTTTCTCGTCTTCTCATACAGATAGGCCTCAACCAGTTTTTCCCAAAAGTACCCCAAACCATAAGCGATACGCTCGATGGCATACAGGGTCATATTCTTTTCTTTATAGACATAACCTCGCACTGTTGACTCATGCATATGGGTAACTAACGCAAATTCCTTCACCGGAATGATGGCATTTCTGCCCACCAATTTCTTGAGCATGCTCAGGATATTCGTCTGTCGTACGGCATTGCATCTTTTCTGAAATTCAAGAATTTCCTTCATGTAATCTACTGGCTTAGCTCCCATTTGAGCATCATTTTTTAAATCCGTTTCTCTTATTATCATTTTTGCTTGCATTAAAAATTAAGCAAAGTAAAGAATATTTTTTTTAATAACAAGGGAAAACGAGTCTATAGGCGACTCGCTTTTTTCCAGAAGTTTTACAAGGAGGGGTTGAGATTACTATCCGTTAGGCGAAAGACTTTCGGTTTCGCCTGGCGGAGGACTTTCGTAGAAAGAACAACTACAATTCATGGATTAGAGATATTTAATTGAAATTTAACACAATATTTGTAGGCCCTATCGCTTTTTTTTGTATCTTTGCAGCAGAAATGACGACTAAATCATTCAATAACATTATTAACAATTAAAAAATTAGCTTATGAAAAAGTTACTACGCTATTCATTAACACTGGTTTTCGCTCTCGTAGCGAGCGTTAGTTTCGCACAAGAGGCAACTCTCGATTTTACTACAAATTCCTGGGGACTTCCAGAGGGTTCTGCTGCTAAAATCAAGACCGCAGCTTCTTACACCAGCGGCAAGTACACCATCAACATCTCAGAGACCACAGATGGTCACTACTGGAACCCTGATGGTTATCTCCTGATGGGAAAGAAAGGAGCTACCTTGATTCTCCCAGCCTTCGACTTTGATGTTGCTAAAATTGAGGTAGTAGGAAGAACTGGCGCATCTACATCTACCTTACAAAATATTTATGTAGGTGATGCTGCTGTCAGCACAGAGACTAAAGGTGCAGATAAGACTAACGAGTATGCCATCAACGCAGCTCATCAGGCAAAGGGTACAATCTACTCTATCAAGGTGAATTCAAAGCACAATACGCAGATTGTCAAGATTAACGTTTACAAGGTTGGAAGCGAAGAAACTCCTCAGCCACCAGTAGAGGTAACATACACCGACGTGGCAAGCGTGAAGGATCTCTTGGCTAATCATACAAAAAATACAGCCAACCTCAACCTCACTCTTACCAACGCTAAGGTTACTTTCGTTAACGAGTACAACGGAACTATCAATACTTATGTTCGCGAGGGCGATACAGCCATCGAGCTTCGTACACTCGGCTTCAACATGCCAGTGAACAGCATTTTGAATGGTAAGGTAAAGGTAGATTTGAAGTATAACTTCGGCGTTCCTTATCTCACAGCCAATGCAGGTACAGACGATGAGAGCATCACCGTTACTGAAAGCGACGAAGCTGCTCAGCCTATCGAGGCTACCATCGCCGACATCCTCGCTAACAAGTACTTGAACGACCTCGTTACCATCAAGAACTTCACATTCAGCAAGGAAGAGTATCAGGAAGGCAGATTCAACTACTACGCAAACGACGGCGAGCAGAAGATCATGATTTACGACAAGTTCAACAAGGTAGGTGGTGTTGCAGAACTCACAGAGGGTGAAACTTACACCGTAACTGGTCTCTATGGCGCTATCTTCAAGGGTACTCCAGAGATTCTCCCTACCCAGGCTGTTGTAGCTGGAACTCCTACCGGCATCACAAACATCACAACATCAGCAGCTGACAATGCTCCTATCTTCAACCTCGCAGGTCAGAAGGTTGGCAAGAGCTACAAGGGTGTAGTGATCAAGGCTGGCAAGAAGATGATTCAGTAAGATTACAAATCTTTCTGTAAAATTCTGTAAGATTCAGAAAGATTCTGTAAGATTCAGAAAGATTCCGGTTATCAAAGGATAACCAATAAAAAATCCGCTTCCACGACTATCATGCCGTGAAAGCGGATTTCTTTTTATCTTGATTTTTATCTTCTATCATTCAACTTCTTTTCAGCTCCCGTCATTTTCCTGATGCCCGAAGCCTTGCCGAAGGTGTTGGCTGAACCACCTGCCGAACGGGTAAGCTTCTTGGCATAGCCCGTAGGAACCTCTTCGAAATCGAAGTTGATGATGTCGCCCTTGGCATTGCCCACACCTATCATATAACCATAGAAGGTATAGCGAGCATTGCCCTTCTCGGCACCCAGATGGAAACCAGTCTGGCTGGCGCCGGCATCCAATACGAAGGTGGCACCGCTATTGGTATATTTAATGTAGATGTCGCCATTCTTGTCGATATACCAGGTGAACTTCAGGGTCTGCGAATCTACCACATTGCCCTTCTCGTCATACACCTCGTCAACCTCAATACCGCTTCCGCTCAACGCATTACGCTTGTCGCCACTCTGGTAGAATATCATGGTGGCATAAAACTCGTCCTTGCCGCGGGATACACCATCCTCGTTGATGTAACTGTATATCACCGGACCATACCACTCGCCTACCAGCGTCTGAGCCTCTTCTATCAGCTGGCTGTTCTGCGAACCATTCGACCCCTGGTTCCAGTCACCCTGGTTCCAGCCCCAGCCACCCTGGTTGTAATCCTCGTACCAGCCGTAGTCATCGTGCCAATAATGACCATCATCCCATGGGTCATCGTCGCAACTTGTAAATGTGAATGATGCCGCAGCTATCGCCATCAGCATCAAGATTGATTTCATCTTCTTCATTATCTTATATCCTTTCTTGTTTTCTGAATTCTGGTGCAAAGATAAGACAAAAATTACACCCTGCAAAGGGAAAAGTGGAAAAAATTGGGGGAATTTCCCTATTCCGCAACAGTTTTTCCCTACTATCTCTTGCTTTTCTCAAAAAAATACACTACCTTTGTGCCAATTATCAAACAAAACTATGCATCGAAACAAAACAATGCATCAAAACAATGACAAAGTATGAATAAAAGATATTTTCTCTCTATCATCGTAACTATCATCGCCATCATGGCCAATACCCTAAGCATGACGGCAAGGCCTTACTGCGACGTAAGGAAATTCTCTATCGTTGACGGACTCGCCGCCAACACCATTTCTGACATGAAGCAGGCGGCCGACCGGCTGATGTGGTTCGGCACCTGGAACGGACTCTCCTACTACGACGGATACACTTTCTATACCTTCAGAGATGTACCCGGCGGAGAAGACGTGCTATCCACCAACCGAATCATCGCCATCTATCCCACCGCAAGAAACAACGTATGGTGCGTTACTTCGGATAGAAAAATCTATTTGTACAGCACCCACTACTGCAGATTCCGCAACACCGAAAAGAACATCAACGAGCAGTTTGGCATCAACCTGAAGGTGGATCAACTGTATCCTATCAAAAACGGCAGCACCTGGATTACCACCCAGGACGGAAACTATATCATCAGAGCCATCTTATCGCAAGAAGAAGAAGTCAGCCGAGAACTCATCAAGGTGGGAGAACACGGTTTGCGAAGCGGAAAAGTATGGTATATCTGGGGCGACCAAAAAGGCCGTGAGTGGATTTTCACCGAAAAGGGAACCACCATCTACAACCACCACTTCAGTACACCCCTCCCATTCAAATGGGTTAGAGAGGTGGGAGGAAACATCTTCCTGGCTACACCCGACGGCAAACTCGCCGCTTTCGATGAGAGAGAAAAACTCATCATGATTCCGATGCCAAAAGGCGTTACACGCATCAACCAGCTCAAGAACACCGGCTACCAGCTGCTCATAGCCACCAACCTGGGGCTGGTAATCTACAACCCGCGCAACTTTAAAACCCAACTCATCAACGTGCAGAGCCCAAGCCAGCCTATGGCAGAGGTGAAGAACATCTATACCGACGACTTCGGCATGGTTTGGGTGTTTACCGACGGCATGGGCGTAACCCTGGTAAACCCGAAAACGGGCGGAAAGACATGGCTCTTTGCCGACCAGCCAGACCCTGCCGACCGCACGGAATCGGACAAATACTTCATCACCCAAGATGAAAACAACACCCTCTGGCTCGTGCCGAATGGCGGAACCTTCAGCTATTTCGACCGAAAGGCGGGAAAACTGGTGCCTTATCTGCTGCGAAGCAACTCTTCGGGCAACTTCCGTGTGCCTAAGATCAAGAAATATTGCCTCTCAGACCAGGGCATCCTCTGGATAAGCGGTACGCACGACCTTACCCAGGTGGCATTTAAAGACCACCAATACCACCTCAACGGGCTAGACCTGGGAGAATCTGACGTGCGCTCAATATGCAATACCCCCGAAGGTTACCACTGGACGGGATATTACAACGGCATCATACAGGTGAGCAACAGCCAATATGAAAAGGTGGGATACCTGGCACCTAGCGGACAGGTGGTGCCACAACAGGTGAAGTTCTGCGAGTCGCCTATCTTCGCACTCTTCTTCGACACCGAGGGAAAGATGTGGATAGGCACCAGAAACGATGGTCTCTTTGTGCGAACCAGCCAGGGCATGACCCACTACACAATGAACCCTGCCGACCGGAACTCGCTGCCCAGCAACAACATATTTGACATAGCAGCCGACCGCCACGGCAGAATATGGCTGGCTACCTATGGTGCCGGACTCGTGCTGACGAAGCAGAGCGCAACGGGGCAGATTTCGTTTATAAGCAAGAACAACGGAATGCCTTGGCCCAAGCAGCAATTCCAGCAGGTGAGACGCATCTTCTGCGCCCCTACGGGAGAGATTCTGGTGGGAACCACCGAAGGACTGATTACCTTCGGCGACAACTTCAGCACGCCAGGCAAGATGAAGTTCTTTACCAGCCAGCACATAGACAACGACTCCAACTCGATATCAGCCAACGACATATACTTCATCATGCAGCACAGCAACGGACAGACCCTGATATCGCAGCTGGGCGGAGCACTGGAGAACATCAGCAGCACAAACCTGCTGCAGAACAACCTGCAGACCCGTTTCAACAGGCATATCAGCTACGACGAGGGCATCGTGCAGAGCATGATAGAAGACAATCAGGGAAACCTCTGGGTGATACGCGAATCGAGTATCGACCGGTATAATCCGAAGACGGGAATAACGGAAGTGTTCGGCCCTAACGACTTCGACTACAACATGTCGTTTACCGAGGCACGCCCTGTCCACGACCCAGCCACAAACGATATAACCGTGGGTACGCCGATGGGCAGCCTTACCTTCAACCCGTCGAAGATGAAGAAGAGCCAATACCAGGCACGCGTCATCTTCACCATGCTGCACTATACGGGCGAAAGCGCATCGGAACCTATCCTGCATAAAGAAAAGGTGGAGATTCCTTCAGACAAGCGAAACCTGAGCATCAGCTTCGCATCGCTCGACTACTCCCGTAAATACAACATGAAATACCGCTACCGCCTTGACGGGCATACCCCTGAGGGCGAGTGGATAGATCTGGGAAAGAGAAACTACATCGCCTTCAACCACATCGCCAGCGGCAACTATGTGCTCCAGGTGATGGCCACCAATTCGCACGGCGTATGGAGCAAGTACGTGGCAGAGCTGCCTATCGAGGTGAACCCTACCTTCTGGGAGAGCATCTGGGGCAAGCTGTTCATGCTGCTCATGCTGCTGTGCATCGTGGCTTTTGTCTTCTACATCTACAACAGCAACCAGCACGAGAAGCTGAACCACGAAATGAGCCTGATGAAGAACGACTTCTTCAGCAATGCCAGCCACAAGCTGCGCACACCGCTCACCCTGATAGGCGGACCGCTGAAGGAGGTGCTCGACAAAGAAAACGGACTCACCCGACAGGGCAAGGAGATGATAACCATAGCCCTGAAGAATTCGTACGAGATGCTGGAGATGATCAACAAGATGCTGAGATTCGACAACAACAGTAACCTGATGGACAACAGCGGACTCGGCATCCTGGACAAGACCATGGAAGAAGACGATATTCCAGGACAGGTGGATGACGGCAACGCAGCAAGATACCTGGCTGATATTAAAAAGGTGGAAAAGGAAACGGAAGAAAACATGACCGAAGAGGAGATACGGGCGAAGGAAGAGGACCGCAAGGATATCACCGTGCTCGTGGTGGAAGACAACGGCGACCTGCGCAAATTCCTGTACTCCATTCTTCAGAGCATGTATAACGTGCTGCTTGCCGAAAACGGAAAGGCGGGCCTGCTGATGTCACGCACTGATAAGCCCGACTTCATCATCACCGACGTAACCATGCCGGTGATGGACGGCATCACGATGATTAAGGAAATAAAGCAAGACCACGACCTGGTTCAGATTCCTATCATCATCCTCTCGGCCAAGGCGAGCGTGGAAGACAGGCTCAAGGGCTTCGAGATGGGTGTGGATGCCTACATGACCAAGCCATTCTCTACCCAATATCTGCTGGGCAGAATCGATGCCGTGATTAAGCAGCGCCGTGCCCTGCAGAAGGAAATGCTGGAGAAGCTGGAACAGGGCGGAAACATGGCAGGCCTCAAGAACATGCAGATGATTCCGGAACCTAAGAAGACGCTGAGCCAGATAACCAGCGAGATAGCCGAGAAGGAACGTGAGGATGCCGAGAAGGCGAAGACACTGCACGAAAGCGACTTTGCCTTCATGGCGAGTCAGATTAACGACAAGGTGACGGCAAAGATTCTGAAATACGTGACGGAGAACATGGGCAACCCAGACCTGAAGATAGACGATATAGCCGAGGCGATGGGTATGAGCCGAAGCGTGCTCTATGCCAAGATTAAGCAATCGGTGAGCATGACGCCTATCGATTTCGTACGCCACATCAGGATTATGAGAGCCAGCGAGCTGCTGCAGCAAACCGACGATACGCTGGCCTCCATCTCCTTTGAAGTGGGCTTCAGCGACCCTAAGTACTTCTCCAAGGTGTTCAAGAAGGAGATGGGAATCGTGCCTAGCGAGTATCGTGAGCGCACAAAACACGAATAATGCTGCAAAACCGCAACATTTAGCAAGTGTGTTCAAACGGCAGAATTTCGGGTTTAAATGGACGCAAACGGGGTTTAAACGGGCTGAAAAGGGGTCTAAAGTGCCTCAAAAGGTACACATTAATTTTTTTTAACACCCCCCCCGTAAAAAAAATGGTTGTAAATGATACGACTTTCAAAAAAAGTTTGTACCTTTGCACCAAGTTCTTAGAAAAGTTAAATGATAGATTAATCGTAACTTCTCTCCCATCATTTTTTTGGAGGGAAGTGGAAGGTCTCCGGGGATTGTGAAATTACCGGAGACTTTTTTTATGCCCGAAAATCATCGCAGGTCTATGCCCGAAAATCATCGCAGGTCTATGCCCGAAAATCATCGAACTGCAGGGTTGAAAATCTTTACTGGTTTGCATGCGAATGCTATCAAATTGAAAAAAAAGAAAGATTTTTAGAATTTTTATACCAAAGCATGCTGATTTCTGAAATAAAAATAGTACCTTTGCACTACGTTTCTGAAACACCCCCCAGAAGGGGCTTAAAGAAGTAACATAAAATTAGATATATAAATATAAAATGAGAACCGTTTACGAATTCTCCGTTAAGGACAGAAAGGGAAAGGATGTTTCCCTGAAAGAGTACGCCAACGAGGTGCTGCTCATCGTTAACACAGCAACAAAGTGCGGTTTCACTCCTCAGTATGAGGAGTTGGAAAAGCTCTATGAGACATATCACCAGCAGGGCTTCGAGATTCTCGATTTTCCTTGCAACCAGTTTGGACAGCAGGCTCCAGGCACTGACGAAAGCATTCATCAGTTCTGCAAGCTTACATACGGCACAGAATTCCAGCGCTACAAGAAGATTAAGGTAAACGGCGATGATGCCGCTCCTCTCTTCAAGTTCCTCAAGGAATGTAAAGGTTTCGCTGGCTGGGACGAGAGCCATCCTCTCTACCCTGTGCTCGACAAGATGCTCTCTGAGGAAGACCCTAATTATAAGGAGAGCGCTGATATTAAATGGAACTTCACCAAGTTCCTTATCAACAAAAAGGGTCAGGTGGTAGCTCGATTCGAGCCAACTACCAGTTTCGACGTTATCGCTAAGGCCATCGAAGAGTGGCTGAATGCGTAAATGTCATGGATTTAGGAAACAAGAGCTCCCCTTAGCGAAGGGGAGTACCAAAAAACAAGTATCTCGAAGCCAGGCTTCTGCAAGGTCTGGCTTCATCGAAGCCAGGCTTCTGCAAGGT
>ERZ1026888.896-NODE-896-length-14586-cov-14.055674_pt1 | contig 14586 bp, 10 predicted proteins | sample MGYA00380174_ERZ1026888 | MGnify/ENA primary metagenome ERZ1026888 (study PRJEB33269, sample SAMEA4719810) | human gut metagenome | biome: human-associated habitat; feature: organic feature; material: feces | place: Cameroon | collected 2013-10 ...
TAAATCAAGACTTTTAACAAATATTTTTTTGTCGTTTATATAGACTTATATAATTTTGCAGCCTGAAATTAAAGAATATCAACAAAGCATCAATTTATTATACTTAACATTACCATAAAGGTCAATTCAGAAAGTCAGCAACAAAGCATTTATAATATACTGAAGAGTCCAATAAAAAGGACTGGTACATGTAGCAATAATCATCATTCAAATATTAATTTATAACACTTATGGTTTTCAAAAAAATTAAAGCAGCTTTAATGACTGCCGCTATTTTTGCGCTATTACCTCTCAACGCGTTAGGACAGGCTAACACCTACTACGACAAGGGAAACACTACAACAGGAACAACTCGCCACACTCTCAAAAAGCGTATGGCGCTCGTTGGACATAACTGTATGGTAAGCCGCTTGATCGATGGTATAAGCGTTGGTTCGGGGGGGGGTAAATCTTTCCAACTTATGTGATGAAGATCTTACCAACCACTACTCTATTCCAAGTGTAGCAGGCGTTACACTTCTTGCCGGTTCACCAATTGTTGCCGTCAAGGACATGAAACACTACATTGACAAAAACACAAAGGCGGGTTTCAAAATTTCTGACGCATCCGACTTATTGAAACTCGAAGTACTAAAGGACAGATATAAGATTCGTTTCTACAGAGACGGCAAGGAATTGCTGACTTCTGATATTGAACAGCTCGGCTTTACCATACTAAACCTTTCATTGGGCAACGTGAATTTGGGAAACAACGCCGTTGACATTGTTGCAGCTTCTCAACCTACAGAAGACTACGACGAAATAGCCCTCATAAATACAAACGGTATCAATCTTGATGTCGTTAAGGATCTTAAAATATACTATGCATTCGTTGGAGATATTGAATACCCATTGACAACAGAACGCATCAAAGGCTATGATAATAGCATTTCTTTGACGGCAAATACGTCTGACCTTACAAACAAGAATAATCTTATAGACGAGAACCTCAGTAATGGAGCAACCATCTCTGCCGTTCTACAAGTAGGTCTTTCTGGTTATGCCCAGGTCATAGCTAATAAAGAAGGAAATACAAACCAAATTTTCCCCAAAGGAACCGAGGCTGGTTTCGTTTATAGCGACGGTAAATTACTTGGTGCCGGAGTAACCCCTGTCATCACCCTACTCGACAAAAACGGCGATAAATTATATGAAAAAGCCATAAATACTACGATTCTGTCAGTTGCCCTGTCAGGAGGTGAGAAAAAAGTTTCTATCAAGGCCCCATGTGATTTCTCCGGCATAAAGATCACGGTGCCTGGTGTTGCAGTTGGAGTTGTTACCATTGCCAAATACGCCTTCATCATCCCCGAGCCGACAGATGCTGGCCACCATTGCGAAATGAGTCCTACTGCAAGTCTCGACCTATGCAACTGCGACTCTCACTATCAGCTCAATTGGGACAAGACAAACTATCCTGATGCAAAATGGAGCATCGAAAGCATGACCGACCCTAATGTGAAATTCAACGATTCTGACAACACCATCGACTTCAGCCAGACCAACAGTTACAAGGAAGATACTAACGATAAAGTTACTGTAGTGATGAAGTTGACAAACAAGGACGGTTGCTATCAGACAATCACCATAAACTATAACAACTCTACAGAAAATAGTCCTGAATCAAAGAAGGAATCCATACTGTATAATGCGGACCCGAAGAATCCTGTATATGAGCTTGGCGATGGCAACAATGCCGGCATCAACATTCTGTCTATAGTAAAGAACTCTGCAAATATCATATCACCCGACCCGAACAGCTATGCCTCATATTTCGGCGGTGTATCCATCGGTGATTCATACATCTGCAGCATCAAGAAGAAAGAAGGACTCATCTCTGACGGTTCATCTGCCATCCAGGCAGGCTTCGTTGTGACAGCCAAGGGCAGCGCTCTTAGTGCCGACGTGCTCAAGTTGATGAATGTGAGAGTTTACAAGGATGGCAAAGAAGTTGAAGGCAATATCACATCAGCAGCAGTTTCTGCAAAATTCATCGGTAATCAGGACACCCACAAGTTGAGATACGGAATCAAGATTCCTGCCGGCAATAGTTTCGATGAAATCCGTCTTTACTCAACTGGTCTGCTTGGCGCTGATCTCAGCGTAATGAACATCTATTATGCTTATACAGCAGATGAGAATGTGATTCTCGACGACCCACTGGATGGAGCTGAAATCGTATCATTCGACAAGCATAATGCAAGCATCAACCCTGACAGAACTCAGTCCATAGGTTTTGTACAAGCCGGCAACGGTCTGAAAGACATCACAAACAGCATTGACGGTTCTCTCGAAACAAAAACAATATTCCCGACAGGATTAGGAGTGGCATCTGGATCTGTACTTGCCATCAAATTGGGCGTTACCGCTACACGAAACAAGCAGCTCGTCGTTGTAGTAAACAAGGAAGCTGTCGGTCTGGGACTCGATGTGGCCGGCGCCATCGTGGTGAAAACATACAAGACAGGCGTGAAGGAGCCTGTTGAGACATTCAGCGACTGGAGCGTTCTCGGCGCCAATGTCATCACACTGGGTGATAAGGGCTATATATTCATCAGTCCGAAGAGCGATTACGATGAAGTGGCAATCACAGAAGGCGCTGGCGTGAAAGCGCTAAATGGTCTTGCAGTATATGGACTCTTGCTCCGCAACGACAAGGATGGTGACGGAACACCGGATGTGGACGAACCTTCTGATGACTGCAAGCAGGACCTGGTATTGCAGGAAACTATTAATATCACAGACAAAAAGGACAAGAAATACAAGAATAACCTGACTATGTATTTCCAGCGCACGTTCGTGGGAAACAACTGGAACTCTCTCATATTGCCGGTTTCTCTAACTAAAGAGCAATTCATCAATGCATTTGGAGAAAAAGCCCAACTTGCACAGGCTGACCGTGTATATGCAGAGGGAAGCAATCTTGTAATTGGTTTCGACGATGCGGCAAAGGCCTCCACAGCCAATTCGGATGGAATATTCCTGCATGCCCACACCCCATATATAATATGGATAGACGACAATACAGTTGAAAGCCACAAGAAAGCTTCATACAACACTATTGACGTTGGTGAAATCAATGGAGAGATATATGTTGTAGACAAGGTACTACAAGGTGGAGGTGTAAACTTCACATATTCTGATAATTTTGAAACTCCAGCCAATGTGCAATTCAGCCCAATAGATGCCAGCATCACAACCAATTGGGGCCTGACAGATTTGAATTTCTATGGCAGTTATAATCCACATCAGAATCTCGAGGCAGACCAGTACATCTGGAACAAAGGCAAGATGTATCATCTCACAAAGAGTCATTGGATGAAGGGCTACCGCTGCTGGATTACTCCAACTTGGGTAAACAATGAATATGCCAAAACTCTTAGCTTCTCCGTTAAAGAAGGTGATACAAACAGAATCATCATCACACCTGCTGACAGCAATTCTGAGGATGCCAAAATTTACAACATCTTCGGTCAGCACATGAACAGCATGTCAGGAAACCAATCTGGCGTTTACATCATGAACGGCAAGAAAGTTGTAGTGAAGTAACCACAGTAACAGAATTCATAATTACAATCCCCCAACGGTCATCAGGCAACAACGGATTAGCATCATCCAGAAAGTCCTGATGACCGATGGGAACATAATAAACGATACATATCAATGAAGAAAAAATATATTAAACCGGAAATTACGGTAATACATTGCGATTTAAACAATTGCATTCTTACGGCATCACGAAACATGCATTGGAATCCTACAACGAAACCAGATACAAAATTGGACATCTGGGAGGAAAAAGACGGAGACCTCGAAGAAGAAATTACCGGTTAAGCCCAAATCGGCTGTTTGGTATTGAAACATAACTAAAAGGCTGGCGCATAAAATAACATAAAAACAACTGGGCAAGGATCTTTTCATACAGAATTCTTTATGGGGTCCGTATCAACAGGGGAATAATATAAGCTGATACGAGTGTCTATACACTCCTCTAGTTAATTATAAATATACTTACTTGCACAATATACCAGTATAGCTGATCAATATCCCCGACATGCGCCAGCCTGTTTTGTTTTTGCTTGTTCCTTTCTACATTTACACCGACGCTGCAATATTTGTTAATCAATCGTTGTTAACGAATATTAAAAGAAAAACTTAAAGTAAAAACTGCACGACATAAAGCTAAATCGCTAAAAATCAGCGGCTAAGAAATTTTCACAACATTGCAACCCCTTGAAGGCATGGGCTTGAAAAGATGTAAAAGGCATTGTGAAGTCGTTTTTTTTTATTATCTTTGTACCGCAAACTAATTAAAATGGCTGCCGAAAGTCAGCAGGGAGAAGGATAATGTCGTTTATTGTCATCCCGATTCCAAGCCCGGCAGGCCAGAACCTAATGCGCTTAATGAACCATCGTCACACCCAAGAGTGAACCCACATGAAACATGTATGGGTATGGTCTTCTTTTGTGTCTGCCTGAAAACAGGCAAGATGACGGCGCATAAAAAAAACGAAAACGGAATATGAACATTAAAAAAAGCATCAAGATCGCTCTCGCAGCATTGTTCGTGGCTGTCACACCGACATTCGCACAGCTGCCAGACAACGATAACGACCAGACAGACGAAATCGACAACTATGACTTCCTGTATTCGGAAGACGGCAATGTGGACAACTACGACGTTGCTTCAATGGAAAACCTCATGGACGAGGCATTCTCGCTCATCGGCACACGCTATCGCTCAGGAGCATCGGGTCCCGGCGGCTTCGACTGCTCTGGATTCACGAGCTATCTCTACAAGCAGATGGGAATAGACCTCAACCGTTCTTCTCGCGGACAATACACCCAGGGCGAGGCTGTGGCAAGCAGCAATCTGCAGACCGGCGACCTCGTGTTCTTCACCAGTCCCCGTTCCGGCAAGGGTATCGGCCACGTGGGAATCGTGGTTGACTACGACCCGATGAATGGCAACTTCAGTTTCATCCACGCCAGCATAAAGGGCGTGAAGGTGAGCCAGAGCACAGAGCCTTACTACTCTCGCCGATATGTAGGAGCAAGAAGGATTACTCAATAACACACGTATACTATAAAAATCTCTTATGAAAGCATTAGCTTCATTGATGATAATTGCAGGGATATCCATCGCCTGCACTTCAACGGGCACCGAGCGCAAAGGCTCTGTGCCCGTTGGCGTTTCCGACACTATAGCAGCCAAGGCTCCTGCCGACAAGGGAAAGCAGGCACCTGCGGCAAGTATGACATCTGACAGAAAAGCCAAGGGCGGCACACTGAACCTCGCCTTTGTGGGCGACATCATGCCAGGCACTACATTCCCCGACAGCCGTCTGCCTGAGAAAGACGGTGCCACGCTCTTCAAGGATGTGGACAGCATCCTGACAGCTGCCGACGTGGCGGCAGGAAATATGGAGGGCGCCCTCGCCGACGAGGGGGAGACGACGAAGAAGGGTGGCAAATTCAGCTACTCCTTCCGTGTGCCAACCCGCTACGGCAAACTGATTGCCGATGCCGGTTTCGACTTCATGAGCATGGCGAACAACCATGCCTTCGATTTCGGACTCGACGGCGTAAAATCCACCGAGGCCACTCTCCATTCCAACGGCATAGCATATTCGGGCATCGGCGGAAGAAAGGAGAGCGCGATAGTGGAACGCAACGGCGTAAGATACGGATTCTGCGCCTTCGGCCACAACTCTTACACACTGAAGCATGCCGACCTGGAGAACGTGAAGAGGATTATCGGCAACCTCAGAGAGAATGCCGACATCGTGATAGTGTCGTTCCACGGCGGAGCGGAGGGTACGGCACACAAGCACTTGCCTCAAGGCAAGGAGATGTTCCTCGGAGAGAACCGCGGCGACCTGAGAAACTTCGCCCACTTCTGCATAGACAACGGCGCTGACGTGGTGTATGGCCACGGACCGCATGTGGTAAGGGCTGTGGAACTATACAAGAATCATTTCATAGCATACAGTCTCGGCAATTTCTGCACTCCATACGGCGTGAACATCAGCGGCATATCGGGTTATGCTCCGGTGCTGCAGCTCACCGTCAACGCAGCCGACGGCACTTTCGTCGGCGGAAAGATAAACTCTTTTATCCAGCAGCGCGGCAAGGGTCCGCGCCGCGACCCTCTGAACCTTGTGGCGAAAGAGATACGGAGTCTGACGAATGCTGACTTCAGCAATCCGAAGCTCACTATTGCCAACGACGGCACGATAAGCAAAAGATAAGATATGCTGCACCTCAGCATAAGACAAAGAAGACACAAAAATATATAAGTATGAACAAACAGTTATCAATTACATTTGTCGCGGCGGCTACGATGCTTTCTGCCTCTTGCGTCTCCCATTATGAGATGCAGAACGTGGACAGGAGCCGCATCCTGATCGACAGCAGATACGACAAGGCTGACGCCAAGTCGGAAGCCTTCATAGCTCCATTCAGAGCTCAAGTGGACAGCGTAATGGGTCCGGTGGTGGGCAAGACGGCAAAGGCTCTTGAGAGCTACCAGCCGGAGAGTCCGTTGTCTAACCTCCTTTCCGACATACTGCTCTGGAGCGGAAAAGACTTCGACGAGAAGCCAGACTTCGCAGTATACAACGTTGGCGGAATACGTGCGGCTTTCCCCAAAGGAAACATCACGTATGGCGATGTGCTCGATGTGGCACCGTTTGAAAACAAGCTCTGCTTCTGTTCGCTGACCGGCGAAAAGGTAACGGAACTCTTCCAGCAGATGGCTGGATGGGGCGGTCAGGGCGTGAGCCACGGTGTGGCGGCAGTAATGGACAAGGACCTGCATCTGCTGAGCCTGAAGATAAACGGCGAGGAGGTGGACCCTAAACGTGTGTACCGCATCGCCACTCTCGACTATGTGGCTGAGGGCAACGACAGGATGGTGGCTTTCAAGAGCAAGACCGACGTGAAGAATCCTGACGGCAAAAAGAACAACGTGCGCGACCTCATCATCAGATATTTCAAGGAAGCCTCGGCAAAGGGCATCGTAATCGACGCCAATGTAGAGGGAAGATTCGTAAGAAACAAATAACCACGACACTATGAACTACAAGAAGATATTCCTTATCGCCTTGATGTGCGCCACGATCAGTTGCGCATCGGCGAAGATAAAGAAGCTGGTGATTCTCCACACCAACGACACCCACAGTTGTGTAATGCCTTTGAAGACCACTCTCAAAGACACTCTCGTGGCAGGACGCGGCGGATTCCTGCGCCGTCTGGAGATGGTGAAGGAGCAAAGGGCTGCCAATCCGCAGCTGCTGCTGTTCGACAGCGGTGACTTTTCACAGGGTTCGCCATACTATTCCATGTTCCGCGGCGACGTGGAGATTGGTCTCATGAACATGATGGGCTATGATGCCGCTACCATCGGAAACCACGAATTCGACTTCGGCATCGAAAACATGGCACGCATCTTCAAGATGGCGGAATTCCCCATCGTATGTGCCAACTATGACTTCAGCGGCACTTGTCTTGAGGGCATCGTGAAGCCTTACACCATCATAAAGAGAGGCGGAATGAAAATCGGAGTGTTCGGACTCTCGCCGGAGCTCGACGGACTGGTGTCGGCAAAGAACTGTCCGGGAGTGAAATATCTCGACCCTGTGGAGAAGGCGCAGCAGACTGCCGACTATCTGAAGCTGAAGGAGAAATGCGACATCGTGATATGTCTCTCGCATCTGGGATGGAACGAAGACGCCATGAACGACAAGGTGATGATGGCAAAGACACGCAACATCGACCTCGTGCTCGGCGGTCACTCTCATTCCATGTTCAAAGAGCTGAAATATGCCAAGAACCTCGACGGCAAGAGCATCGGTAACGATCAGAACGGCAAGAGCGGCATCTACGTGGGCAAACTGGTCATCGACATGAAGAAGAAATGACAAGTCTGTAAACTTGTGAAACGGCAATAATTTATTTACGCATGAAGAACACCATCACCACTATCGCCGTTGCCCTCATAACATGTATGACGGCAACGGCACAACGCACTCCAAAACACGAATTCGACTTTGAGAAGGTGACTGTGGGAGGAGAGAAGAAAGAGATAAACTGGAAGGACCTTTACAGATTCTTCGACTCCTGGCAGCCGGGCACCCCACCCTGCGGTCTGTCAAGAATCGATGACGAGTTCTTCATCTCGCGCCAGCGTCCGCTCAAGCGCATCACCGACGGCGACTACCAGGTAAGAAACGATGTGGAGGCTGAGCGCAGGATGTTCCTGTGGACACCGCTCGACGACCCCACGACGAAATGGAAGGCTCTGCCCCGCTACTGTTTTGAGGGCGACAACTTCTCTATGTGGCAGTATATCGACACCCACGGCAACTGGTCGGCACCATGGCTGAGAGTGTCGGCTGGCATCAGCGATGCTGCGGCTAAGAATGGTGTCACGGTGGGATGCGTGCTCTCGGTGCCTTGGGATGCCGAAGTAGGCGACACCGTGAAGGCGGACTATTCGCAGACGCTGATGAAACTGGCGGAGAGAAACACCGACGGTTCGTTCAGAAACTCGCTGAAACTTGCCCGCCTGATGAAATACTACGGCATCAACGCCCTGGGAGTGAACTCGGAATTCAATACCGACAAGGCAACGATGATGCGGCTGCAGGATTTCTTCATCGACGTCCACCGCAAGGCGAAGGACATTGGATGGACATTCGAACTGCAATGGTATGATGTGACCGACGACAATGGAGAGCTGTCGCTCGACTGCGGACTCGGCGAACAGAACAAGAGGATGTTCGGCACGAAAGACAGCATCGCCACAGACCGCCTTTTCGCCAACTACAACTGGACGGACGACATTCTTAAGGCGTCGGCAAAATACGCACGGTCGCTGGGCAGAAGTCCTTACGACTATTACGCAGGATTCGACATTCAGGGACGTGCCTGGAACAACAAGCATTGGCAGGACCTCGTGAACAACGACATATCGGTGGGCGTATGGGGAGCACACTCGCAGAACCTACTTCACCAGAGCGCCACCGACGACGGCACGGCTGACGTCATCATCCAGAAGGCGTATCTGCTGAAACAGGAACTGTCGTTCTCCGGCGGCTACCGCAACCCTGCCCTGCTGCCGGAGGTACGTACAGACTGCTCACTGTCTAACGCTGACCTCAGGACCTTCCACGGACTTGCCCGTCTGCTGACGGCAAAGTCAACGATACAGCAAGTGCCGTTTGTCACCCGTTTCAATCTGGGCAACGGACTGCACTACTACAAGGACGGAAAGGTGGCTTTCGACTCCAAATGGTATAACCTCAACACCCAGGACTATCTGCCGACATGGCGCTTCTGGATAACCGATGAGGATGACCGGACTACGGCAGAGAACATCGGCTCGTTTGTCAATGCCGAACTGTCGTGGGACGACAGCTACACCGGCGGTTCGTGTCTACAGCTGCATGGAGCGACGAAGTTCTCACGCATAAAACTCTTCAAGACAAAGCTGCTGACGGAGCCTTCTTATGAACTGTCGCTGACATACAAGATGCCGAAAGGCAAGGAAACACACGCCAGACTCTTCGTGGCGCTCAAAGGCAACACGTCGGAATACAAGGAGATAGCGCTGCCTGCAGCAAAAAGGGAGAACACATGGACCACATTCAAGACGCCTCTGAAAAAGCTGGGACTGAAAGCCGGCGACGAGGTAGCCATGATGGGCATCGTGGTGGAAGGCACGGGCGATGACTATGTGATGAACATCGGCGAGATGGCTGTCCGCAACCCCAGACAGCGGTTCAACACCGTGAAGCCATGGATAAAGGAAATAGAGGTGATGCGGGGATGGAACAACACCGTGGACTTCAAGATACGCTATGCCTCCAAGGAGGAAAAGGGCGACGAGAAGACATACAACGACGAGGTGGGCACCTGGTATTACGGGATATACTTCCAACAGAAAGGCAGACCTCAGCAGCTGCTCACCGCCACGGAATCATGGGCGGCATACGTGATCGGCGCTCCACTGGCTGAAGGCTGCAAGAGGGAATGCCGATTCGGCGTGCGTGCCGTATCGCCGGACGGACAGCAGGGCTCTGACATAGCATGGAGCGACTACAGGGTGATTGAATACAACGCCCTGAACAGCACACCGGCCATCGACCGCGAAAGGATAAAGCCGGGAGAGGCGTTCACCATATATTATAAGGACAACATGATGCCGCCGGCAAAGGAATGGAGAATCATCGACGCTCTGACGGACAAGGTGATAGCGAAGGCGGAGAACTCCACTTCCATCACCACGAGTATAGACAAGGATGGAATCTACGACCTGATGACTATCAACGGCGACGGATCGCAGACGATGACACGAGGACTGGTGAAGGTGTCGCCTCTCTCCTCCACATCGAAGGCGCTCAAGCTCAACGACCCGTATATGCTGACAATTCCTGCCGAGGCGTTGCCTGGACTGGAATATTCGGTAGCTCTATGGGTGAAGGCTGACGACTGGACGCACGACAAGCAGGGAACAAACATCGTGTCGAAGAATTCAATAGCCGACAAATGGCCGTTCAACAACTGGGGCGACCTGTGGGTGCAGGTTTGTCCGCCATGGACCGACGAGAAGAGCGGCAAGAACCATCCTGCCAACGAAATTATGTATCGCACGATGGGCTGCGGCGGCGACATCGAAGGTCACGGCGACATGACGACAGACGGATACAGCATTCCGGCGGGCGTATGGACGCACATCATGGTGATGCAAGACAAGGAGAAGGTACAGAGGGTGTATATAAACGGAAAGCTCGTGGCTGGTCCACTGCAGATGCCGGAATCTACTCGCCGCGAACTGATGCCTGCCGACAACAAGAGGATTGACCACAACGCCGTGGCTGACATCCGCATCGGCGGAAGCGGTGTATATAAGGCAGGCCTCAACGGTGCCATCGACGATGTGCAGATATGGAACAGGGCGCTGACCGCCGAGGAGGTGTTGCGATGCATGAGGGGCTTCACCGACAAAGAGGTGCCGGAGGGTCTTTCTGCCTACTTCACTTTCGAGGAGACCGACGCCGACGGTGTATTCCCTAACCACGGCAAGACTCCTGGCTGCAAGGCTCGCATCATGAGAATGGCCGACTCTGGAGGCGAATACACAGGAAAGGCGAAATATGTGGACCGCAACGGCGAAACGCACATAAAGAGTCAAGTCTCAACAAGCGACCGTCCGCTGTAAAAATCAACTTAACCCCAAACAGTCTAATGACCGTTTGGGGTTTAACCCAAATCGGTCGTTAGGGCTTGCTTGGATTTTGATTTTTAGGAGAGTGGATTTTGGTTGGCTTTTAATGAGTAATAGCAAGCTATTGCGAATTAAAAACGGACAAAAGACGCCTTATAAAAAGACTGCAAGCAGTTATAAAATATCACATTTAACGGCCTAATGACCGTTTTGGGTTTAATATGTTTTATAACTGCTTGTATCCCCACCGGAAGCTGGGGACACACTCGCTAATATCACCGTAAAAAGTATTGAAAAGAGGAAAAGCAAAAAAATCATCAGACCATCTGGTTTTCACACGTAACAACCTGAGTATATGACTGTTAAGCATCTGAAATTGTCAGAAACCATCTGAATGGTTCAGTCAGCGGCATCTGCGACCGCCGAAAAACAAAAAAGGATGTACCAAACATCAAGTTCTGATACATCCTTAAGACTTGTAGCGGGACCCAGGATTGAACTGGGGACCTCATGATTATGAATCATGCGCTCTAACCAGCTGAGCTATCCCGCCATCATTTCTTTTTTGCGAGTGCAAAGGTAAGACTTTTTATTTAAACCACCAAAATATTTTCAATAAAATCTTTCAATACAATGTTTTTTTTGTATTTTTGCCCCAAAATAGAACATAAAACTGAAGATATGCCCCAATCGGACGCTACTAACTGTTGTCAAGGCATCAGAATCTACGACCGACGGGGTCAACACACTGGCACAGATTATCTATTTATCTATGGACGACATGAAAAGAATCTATCTGGAGTATGAACTCAACGCTACATCACCAAGTGCGGTATGGCCCATTATCAGCGAAGCTACCGGACTGGAACGATGGATGGCTGACGAGGTGGAGCGGGAAGGCGACAAGCTGACATTCACATGGGGGACATCGTATATGAACAAAGACACGAAGACGGCAACCATAGTGAAGGAAAAGGCAGAGAAGTTCATCCGCTTCAAATGGGACGACGACACCAATCCCGACGCCTACTGCGAACTGAGAATTGAGGTTGGCGAGATTACCAACGACTGTATCCTGGCGATTACCGACTATGCCGACGACGGCGACACGGAAAGTCTGAAGGACATCTGGGACGAAAACGTGCAGATGCTTCACCAGAACACGGGAATCTGACACCCCAAACCACCTCCTGCAGAATATATACTCCGCGGACACACATCTTTTATATTTACCTTTGTAAATAATATACGAAGGTATGTAGAATACGCACCAATATACTCCCGAAACCCAAGAGGACTCCACCTCCTAAAAAACAACATTGGCAAGGACAACAAAAGTTTAGGAATTGGGCACGCTGCTTGCCCAACTGGGGCACGGTGCTTGCCCATCATGGGCAACGTGCTTGCCCCTGTTGGGCAGAATTGCTGTCAGAAGGATGCCCAAAAAGTTAATGTTGCAATACCCATACTCCTGTTTTCTGGATTCTGCCAACGCATGCAATTCCTGTAGTCTGAATTCCTCACATCTGACAATTAATTTCATCTGACAATTCCTCACACCTGACAATTCCTTTCATCTGAGCAAACCATCCAGACAATTGGCTGACAATCGCAAGACAGTCAACTGTCTGTTTATCAGAAGGCTACAACGAAAAACCAGATAGTCTGACAGTTTTTGAAAATTTCTTGGTTATACTGGAAATCAGCGATATGGGCAACTTTTACTAATATGATTAAAACCCAAACGGTCATATCCAGAGAGTGCTGATGGCACGAAATAAGGGTTGTGAGGGGCGCTTTTAACCGCCCCCATAATGTGGTGAATGGAAGTTATAGGACGAAATTCATAAAGGGGTACGGTTGAAACGACTCCCTTGAAGGGTGTGATTACATGTCATACCCTTTTTGTTCTAAAGAAGCGTTTTTGTGTAGTTTACTATGCTACGTTTTCCTGTTTCTTTACTTTGTAAACGCTGTTTTTCCATTGATTGTGCTGGATTTTTGGATAAAACTATTATTTTTGCGGTGTAAAATATGATACCAGTATCAAAAAAAGTACTCTAATATGATATTTAAACGTAAGAAATACTTGGATGAACTTATCGCAGGACGTGGAAACGGTCTTGTGAAGATTATAACAGGTGTCAGACGATGTGGAAAGTCTTTCCTGCTGTTTGATATCTGGCATAACTGGCTGTTGGAACATGGGGTGACTGATAATCACATCATCGAAATACAACTTGATGATTTCCGAAACAGGCGGTTGAGAAAGCCTGATGCCTTGCTCGACTATATAGACTCAAAGGTAGTGGATGATGGTAATCCTTATTACGTAGTCTTGGACGAGGTGCAGCTGGTAGAAGAATTTGTGGAGGTTATTCTTAGCTTGACACACATGAGGAATGTAGATGTGTATGTGTCAGGCTCAAACTCTCGTTTCCTGTCAAGTGATGTTGTGACTGAGTTCCGAGGCAGAGGTGACGAGATACGCATCTGGCCTCTCACCTTTGACGAATACTTTAGTGGTATTGGTGGAGATATACGCAAAGCTTGGTTGGATTACTATACTTTTGGAGGACTGCCACAGGTGGCTTTGCTTGAAACGGAAGAAAAGAAAACAGACTATTTGCGTGGTCTGTATGAAACGACCTATCTGCGTGACGTAATTGAGCGCAACCATCTGCGTAATCCTGAAGGAATGAAGGAATTGGTGCGTGTAATAGCCTCGGGCATTGGTTCGTCAACCAATCCAACGAGAATAGCCAATACCTTTCAATCTGCACAAGGGGTAACCATAAAAAGAGACACCATAAAACAATATATTGACTATCTGAAAGACTCTTTCTTGATAGAAGAAGCCTTACGCTATGATGTGAAAGGCAGAAAATATATTGGTACCGAGACGAAATACTACTTCGCAGACATCGGTATTCGTGCAGCCATTCTAAACTACCGCCAACAGGAGGAAACGCACATTATGGAAAACATTATCTATAATGAGCTTCGCAGTCGAGGATATAATGTGGACGTAGGATTGGTTGAACTTGGTGGTAAGGATGAGAACGGCAAGTTTGTCAGAAAACAGTTGGAGGTAGACTTTGTGGTGAACCGCCCTCCATACAGAGTGTATATCCAATCGGCTTTTCACATGCCTACGCCAGAAAAGGAACAGCAAGAGCGACGACCATTATTGTCAATCAATGACCACTTTCGTAAGATTGTCATTGTTGGTGATGACATTCATCGCAAGGAGGACGAACTTGGTGTGTTGACTGTCGGACTCTTGGATTTCTTGACAGACAAGAACTTGTTGGAGC
>ERZ1026888.901-NODE-901-length-14565-cov-31.047416_pt1 | contig 14565 bp, 10 predicted proteins | sample MGYA00380174_ERZ1026888 | MGnify/ENA primary metagenome ERZ1026888 (study PRJEB33269, sample SAMEA4719810) | human gut metagenome | biome: human-associated habitat; feature: organic feature; material: feces | place: Cameroon | collected 2013-10 ...
CGATAAGGGCTGAATCGTGAAAATGCTTCATGATTCAGCCTTTTTTCATTTATTTTTTCCTCTATAGCGACCATTTATCCCCAAATACGCCATATCGTTACATTTTTCAGTAAATCAGGTTATACGAGTTTGGCATTATTTTTGTAATTTTGCACGCAGAAATAACAAATAAGAAAGGATAATAGAAAATTATGGAACTGATAAAGAACAAATCATTCGGAGGCGAGCGCCCTCTCTTCGGTGCTCACGATGTGCGTTTAGAAGATATTACGATTACAGATGGAGAATCGGGCATCAAATGCTGCAAGAACATAGAATGCCACCATTCCAAGTTTTATGGTAAATACCCTTGGTGGCATGTTGATGGTTCTGTCATCACCGACTGCTACTTTGCCCCAGAGAGCCGCTCCGCCATCTGGTATAGTGATAATATGGTAATGAAAGACTGCACCATCGATGGTCCTAAGTTCTTCCGGGAAATGAAGAATCTGAATCTGGAGAACGTAAACATCCCAGATGCTGATGAGACTTTCTGGAAGGTAGATGGCTTGAAACTGAAGAACGTAAAACTCCACGATGGAACTTATCCATTCATGTTCTCCAAGAATATCTATGTAGACGGACTTGAGAGCGACTCTAAATATGTATTCCAATACTGCAGAAATGTGGAGATTCACAACGCAAAGATTACAACCAAGGACAGTTTCTGGGAATGCGAGAATGTAACCGTCTATGATTCGGAACTGAATGGTGAGTATCTTGCCTGGCACAGCAAGAACATCAAGTTCGTACGTTGCCATATCAGCGGTGAGCAGCCTCTCTGCTACATGGACCATGTAACTCTGGAGGATTGTACCTTTGACAAGGAATGCGACCGTGCCTTCGAGGATTGTACCAATATCGATGCACAGATTAAGGGAAGTATCACCAATATCAAGAATCCTATTTCCGGAAGAATCGAGGCAGACGAAGTGGGAAGCGTAACTTATACTGAGTTTGCCAAAGCGCCAAAGGGTGCATGTAAAATCACAGATAAATCGAAATAGTTTAAGAGGTAATGATAGAAAGGGCAGCAATCAAGTAAATTACTAATTGCTCCCATAACTAATTGTTATTACACTTAACTGAAATCTCCGTTCATCGACGTTGAACGGCGGTTCAACGACGTTGAATGTACGTTCAGCGTCGATGAATGTACGTTCAACGTCGATGAACGAAGATTTCAATTAGGAGAAAAAGAGATTTATCCTATATAAATAAGGTATTCATCTTATATAAATAAGGTATTTATCCTATATAAATAGAAGAAATAACATAGATAGAAAACAAATATGAAATACAATTTTGATGAAATCATCGAACGCCGCAGCACCAATTCCTATAAATGGGATCTGGTAAAGGAAGACGGCGTTATTCCGATGTGGGTAGCAGACATGGATTTCCAGACAGCTCCCTGCATCATCGAAGCCCTGCAGAAACGCGTAGCTCACGGCATCTTCGGCTATACCCTCGTACCTGATTCTTATTACGAGGCAATCATCAGCTGGTTCGCACGCCGCCACCAGTGGAAGATAGAGAAAGACTGGATTCTCTATACTTCAGGCGTTGTACCAGCCATTTCCTGCTGTCTGAAAGCCATCTGCATGCCTGGCGAAAAGGTATTAGTACAGACACCTGTCTACAACTGCTTCTTCTCCTGCATTACAAACAGCGGCTGCGAAGTAGTAGAAAATGAACTGAAACGTGTGGGCAACTGCACTTATGAGATTGATTTCGAAGACTTCGAGCGCAAATGTGCCGACGAGAAGACCACAGCCTTCATCCTCTGCAATCCTCACAATCCAGCCGGAAGAGTGTGGAAGAAAGAGGAACTTGAGCGAATGAACGACATCTGTCTCAAGCACGGTGTAAAGGTCATCGCAGATGAAATCCATTGCGAGCTCATCATGCCAGGCTATCAGTATACTCCATTTGCCAGCATCAGCGAGGCTTGCCGCGACAACTGCGTAGTATTGAATTCTCCATCAAAATCATTCAATATTGCAGGCCTTCAGATAGCCAACATTATCTGTCCGGATGCAACATTGCGCCGCCGCATCAACCGTGCCATCAACATCAACGAGGTTTGTGACGTAAACCCATTCGGTGTCATCGCCCTACAGGCAGCTTACAATGAGGGAGAAGAATGGTTGGATGAATTGAACCAATATCTCTACGAGAACTATCAGGCAGTAAAGGAATTCTTCAATACAGAATTGCCACAAGTTCGCGTTACCCGCCTCGAAGGCACCTACCTGGTATGGCTCGATATCCTGCCATTCGAACTGTCAAGCGACGAGGCTTATGAAAAGCTGATGAACGATGGTAAGGTATTCGTCAACAGTGGTACGATGTATGGCAGAAAGGCTGGCCAGGGCTACCTGCGCCTCAACATCGCCTGTCCTCGCAAGACCCTGATGCAGGGTCTGATCCGCATCGCACGAGTTCTCAGCCAGTATATGGATGAAGAGGATTTAAGCGGATGCCCTGCATAAAAGAACGAGGAAAGAGAAAAGATTTCTAAATAAAATGTTTAAAACAAGATAAGATGGAAAATGAAGTTTTGAAAGCCATTAAGGAGAGAAGAAGTATTCGTCGTTTCAAGGCTGACCAGATTACCGACGAGGAGTTGAAGACTGTTTTGGAAGCTGGCACTTGGGCAGCAACAGGTCATGGAACCCAGGAGCCTTTCATCATTGCCGTTCAGAATCCTGAGATTTGCGCCCAGCTTCGCAAGATGAACGCAGACATCATGGGTGTAGAGAGCGATCCTTACTACGGAGCGCCAACCATCGTCATCGTCCTGGCTCCAGAAAGTAATGTAAACGGAGTAAAAGACGGCAGCCTCATCTTGGGCAATATGATGCTTGCAGCTCACTCTATCGGCCTTGCATCTTGCTGGATCAACCGTGAAGACGGTATGTTCGCTTCAGAAGAAGGCAAGAAATTGATGAAGGACTGGAATCTGCCAGAGGGATTGATGGGCGTAGGAGCCCTGGCATTGGGTTATGCTTCTGCACATCCTCATACCGTAAAGCCTCGCAAGGAGGATTACTATCGCATCATCAAATAAGACAAGCATAGAGTTCTATGCTGAACAACAAACAAAAGGTCTCATGATTTGCAAAACCATGAGACCTTTTGTTTTATATACGATACATTATATTATAAACTACAATTTCACCTTTGCCAGGACCTTACCTGTAGCCCCCGAAAGGCTCGCCACGAAGGCTCCAGCCTTATCGCCTGCCTGCTTCAGGAAAGCCTCATCATTCATCAGCGACTTCATCAAGCCCTCGAAATCCTCGTAGTTATTGATTTCGAAACCACCACCTGATTTCAGCAAGCCCTGAGCCTCCTGGAACTTTTTGTTGTTTGGACCGAAGATTACCGGCATATTCCATACGGCAGCCTCCAGGGTATTATGAATACCCACACCAAAACCACCGCCGATATAAGCCACATCGCCATAGTTATACATGCTGCTCAGCAATCCGAAGCAATCGATAATCAGCACATCAGCCTTGGCAGCCTCCTCAGGAGTAGTCTGCGTATAGCGCACCACCTTCTTATCCTTCAGCAAGGAGAGAATCAGTTTCAGATGCTCCTCAGCAATCACATGAGGTGCAATCAGCAGTCGCCAGTCCTTATGCTCATTGAAGAAGCGGATAAAGATTTCCTCATCAGGAGGCCAGGAACTACCAGCAACGAATACCTTATAGTCAGGATGAACTGCATTCTCCGAAGAAGAATCAGAAGAAGCCGAAGCATTTCCTTCCGGCGTCGCCACCCCACTTCTAAACGCCTCGCAGATAGGCAGATGCTTAGCCGCCTGCTTAATCTGCAGCACACGGTCGAAGCGGGTATCGCCTACTACATCCACATCCTTGATACCGATGCTTTCGAGCAATCGCTTGCTCTCCTCGTTCTGCACGAAGAAACGGGTAAAGCATTTCAGAACATTCGCATAGCTTCTGCCATACCACTTGAAGAACACCTGATCCTCACGGAAGATGCTGCTCACACTATAGGTAGGAATATTGCGATGCTTCAGGATATGAAGGAAGTTAGACCAGAATTCATACTTGATGAAGAAAGCCATCACCGGATGTACCAGACGAAGGAAGCGGATGGCATTCAGGCGGGTATCCACAGGCATGTAGCAGATGATATCAGCCCCCTCATAGTTCTTGCGCACCTCATAACCCGAAGGAGAATAGAAGGTGAGCAAAATCTTATACTGAGGATAATCCTTGCGGATTTGCTCCATCAATGGTCGTCCCTGCTCAAACTCGCCGAGCGAAGCCGCATGAAACCAGATGTACTTGGCATTGGGATCCACCTTCTGCTTTAATATCTTGAAAGCCTCACGCTCGCCACGCCACATCTTGCGCACCTTTTCATTAAACAAGCTGGCGACGGCTATGCCCCAAAGGACGAAATAGATTACGATATTATAGATCATGATATTTCTTTATATTGGTTACTATCTATAAATACGTGAACTCTCTGAGGAAAATGCCGCATCATCTGCCGGCCATTTCCCCAGAGAGATATTTATATTCGAAAATTAACCCAGAACTTCGATTGCCTTGCGAAGACGACGCAATGTCTCCTCCTTACCAAGGAAGGCAGAGATGTCGAACATGCCAGGACCCTTACCCTCACCAACGAGAGTCAAGCGGAAGGCGTTCATCACGTCGCCGAGCTTATAGCCCTTGTCCTCTACCCACTTCAATACGATTGGCTCCTGACCCTCGATAGAGAAATCCTCAATGCCCTCGAGTACCTCAGCGAGTTCGGTCATCTGCTGTGCAGAATACTCCTTCCAGCGCTTCTTGGCGGTCTTGGCATCATACTCTGTAGGAGGAATAAAGAAGAATGAGCACAATGGCCACAACTCATAGACGAAGTTCACACGGTCCTTCATCATGTGTACCACCTGCTTTACGCGGTCCAAAGTCTCCTCTACACCATTGTTTGCCACAATAGGTGCAAAGAGATTGGCAATCTCATCATCACTCTTCATGAGGATGTACTCATGGTTGAACCAGATGCCCTTCTTGAAGTCAAACTTGGCACCAGCCTTAGAACAGCGGGAGATATCGAATGCCTTCACCAACTCATCGAGAGAGAAGATTTCCTGCTCTGTACCTGGATTCCAGCCGAGAAGCGCCAGGAAGTTGACTACAGCCTCTGGGAAGTAGCCACTCTCACGATAACCAGAAGAAACCTCACCCGTCTTAGGGTCATGCCACTCCAATGGGAATACAGGGAAACCAAGGCGATCGCCATCACGCTTAGAGAGCTTACCCTTACCCTCTGGCTTGAGGAGCAAAGGCAGGTGGGCGAAGCGAGGCATGGTATCCTCCCAACCGAAAGCCTGATAAAGGAGAACGTGCAATGGAGCACTAGGCAACCACTCCTCACCACGAATCACGTGAGAGATTTCCATCAAGTGGTCGTCCACGATGTTTGCCAAGTGATAAGTTGGCAATTCATCAGCACTCTTATAGAGCACCTTGTCATCCAGGATATCGCTCATCACCTTCACGTCGCCACGAATCATATCGTTGACATGAATCTCCTGTCCTGGTTCAATCTTGAAACGTACTGTATATTGCTTACCGTCTGCGATGAGCTGATCTACCTCCTCCTTGGAAAGGGTGAGAGAGTTGCGCATCTGCATACGGGTATGAGCATCGTACTGGAAATTCTGAATCTCAGCACGCTTAGCTTCCAGCTCCTCTGGAGTATCGAAGGCGATGTATGCCTTACCATTGTCCAAAAGCTGCTGTACATATTTCTTATAGATATCACGACGCTCACTCTGGCGATAAGGACCATGCTCACCACCGAAGCTCACACCCTCGTCAAACTGGATGCCGAGCCACTTGAAAGATTCCAGGATATATTCCTCTGCTCCAGGAACGAAACGATGAGAGTCTGTATCCTCAATTCTGAACACGAGCTCGCCACCATGCTGGCGAGCAAACAAATAATTATAGAGGGCGGTACGAACACCACCAATGTGCAATGCACCTGTAGGACTTGGGGCGAAACGCACCCTTACTTTTCTATCTGCCATGTCTTATTTTATAGCTTATTTCAAATTTTTCTGCAAATTTACATCTTTTTTTGCGATTATAATAGTTTTTTTTCGTATTTTCGCACTGTAAATAGAATAATTAGACGAAAATGAGCATATTCAACAACCCAGAACACAATTATTGGCGTAATTTTGCCACAAAAGCAGTTCTTATCTGCGTAACCGTTGCCATCATTGTTTGGTTCTTGCCACACAATGAAGGACGACAGTATCGGTATGATGTAGGAAAGCCTTGGATGTACGGTTCCGTCATCGCAAAATTTGATTTTCCTATTTACAAGACAGATGAATCTATCAAGCATGAGCAAGACTCTTTGCTGAAACAGTTCCTGCCTTATTATACCGTCAATCCTAATACGGAAGGTGTACAGGTGCACCGGTTCCTACACGACTTCAGCCAGGGCATTCCCGGACTGCCTAAAGAGTATGTTGAGCTCATAGCCCAGCAGCTGCACAAAATCTATCAAACCGGAATCATCAACACCCCGGAATACAACCGTATCTATAAAGACTCCACGAGCATGATCCGCATCATCAGCGGAAAGAATGTCCGTAGCGTCCCTATCGGCAGTTTCTATTCTACCATTGCTGCCTACGAGCGAATATTCTTCGACGAAAGGATAGCCGCCCAGCGCCAGATTCTGTCACGCTGCAACCTTAATAATTATATCGAGGCAAACCTCATTTACGACAAAGAACGAAGTGAAACCGAGAAGAATGATATGCTCAGCAGTATTCCGCTCGCCAGTGGCATGGTGATGAGCGGCCAGAAAATCATAGACCGTGGTGAAGTGATTACCGACAACACCTACCGTGTGCTTTGTTCTTTTGACAAAGAGATGAAGCGCCGCAGTTCTACAGCAGACGAAATCACCACAACCATCATCGGTCAGATTCTTTTCGTCTTCATCCTGGTCATCATGTTCACCAGCTACCTCAGCCTGTTCCGAAAAGACTATTTCGACAAGCCCCGCAGCATCACCATGCTCTATGCGATGATAACGCTGTTCCCTATTTTTGTTTCACTCATCATGAGTCATAACTTCTTCAGCGTTTATATCATCCCATTTGCCATGACACCGATATTCGTGCGCGTCTTCATGGATTCGCGTACGGCATTCATCACACATGTCACGATGATACTTATCTGTGCGGCAGCCGTAAAATACCAGTACGAGTTTATCATCGTACAGTTGGCTTCCGGTCTGGTTGCCATCTATACGTTACGCGAACTGTCCAAGCGTTCCCAGATATTCATCACAGCCTTGCTGGTTGCCCTTGCCAGTGGCGTGGTATACTTTGCACTTCAGCTGATGCAGGATAATCAGGTGTTCAATATCGATCGCAATATGTACACCTATTTTACCATCAACGGTATTTTCCTCCTGTTGTCTTACCCGCTGATGTATATCATCGAAAAGATGTTCGGATTCACCTCCAACGTGACGCTCTTCGAGTTGTCAAACACCAACAAGGGACTGCTCCGCAATCTGAGTGAGATAGCACCGGGTACCTTCCAGCATTCCATCACCGTAGGTAACCTGGCTGCAGAAATCGCCAACCGCATCGAGGCAAACAGCCTGCTGGTACGTACAGGAGCCCTCTATCACGATATCGGAAAGATGACCAACCCGGTTTTCTTTACCGAAAATCAGGCTGGCGTAAATCCACACGACCAGTTGAGTGACCTGGAAAGTGCACAAATCATCATCAATCACGTATACGAAGGCTTGAAGATGGCAGAGAAGGTTGGCTTACCGGGCATCATCAAAGACTTCATTACTACGCATCATGGCACGGGAATCACCAAATTCTTCTATGTCAACTATTGCAATGCTCATCCTACAGAGGTGGTTGATAAATCCCTGTTCCAGTATCCGGGTCCTAACCCATTCACCCGCGAACAGGCGATATTGATGATGGCAGATACCGTAGAAGCAGCCTCCCGCTCAATGAATGAATATACCGAGGAAAGCATCAGTAACCTGGTGAACAAGTTGATTGATGGTCAGGTAGCTGATGGTTTCTTCAAGGAATGTCCGATTACATTCCGTGATATAGCCCTTGCCAAACAGGTACTTATCGAACGTTTGAAGGCAATTTACCACACCCGTATCTCCTATCCTCATTTGAATGGAGCAACCAAGAGTGCGACAACTGCCAAGACAGAAAACGACATGTAAGATAGGACACACCAAAAGGCAATTATGAGCCCATTATTTTGCACACAAATTAACTTCTGTGCAGATTAATGGGCTTTTTGCGTTAATATACTTTAAATAAACACACCAAACAGCAGCAAAATAGAACATTCTTGTTACCTTTGCGGACGTTTTTATTTAAAATAATTAAAATGAAGAAACTAAAATTAGTTAGTCTTGCCATTGCGATGGCTTCAGCAGCCCCTTCTTTTGCAGGTGGTTTGCTCACTAACACCAATCAACATGTAGCATTCAATAGAATGATGAGCCGTGAGGCTTCTATTGGTATCGACGGTGTTTATTACAATCCGGCAGGAGTTGTATTCATGGGTGAAGGAAAGCATCTGTCCATCAACTGGCAGTTGGCTTACCAGACACGTAGCATTGAGAATGATTATGCATTGTTCACCAACAATGTAAACAATCCTATTACTCCTCGTACTTTCAAGGGTGAGGCTTTTGCGCCTGTCATCCCTTCATTCCAGTATGCTTATAATAAAGGTAGATGGTCACTCCAGGCTAGCTTCGCCCTCACAGGTGGTGGCGGTAAGTGTACTTTTGATAATGGATTGGGCTCTTTCGAGAAGATTGTTGCTGAGACTGCAATGGCTGCTTGCGGTTTGGCAAGAACGGTTGACAACGTATTGGGTAATACACTTGGACAGCCAGGAATGCAAATGTTTACAACCGACCAGGCTTTCGGACAGAAAGGCGAATATAGTTACAACAGCTATATGCATGGCCGTCAGTACTATTATGGTCTCTCTGTAGGTGCTGCATATAAATTCAGCAATAACTTCAGCGCATTTGCAGGCGTACGTGGCGTCTATGCTTCAACAAACTACTATGGATATGTTGAAAACATCAAGGTAGGCAACATGCCTCTTTACAAGGTACTCGACCCTAACAAGGAAAATGCAGCCAACATTGAATTGAGCTGTGACCAGAGCGGCATCGGCTTTACTCCTATCATCGGTGTAGACTTCAAGACAGGCAAGTGGAACTTCTCTGCAAAATATGAGTTCAAGACTCGCATACGTTTGAAGAACAAGTCTGTAAATCAGGCTCCTAGTATCAGTGCCCTCCCAGACAACTTGTCAAGACAGATGGTTGGAACATTGACTCAGGTATTCACAAATAAGGGTATGACTCCAGAGAATGCTCAAGCTGCAGCAGCAAAAACTACTCAAGCAGTTTTAACTAACGGTGATGTAGTAAAGACAATGGCTGGCTTGAAGACTCAATTCGACACCGAGCTCGAAGAGGCTATCGGCGAGTACGAGGATGGCAAGAAGATTGCTGGTGATATCCCAGCTTACCTGGCACTCGGTATTGGTTATAGCCCTATCGATGCTGTTAGAGTAAACGTTGGTTTCCACTGGTTCGACGACAAGAATGCAACATCTTATAAGAATCGCAACAAGGAATTGAAGCGTGGTACATTAGAGTACAATGCCGGTGTCGAGGTAGATGTCAACAAGAAGATTACATTGAGTACCGGTTGGCAGAATACCAACTATGGCTTGAGCGATGAGTACATGGACGACAAGTCGTTCGTTGTCAGCTCCAACTCTGCTGCCATCGGTGGTGTCTACCACATCAATAAGAAGATGGATTTGAACGTGGCTTACTTCCACACTTTCTATCAGCACAAGAAGACTTCAGAGGATGTTCAGCTCTCTGCCCAGAAGAGCATCAACTACAACTCTGACTATACACGTAACAACAATGTGTTTGCAGTTGGTCTCGACATCAATTTCTAAAAAGAATTCACTTTCTTTTCAAAAGAAAACACATAACTACAATTATAAAGGCTATCCCGCAGCATGCAGGATAGCCTTTTCAATTATAGCGGATCTACATCATAATATATCTGCAAAGCTCCATATCTCGGATCTTTCAGCATCATGGTCTGGGCATACTTCAAGTATTCCCTTACCTTCATCTGGTCGATTCCATTCTCCAACTTGATGACTAACTTTCGGATATTCATGGTCTTTACCCTTGCTACGGCTGGCTTATCCGGACCTAGCACACGCTCACCAAACCATCCTCTTAAGGTTTTGCCCAGTTCTAAACTAGCCTGTTGACATACCTTTTCATGCTTATGTTTCAGAAACACGTTGATAAGATGGAAGAAAGGTGGATAATGAAACATCTTTCTCTCTTCCAGGATTCCCTTGAACAATCCCTCGTAATCATTATGCACCACCTGTCCGATAACCGGCAAAGTAGGATTCTTGGTTTGCAGGATTACCAGTCCCCGCTTCCCCTTTCTTCCTGCTCTTCCACTCACCTGTGCCATCATCATGAAAGCATGCTCGTAAGCACGGAAATCAGGATAGTTAAGCATCGAATCAGCATTCAAGATACCCACAACACTCACTTTATCGAAATCCAAGCCCTTCGAAATCATCTGCGTACCTATCAGAAGGTTCGTCTTTCCCGAAGAGAAATCGGAAATCAGTCGCTCATAGGCATTACGGGTACGGGTTGTATCTAAGTCCATTCGGGCGATACGGGCTTCGGGAAAGATCTCGGAAATCTGGTCTTCGATGCGTTCCGTTCCTATTCCCCTGCCCATCAACTCGGTACTGCCACAGTTAGGACATACCGTTGGTACGGGATAGGTATAGCCGCAATAATGACAGGTCAGGAGATTGATACTCTTATGCAACGTAAGCGATACATCACAGTTCTTGCATTTAGGCACCCAGCCGCACACCTTGCATTCTATCATCGGGGCAAATCCTCTTCGGTTTTGGAAGAGGATGGCTTGCTCTCCATTCTTCAATGCCTGTCTTACTGCCGCCAGAAGTTGAGGAGAATAAGCTCCTGTCATCATCTTGCGATGGCGCAGATCTTTCACATCCACCACCTGTATCTCTGGCAGTTGGATGTCCTTATATCTTGTTTTCAGTTCTACCAGTCCGTATTTCCCCTGCTGCGCATTATAATAGCTCTCCATGGAAGGGGTAGCTGTTCCCAGCAGAACCTTGGCGTCGGCATACATATTAGCCAGCATGATGGCTGCACTGCGGGCATGATAGCGTGGAGCCGGATCCTGCTGCTTGAAGGATGTCTCGTGCTCTTCATCTATGATGACAAGTCCCAGCCTTTGGAAAGGCAGGAAGACGGCACTTCTCGCTCCCAATATCACGTCATAAGGCTGGTCAGACAACTGCTTTTGCCAGATTTCCACACGTTCAGCATCGCTGTATTTCGAGTGATAGATACCCAGGCGGTCACCGAAAACCTTGTGCAGTCGCTCCATAATCTGTACGGTTAGGGCGATTTCCGGCAGCAGATAGAGCACCTGTTTGTGCTCTTCGATGGCTTTTCTGATGAGATGGATGTAGATTTCCGTCTTTCCACTGGAAGTAACTCCATGCAGAAGTACCACGTTTTTCTTCATCATCTGCATCAGTATCTGATTATAGGCATCCTGCTGTGCCATGGACAAGGGTTTGATCAAATCCAGATGCGCCTCACCCGAAGTATTCAATCTGCCCACTTCCAACTCATAAGTAAAGAGAATGCCACGGTCGATAAGCGCCTTCACGACAGCCGCCGTACAGTGGGCTTCGTTCATCAGCTCTTCCTTCGTTACCTTCCTGATACCTTCCCGTGGTGTATCTCCCTCCAGACTATCCCAATGAGAAAGAGTGAGGAAGGTGGTAAGAGCCTTCGACTGCTTCAACGCTCGCTGCACCATACTGAGAGCCACATGCAGCGCCTGCTCATTCCGGAATCCACTTGCCAGCTCCACATAGAGTTCCATCTTGGGCTTGAATTTCTCGGTAGACTTCATTCCCGAAGGCATGGCAGCATTATATACATCTCCCAATGAAGACATATAGTAACTGCTGATCCATTGCCAGAGCCGGTATTGCTGCGGCAGAAGAGAAGGACATTCATCCAGCACCGCATCTATCGGCTTGCAGTCGAAGTTGGGCTTCTCGGAATGAACATCCGCAACCATGGCAATATACTTCTTGCTTTTGCCTAATGGCACCAGCACCCGCATACCTGGCACGACCTTTTCTTCCATCCCTGCAGGGATAGAATAAGTAAAGGTTCCGTCGAGCGGAAGGGGTAATATCACATCTACGTATCTCATATCTTTATCTTCTGAAACGATGGGATGCTCCACTTAGGAGCATTCGTTTTGCAAAGTTAGCAAAAAAAAAGCAGATATCCATCATTGGATACCTGCTTTTAAATATTTTAATAGGTATAGACCTCTTCCAGTCTCTGGTTAGAACCAGTAACCCAAGGCAATCTGCCAGGAATTGTTGTGGCTCTTGTCCTTACCGGCATTAGCTGCTGCATCAAGTGCTTTAGAAAGACTGGCATCAGCAGACTTGCCGCAAGCGATGTTGTAGTTTGCTGAAACCTGAAGATGCTTCAACAAGGTTACACCGGCACCTACGTTTACACTGAAGTTAGACTTCTTCAAAGAATAGCTGCTTGTCTCATTCCACTTGAAGTTTTTGTCTCCCACGTTGATGCCCCACTGTGGACCAGCAAAGAGGAAAATATTAGCCAAGCTGCTCAAGCCGAATCCGTAACGTACGTTCACAGGAATGTTGATGGACTGCTGCTTCACGTTGACCTTACCCAGTTCACCTTCTGTACCGGCATACTTAACATCAGCTTCTTTCTGGTCGTACAAAGCTGCAGCGTCAAAACTCAATCCAACGATAGGCACAGTAACCTTCAACATAGGACCAACAAAGAAGCCAGTCTTGTTGGAAGCATCGAAAACTTCCTCGCTGAATGACATGCTCGTCACATTCAAACCACCCTTCAAACCGAACTTGATCTGGGCATTGGCATTTGAGGCAAACAGCATGGCTGCCACCAGGAATACAATTGATAAAACTTTTTTCATTTTCTCTTTTTTATTTATTCTGTTAATAAAAAATATTCTTATCCTCATTTTTAATGGCGTTCACGACGAACTGTTACACGTGCTGAACCATTGGAAGAAGAGGAACCACTCTTCTGACGGCGAGTCTTGACAGAAGCAGACTTGGAAGCTCTCACAGAAGAACTGCCACCAGCTCTACGGTTCTTCACCTTAGCCTTTCCCTTCACCGCATTAGCTGCATTGGCAATGCTGTCGAGTGAATCCTTCTTAGCTTGATTGCCCCATACATTCTTTTCGAAAGCAGCCAATTCTGCTTCTATGCGCTTCTGTTCCTTCGTCATTGCAGAATCATTAGGACAATATTGCGCCAAAGTCTTACCCAACATATTATTGGTTTTGTAGATTTTTCCCTTATATTGGGTACGTATGAAATAATCATCCACGCTCATCACCGCAGCATTGTTCAGATTGCTGGTCATCATCTGCTGCTTGGCAAGGAAAGGAGCCAGATCATCATATTTCACCCAGAAGAGAGGATACTTGGTACCACCATCTCCGAAGTCGTCATCACGTGTCATGATAGGACAAAGTGCCAGCACCTTGGTATGGAAAGTAGCCGAGCGCTGGTCGTAATAGGTAGACTCCTTGATATAATAGGCTTTCACCTCACTGGAAGGAATATCACTGTTATCCAACTTGATTCTACCGTTATTCTGCTTTTCATAATAGATATGGTAGTTGTCCAGGAAAGCCAACGGCTGCACACGGTCGGCAGCAGCAAAACTCTCGTTTCCATCCATACGATACTGATAGACGTTAATCTTGCCCGTCATCATCAGTCTGAATATGGATGTAAAGAGATTCATCTGGTTACCAATTGGCTCTACCGGATAATACAATCCTGCATTGGCATCCTCATTGAGATCCAACTCACGGTAGATATCTCTTCTCCATACCACATCCTCATCCATTGGGGCTGCAGTAGGAAAGGAAATCTGCGCACGGGTAGTCATGTTGTTGGCATTAGACTGCTGAGCCTTCTGCTGTGCCTGCTGTCTGCGAGCCTGAGGCTGAGCTATAATACCCTGCGTCATTCCCAAGAGCATGATTATGAATAATATCTTTTTCATTACTTTGAACATTGAACTTTGAAATTTGAACTTTGAACTTTATGATTAGCAAAGCATTTGAATTTTTCACTTACCTGACGATTACTTCCATCGCAGCCGACAGGTTTCGGGTAATCCCGTCAGGACCTACAGCCTTGATATGTGAGATATAGAAGCGTCGGTTTCTTGACAGTTTTCTGAACTCTTCGCGCTGTCGTTCTGAGAAATTGGAAC
>ERZ1026888.903-NODE-903-length-14527-cov-5.645937_pt1 | contig 14527 bp, 8 predicted proteins | sample MGYA00380174_ERZ1026888 | MGnify/ENA primary metagenome ERZ1026888 (study PRJEB33269, sample SAMEA4719810) | human gut metagenome | biome: human-associated habitat; feature: organic feature; material: feces | place: Cameroon | collected 2013-10 ...
AAGAGACAGCTATAACTCCAATTCTTGCTACCATCTTCAACCTTTACTTCACCTTTTCCCATCATCATTCTATTAAGTCCCATTATGCACCACCTTCTAACTTACTAGCCTGCACAATGCTCATCACATTACCGCTGGCATCTTTCAGCATCATAATGTTCAGCAACAGTCCTGCGCTTGTAATAGCGACGTCACTTGCACTACCGATGTACTTAATAGTCCCAGCGTTAGTGATGGTCAGAGTGTAGTCAGCACCGGAAGTAATGTAGGCGGTAAAGATAGTGGAGCTTTTATTGGAAGATAAGCAGTCGGCAACTATAGTTGACATATCTAAAGTGGTAGCACCTGTAGCAGTGAAACACATGGTACTACGAGTAGGGGTTACAGTAGTACCACTAGTATACTCAGATTGATATACTTCTTTTGCAATGTGAGCCTTTATAAGCACAGCTTCCTTAAGGAGAGCTTCATAGAAAGTTTGGCGTTCTCTCCATGTGTTTGTAGAATCAGTGCTTGCAAAAATAGGGAGGGTTGCCATGGTCAGATAGCCAGTAGGGATACTAGCAGTAACAGTTTGAAAACCTTGTGTCATGTTGATTTTTACAGTGTTGATAGCAGTATTAACAGCCTTGTTCTGAATAGGATTCATAGATGTATTATTCAATTCGGCATCAACAGTAATACCACCATCTTTGCCATCTTTGCCCCTAGGCAACGTAAAGTTCAACACAACATTACTAGCAGTACCACTATTGGTAACACTTGCATTACTACCTGCTGCCCCTGTTTTCACAGTGCCAATCTTGATAGATGCAGCAGTACCTGTTGCACCTCTTGCACCTTTGATATTCACACTTGCAGGATTAGCCAGTCCAGCTTTATTCGTCCAACTTAAGACACCAGCAGAGGACACACTAGGTAAGAACACATTGACGTTTTCACTGTAATTCTTAGCATTGTCCATGTAGGTTTTTGCATTGTCCTTGTAGGTCTTTGCTTCACCTGCGCTGTTTCTTGCATCAGACGCAAAGTTACTAGCAGTAGTAGCAGCAGATTGAGCTGCTTCTTTACTAGCACCTGCATTATCAGCAGAGGTCTTAGCGTTGGCAGCATAAAGGGACGCATTGCTCTTAGCAGTTTCTGCTGCTGTTTTGTAACCCTCTGCTAACCTTGCACTTTCCGCAGCATTTGCAGCAGACGTACTAGCAGCCTGTGCATTCTTATAGGCACTATCTTTGCTGTTACCTGCTGTGTTAGCAAACTGTTCAGTCTGTGTCTTGATAGTGTTCATACGCTGAACAAAGGAATCCTCGGTGTTCTCTAAGTAATTCTTGGTTACAACATCCTGTGCTTCTGTCGGGTCAGATACATTAGACACACGATAGTTGCGTCCTTGCCATGCGTTACCTTCGTCATTAAGGACAATAGAGTTGGTCTTAGTCCAATCATTTGCTTCCTCTAAGATGTGAAGTTGCTGCACCTGTTGGATGGTCATATCGGATGCTTTCAGAACACTTGCGTCTGCCCACACTACCAATCTGGAAGTATCAGTTTCACGATAAATGCGAATAACACTGTTACTCGGTGGAGCAACATGGAACACCACAGTGCGACTATCAATGGTGTAGTCGGCTGTGTTATCCATTGGTTCGTTGTTAACAGAAACACGCACAAAGGATTTCCGCAGGTAATCAAATGGAAAATCAAAGCGAGTCTGAGAGCCTGTTCCGTTGTAGGTAACGGAAGTTTTCAATGCTTTTTCTATGTTTATCACTCCTTAACATATTTGATAATAAGCAAGCAAAATGATACAATAAGTAATAGCATCCGATTTCTTAAACGGCTCGGAAATAACTAAGAAAGGTTGATGCTAAATTTTGAAGGAAGTTATTTCCTTTGTGATGGTCAAGTAGTTCTACCCATTGCCGTGAATGTTATTGCTCATGTAATCATTTCACGTTACTTTAACAAGTAAATGAACTACAAGTACGGTGCGTTATTTCCCTATTAGCGTTGCGCCGTACTTTTTTGTTTAGATAAAAGAAAAGACACTACCTAGTTGAACTAAGTAGTGTCATAAAGTTTGTTTGAAAGTTATTCTTTTGTTTCCTCATTCCAAGGTTTAGTAAACCATATAGAATACAAAAGCATCAATGCAAAGGGTGCAAATATAACTAAATAAACTATTGTATTCGTACCTATTGATGTCATAGCAGCTGCATACAATATGAACAAACAGCTTAAAGTTCCTAATAACTTAGCCATTTTATACACCTCCGAATTTAATTACTATATTTATACTTCTTTTGCCGTGGTGAGTTCTTTAACAATTCTTCACGTAAATATACTGCTGGAAGCATAGTCCGTCCAATCATTGTATCGGTTATTAACCTTATATCATCTTTTGATAACCTACCTTTATTATACATATCTGCGCTAGAATTTACAAGTGCTTTTGTTGCATCAAAACCTGTTCTTACTGCTGGTAATTGAGTAATCGCTTCTCCTAAATATGTATCTGGACTATCAACAAAGCTTTTCTTGTTTTTGTTTGCTCTACTAACAGTAGTTCTCGCACTCTCTAAAGGATTCATACCAGTAGCATCCAAAACATCAAATATTGGGGATGCAAAAGATAACATAGGGGTTCTTTGAATGAATCTAAACCATGTTTTACTATCTTGTAAGTCATTTTTCTTAAGATATTCTTTGCGCTTATTTTCATTATTAGAGTATTTTGCCCAAGCACGCATGTTATCTGCCATTAAAGTAGCTGCTGCTGTTGTAAACACGGAGAAACCAAAAGATAAAAAATCTTCAACTTCCTTATTCTTAAAAGCTCTCATGGATTGTGTGTGTGTTGCCCTAAGCGCAAAATCTTTAAACTGAAAAAACACACGCCAAAAAGGAGAAGTACCTTTCAGTAAATTAGCGTCGCCAATAGTGTTATTTGATGTAACAGCTCTATCAGATTGGAAGTCTACCAGTGTTCTAAAACGAATAGCACTATCTGGGTCAGCTTTCTCCAATGCTTTATAATCAAAAGAAGTTAGCTTTCCTTTAGAATCAAATTTCAAGTAAGGTTTTAAAGCTTGTCTGAAAGCATCAGCATCTATTATACCTGCTGCGTCGCATTTCAGCTTACTAAAAGGATTTCTCCACCAATTAAAATCTTTACCATTTACCCATTTCACAACATCAATAATCGTCTGCTTACGTGCGCTCTGACGCATCGTATATTCCAGTTTAGGAAGAAAGTTTAGTGTATTAACAACGGAATCCATCGTTTTAACATAACTACCAACCTTATCAGCTACATTAGCTATCCTGCTATTATGTGCTGCTACATCTCTAAAGTTTCTTGTTGATGTAGCTTCAATATTGTGCCAAATATGTTGTGAAACTTCATCACCCATGACATCCAATGTAAGTTCATCCATATTTTTATTAAATGCTTTTCCATACTGAATATCACGCAGCGTTTTACCAATACCGGGCATAATATCTAATAGGCAATCAATACCACATTGTGCTATAAGACCACCCATTTCACCAAATTGGTTAACACCCATTAAACCACCATTCTGGAAGTAAGAAGCGTTAGTCAATAACTCCGCATAAGCATCACCATAAGTTTTTGGTTTATATTCAGCATCTACACCACGTATCTTACTGATAACATAATCAAAAGCTTCAAGTTCCTGCCTTACATCTGCATTAGATATATAGCCTTTATCACAAGCATCCATCAACTCCATTTCAATTTCCCTGCGTTTGTTCGCCACATTATCAAGCACATTAATACTGTTACCAAAAAAGTCCTCTGCTTTTCTGGTTGTATTCTTCAAGTATGTACTTAAAGCAGCTTCGCCAGCAATTCGATTACACAGGTATGGGACAGTGCGGTCGAAATCAAACTCACGCAGTTCATTATCAAAACTAAAATCAAAACCGAGGAGGCACTTCATGGTAGTAGATGTGTCCATAGGCATACGATGACGGAAGTTTGGTAAAGACTTTGCACCATCGGTGAGGTCACGAATACTAGCACCTCTGTTGTGTGTATTGTGGTCAACAACGCCAAGTGCCCACTTATCTGCCATTTTTTCAATTTCTTCTTCTAGCCGTGTGTCAGTTATTGGTTGAGGTTTAGGTGGAGCAGGCAAACCCTTCTTTGCTAACTCTTGTGCTTCCTTCTGCCACACACGCACAGCTTCTTCGTCTAATTGCTGACGAATAATATCACGTTTAGCTGCTGTCTTAGCATAGTCAGAGAGAAAAGCGATAGCATCTTTTTTACCCTTAGAAAACCTACTAATGAAAGAGGATAATTTATCAACATCAATAAAACGCCATGTTTCATCATCAATATTTTTCCATGCTTTATCTAATAGATTCTCGCCTAAGCCACCAGTCATTTTATCAAAATTTTGTGCAATATCAATAATGGTATCACGCAGTTCTTTTTGAATTTTTGCTGCTTGCATAACAACAGGGTCAAACTGCACACCTATATGGGCAGTAATGTTATTACCATAAGTAGCATTGTAGCAAATAGTAACAGCTTTATCAAAATCAAGCTTCATCTGTGGACTAAATCGACCAGCAAGCGGTAGTTGTTTTAAGATATACTGCTGTCTTGCTTCATGGTACTTGTTAATGTAAGGATTAAGTTTATTAACTATCTGCCTTTTGTATTCCTCTACAGGTATTCTTTTAAGTGCTTTATCTTTGTAGGGGTTAATCATCATAATATCACCAAACTCTCTCATAATCTTAGAAAGAGAATTTCTAGCTAGTGAGTAGGGAGTGGCTAAGATAGCACTACGTCTTGCCCAATCCTTTAATGAATCTTTAATATTTCGAGAAACTATTGCAGGGTTAACTGGATTATTTTGAGAAAAGTGAACACCATGATAAATAGTAGAACCATCTGCTAACACACGATAACCTTTACTGTTCTCCATGTTAACCTCAGCAGCAGCCTTCACAATATCAATAAGTTCATCATCAGACATACGCCCCTCAAAACCTGCTGCATTGTAAGCTCTATTTACTGCCTTACGCAAAGCTTTCATAAGAGGATTACTCGGTTTAGCTTCTTCCACCAGGTAGCCTAAGATTTCCTCTGGGTTTCGAGAACCTTCTGCCTTTGCCATTGCACGTCGCATAGCAGGTGAAGGATTATCTAGTTTTGCTCTTACTTTCTCCATAAGTGCATTATATTCTTTCTCTTTAAGTATATGACGTAATCCATGCGCACCTTTTTCATGCCATAAAAGTTTCTCTACTTGTGTTAAATCATCAATATTATCCTTAATCAACACAGCAGTATTAGTAGTATCATCATATAACGCCTTGGCATTATGAGGTACATCCACACCATACTCTTTGTATATCTGCTGTGCTTCTTTTAAAGATGTAACAAACACACCCTTCTTAGGTGAAAGTCTTTTACGTAATGCTTTGTCAGCAAATTGTGTTGCAAAATCAACATCATGAATTTTGTTAAGCCTTTCAAGAAAATCCGTTGAGGACATTACTTGATTAGGTGCTTTTGTGCCAGCAGCTAAGGCATTAGCGGTGTCACGCATCACTAAACTTTGCCCCATCAGTTCCCTACCAGTTTTAACTGTCTTAGATAAAAACTTACCTGCCAAGTCAAAACCTAAAGGAATACCACCACCAGCAAATGCACCAACGAGAGCTGCCATAGGTAAATTCTGTTGATAACCAGTTAGGGTCTGTGTTGCACTCCTCTCTGCTACATTAAAAGCAGAATAAGTACCTGCAAGTTTGGCATAACGAGCAAATCGCCCTACCTTGCCAGCAGCACCAGCAAGAGGAATTAAATTCAAAGGGTCAAGCAAACCACCAGCAATAGTACCAAAAGTATTCTCGTCAATACCAGAAGCATCCACTCGTTCCCTTCGTTCAATATCTGCTTGTTTCATAGCAGTAAGCTTTCTGAGTTGAGCTGCACTATGAGCATTTTGACATACATAAAGGGTAGCTGCATAATCACCTCCTAGTTCTTTTTGAACATTATCTATATCCTCTTGTGTGAGCTTAAAGTCAACATCATCCGGCATATCCTTCTTAGCTGCTAAAGTGCGGAATGTTCCCCATATAGCAGAATCATATAGAGAATTAAAAAACTTATCTTCTAACGTAGCTGCTCCCACTTCTTTAGGAGATGGTGCTTCTGGCTGTTCTATGCTTAGTGGCATCTTAGGGTTAAGCTTGTCATTTGCTATCATTGCAAAATCATCAAACCCTATTGCATTGCTATTCCCTAGCCAATTATTCATACCATTAACATAGTTTTCAACACTATCTCCAAAATAACCACCGCTTTTTAATGCGCTAGCATATTCTTGAAGATTAGTGGCTGAGAATAAACCATCACCTTCGTATAAGTTCAAATAATCAGCAAAGTAATCAGCAAAATCTTCTTGTGAATCAAAAGACATATAATAGTTACTTCCATCTGGTTGTGCTAAACCATTATCCTGTGTTTGGGTTAAGCCAGCAAAGTTATTATAATTAACAGCTAAGTCACTTGTACCACCATTAGTTTCATGAGCGAGCTGTGCATAAATCCAAGCAGGAGGGAGCTTTTTACCATAAGCACTCTCTAGTCTATCCGATGTGCGTTGTGCAATATCATTTAGTGTCATAATTACCTCGCATTATCTAACATATGCTCAATACCAGCAGAAGGGTCTAATGGATTGTATACATCATTAACCTTTACTTGCTGCTTATTGTCACCTTTAAATAAGCCTAAAACCTTATCTATGAACCCTTCTTCAACTTTAGGTTCTTCTATTCTGGTAATAATCCAGTTGTTAACAGCATCCGCAAACGTAGCAGTGCTGTAAACAGCAAGAACTTTTGTTCCTCTATACACAATAAGTTCATCATTTCCATCAAACATAAAATGGTCAGCTCCTTGTGCTTTCTGCATATCAAGAAAAGCTTTAGCTTCTACTTCCTTCCTGTCTGATTGAATGTTGTAAGTAAAGGCTTTATTAATGGCACATCCATCATATTCCATATAGTAAGATGCTACTGTCTGCTTTGCCTTCGTCATAGCATCTTCAAGATTCATACCAGCAGCACGAGCTACTAAATAAGCATTATAGTGTGCCTTTGCAATAGCAGGATTAGCACCATCCGTGACATTGATGCTCTTTGTGCTACCTTCCCCACCTAAAGATTCTACTTCAACGAAAGAATCAGTCCCTGTATAGTCTGATTTAAAGCTCCGCATCCGTTCACTATCAGCTTGTGTATTTTTGACAGCTTGATAATCATTTGCTGCATCACTAATGCTATCATTATTATTTTTCACTAATGTATTAAGTAACTCAACATTCCTTACTAAATCATCAGAAAATAATGATTTAAACATAGCGGGGTCAACTCTATACATATTGAGCATTTTATTACCTGCTTCATTTAACTTTTCGCTATTCTTATGTAAACCACCTAAAACATCAGAATACTGTGCTTCCATAGCTTTCAAGTATGTCTTTTTGAAAGGTGGATAAGATAGTGCGTGTAAAGCTTTTTCAGCTTTCTCCACATCAGTAAGAGAAGCATCATTATAAATTTGTGCTAACAAAGTCTGCCCAAAATTGTTAATATCTCTTTCTGAATAGGAATACTCTTTGCCAACATATGTATATTTATCAGACGTAGTTGTATAACCATCCGTCCCCATAGATTTACCATTATCCCACGCTTCATATCTCGATTGCATAGATGTGAACGCATAGGTCTGTTTCTGACCTTCAATTAAAAGTTTTTGATGTTCTTTTAATTTTGCAACTTCTTCTTTCTTCCGTTGATTACACATACTATCTTGTGTATGTGCAACAGCTTTCCACAAGAGTGGGTCTTTAGCTTTTAACTCAGTAAATTTTTCTGGTATTAGAATAGATGGTACGTTTTCTAAGCTTTTAAAAAAGTCCAAAGCCTTTTTATTATTGAGATATACACCAGACTTCTCAGCCATTTCTTTATATTCACCTAAAGGTAAAACATCTTTGATTTTAACTTCTGTGCCATCAGCCTTGAAGTAAGCAACTGTTTCACCCCAAGCTTCTATATGCTCAGTATTACCATTTGTTACAACTTGTTTTGCAAAATTGTTTAAAAATTTAATTCTATCCGTAAGATTGCAGCAAGTAAGCATATTGTCTGTTTGTAGTTCTTGTGCTGCTTTTGCAAAATCTTCACTAGACATATTTATACTCTTTGTTGCTAAATCATCATATTTAGAAACAATAGCAGCATCTCTATCAGCTTCAAAATCAGCTTGTCTACGTTTACGATAACTAGCATCCTGTTGTAACACATCCAACGGACGAGAACCATAAAAACCTTTTTCAAAAGCGGTTCTGTTATACGCCTTAATACCAGAATCTTGTAGCTTTTTGTCCATAAAGGTTTCAAAGTTCAAGATGTTCTGCTGGGAGTTATCGGGTAATTCTTGGTTAGGAACTACTTCATTTTCGTACTCCTGCTTGAACAGTGTATTTAAGTGCTGACCACGCAGTTCATCAATACGTGCTACCGCATAGGGGTTATCAGCAATATCAAACTTTCCAGATTGACCAAGTATATCTAATGTAGAAAGTTTCTCTCGGTCTTTCTCATTGGTTACAGAAAAGATTCTATCGGCTTCTGCCTTACCAATCATTTCTGCACGTTTATCAGCAGCGATACTTTCACCAATCAAACCAGCACCAAGTAAACCCAGAGCACGTGAAAGTGCTGCTGCATTGCCATCAAGTTGGGCAGAAATACCACTACCAAAAGAGGGTGTGATTAATCTCTTTTGATAGGGTGCTTCTGGTTGTTTGGTAAATTGTCGCTGTGTGCCTAAAGCACTAGCTATTGGATTTGACATTTATTTACCATCCTTTATTTCTTAATTTTCTTGTATACACCTGTGCCAGCTCCGGTCTTTTCGTGTACCGAACGTGGCGTGTTGCCTACCCACGTTTTAGCGGAAACCTTCTTAGCTCCACCTTTCCACCAGTCCCACTTCTGACCACTTGCTTCAACAGCAGCCTTCTGATTCAACACAGTAGTAGTGTTTTGCAAGATGGTGTTAGCAGAAGTCAAGAAGTTAGCAAAGCGTCCGGGCATCTTGGGCGCAGACGCATTAAGGTTATCAATATGACTAGCGGTAGACTTAAAGGTAGTATCTTCATTTAAATCAATCTCGTTAGACTTACGTGAGTAGTTATCCTTAACAGAAGCTACCGCACGAGCAGTATCACCCTCAACGGAACGCACAATCATGTTAGCAGTTCGACCACTAGCGTTCTCGTTAACGGCAGCCTTCACAGCACTGTTGAGCTGCAAGGCATTTTGACGTGTCTTTGTGATTTCAGAAACAGCAGCATCAAAGGCATCAGTACGTTCCTGTTCGTAGTTTTGGTATGCAAAGTTCATCTGTGTGATAGCAGCTTTCGCTTGTGCATCCAACTGAGCCTGTGCTTGCTTATACTGTGCCTTCTGACCGAGGTATTCACCACCAATCTGTAAAGCGGTGCTAGCAGCCGCAAGCACAGTGCACATTATTTAACGCCTTCTTTTGCTTCTGCTTTTGCTTCGTCCGTAGCAAACACAAAGCACTGGAAGTCCTCGCCGTTGACTTGTTGAACATCAAAGAAGTAAGCTCCCATCCACTTTAACCATTTTACGTGTTGCTCATTACCTAACCACACCCAATTCTCTAAATGGATGTATTTTTCAAGATAAGATTTCAGTAAATCTTTGGCAGCACGTAGAAAAGCGATTTGGTGTTTTTCTACTTTATCTGTACAGAGCATCCATACAAAATTCAGTATAACGCCATCTTCAACAACCTGTTGTACACCACCAATAGCGTATACATCATCATTATCATCAACAAGCACAGTTGCGGCTGCGTAGTCAACAACAGGAATATCGAAGAAGTCACAGCCATTCATAAGCTCAACCTCTCGCACATCCGCAGGACGCTTAGACTCCATGAAGTTCATAAAGTGCTTAATTGTCATTTTCTCTAATCTTAAAATTGTTTTGTCCTCCTTACATAATTACCAATCCAACCTGCGCCAATCAGAGCCATCGGAGCAGGAGCATCCGATTCAACACTAATCTTGCAGTTTGTGTTAAGGCTTTGAATAGGCACTGTAAATTTACCTGTTGAGAACATCAGCTTACCAAGTGTGCTGTCCGTAGTACCTAAGGTTCTCCCTGTGTTGATATACTCGTAAGTGTCTTTATCAAACACATCAACCTTAACCACGAAGTAACCGCTGTCCGCATAATTTATCCAAAGCTGTCTGAGTTGCAACCTACCTTCTAATAAGGCTTGTGTTCCTCTTTCGCTCTCACTCTTAACATAAATAGTAGAAAGAGCAATCCTAAATTTGTAGATTAAACCACAAATAATATGCTTGCCTTCATAGTTACCATTAAGAGTCACAGTGCCATCAGCATCAACCTCTTTGAAAGTACCATCAGCAGTAACAATGCCATACTTCCTATCTGGTTCATAAATCTCATTATAGAAAGACTTAATGTTGATAAGGGTTCCACCTTGCAGTTCATTGAAGCAACCTTGTGGAACAGTTACTTCCTGCTTGCAATCCAACAGGACACGATAAGGTTCACTCGGTAAATCTTCTGTGTTAAACGTGAAAGAAACTCGTTCCAGACACAAATAATCATTACGTTCAACAACGATATATAAAGAATCCTCAATAAAGGAAGCACCATAGATAGTGCCACCTAAAGACCAACGTGACCAGGAAGCCTGTTGACGCACACTGTCAATGAACAGGTACTTGTAAACATACATACAATCCTCATCACCCTCAGTGAGAAACATTAAGATGTTCTCAACACTACTCGGTACAATCTTATAAGTACCATTCGGTAAATAAGAGGGAACGTGAGAAGTAACATCCTGTGCATCTTTACTGTCTGTGTTATCAGCAGCAACGAAGAACTCTCGTACTGTGGAATACTCAGAGCGTTCTGCAAGGAAGTAGATGTTACGTCCTGCATTGACTGGTGTTGCCTTTAAGGAACAACCAAAGTGAGTAACAGGTGGTGTCAAGTAGGCATCTTTAGGAGTCAACACGCTATCAGAGCGCAAAGCAAACTGAGCATCCTTAGAGAACAGAATCAGCTCTGCATCAAAGGGAACAGCATGATAGAGTGTTGCAATTTTGTTGTCAGCCACAGCAAGGTCAATAGGGTCTGTGTCCTGTACTTCCATAGCACTCGCCATCCAAAAGTTAAAGAAGTCAGCACTACGAGTAAGGATAACATTTTCCCCACTAAGGAATCCTAAGCGATTTCTGTGGTAGAACACATCATTGATTGTATTATCAATAAAAGATGGCAATGGGTTGCTATCTTCATCACCGGACTCACGAGAATCCCATTCGGCAACTCTAAAGTTAAATGTGCCATCTGCTTCACGCACGAGCACGTGGGGCATCGTTTTGTTATCAATATGATTCTTCAACAGCGGTCTGACGCATTCACGCCATACCTGTGCTTCTGCATCATAGCGAACATAATAGTCATCTGTGTTACTACCCTTTTCACCTGTGATTTTCACAATGAAACCATCTGGCGCACTAGCAGGTAAGTTAGTGAATTTTTGGGTAGACTTGATGATACCGAAAGCAGCCTGGTTATTGTAGCCATCATACACAACAGCAGTATTAATTACAGACTTAGCGATACTGTAAGACGGAGTTTGTATATTCTCAGTGAACTCCAAAGTGTAAACTTCTGCTTCTATCGTTTTACCAGTGGGGTCGCCATTGCTCCCACCTAAACGCTCTTCAAGAATACCTTGTGATGTAGTAATCGTCCAATTATCTTTTCTACATCTTTCAAGTTCATCCTTAACCTTTTGATATGCAGCAAGGTCAGTATCAACAGTCAATTCTTCTTTTTTAGGAATTGTAACAGTAATTGTATTATCATTACGTGTAACTGTTGATGGGTAGCACCAAAACATTCCAAAAAAGCCACGTTTAGTTGCCTTATAATTATACTTTAAACCACTGAATCTATCCTCTTGCTGCTGAGGTGTGGTAGTAGGTTGAATATAAATAGTTTCACCTTGTTCAGTAACGAAAGCACTTTTCTTCAAGTAGAGCCAAGAAGAACCTTTTGTCACCACAAAGCCTTTGTCGGTAGCCTGTGTAGCTAACTGTTCTACGATAGCGTCAGTGTTAATCATCTTTGTGTGGGACTTGTCACTACCATCCGGTGTTTCATAACTTGCAACAGTTTCGCCGTTAACCACAATCTTATAGGTTCTGCCATATTGACCATTCTTAATGTTGACAAGTAGACCCTGGGTGTTCCATGAATTATCATCGACAACATCAGACATTTTAGTATGCTGCATTGTATTACACACAAAAGTATAGTCAGCAATCGTAGTTACCTTTAGGTTATACCGAGGTTTCTCAGTGTAGATATAAGGTCTTGTGCCTTCGTTAAAAGTAACCTTTTGCTCATTACCTTTAAGGTCATACACCTTTATATCCTCACCTGTGAAAAGCACAATGTACTTCTCATTAGCATCTCGGTCTATAAAATGCACTAAAGGCTTTGTGTTCTTGGTTAACTTTCTCGCCAACGATGAAACAAGCATTGTCGGTGGTCTTTTCTGTAAACCACCTGCTTCCGATGAGTAACCATTAAGTTGCTCATCAAGTTGCTCTGGGTCACGCAAGGTAGGCGGTTGTTGACTAATACCTTGCACAAAGTTTTTAATATCTTGATTGATTAGCATTTATCAACCTCTCTGTTTCAAGTCGGTTACACTCATGTTATCCAAGATGTTGTAATCGTTATTGTCCATCTCGTACTCCTGCAAGTGCATCCATGCTTCTTGAATTTCCTGTGTAGTAATCTGTGTAATACTATCATCACCAAAGTAGCGACTTTGGAACTTAAAGGCAGCCTTAGTGATAATATAGTTACGCATAGCATCTGGCAGTTCCTCAAAGGGAATAAGCAGAACCGCTTCACAGGTAATAGGTTGTTTAAAGGTAACATCACCAGTGGAAAGGTCTTTGACATAATCACCACTATGGACAAGTTTCTCACCACCAGAACCCTTCAAGAACAAGTAATTTTCCTGCCATCTAATTCGACCAGTGTAAGCATCTGGTGTCAAGGTGTGTTCCGAGATGATGTTAAAAGACCAACCACGAGATTGTTCCTGTCTGGACACGTTCCTCAAAATGCGCAACGCACTAATAGCATCAACATTCTTTAAATCTTCGAGGGTGTTAATGGGCGACTCACCTATAATGCTAATTATTTCATTAACCGCATCAAGCTCTGTTAAAGCTGTTAATTCCATTTGTATTTACCTCCGTATAGAAAAAATAGGGAGTACCACGAAGATACTCCCCATTATTTAGTGTGTATTATTCAGTTACGCAGAGGGTTCAATAACACCCATAAACGCAGCTTCGGGGCGCAAGCCACCATGACCCATAGCATACTTGCCAACAATTTGGTCAGCTTGGTATTCAATACGGCGACCATGTTCCAGTTGGAAAGATTTCAGAGTCAGAGTGCCAACAGTGGAGCGATGAGCTACCAAGAAAGCACACTTATCTTTGTATGCAGCCGGGAAGATATGACCAGTACCTTGAATCAGACCTTCGGGAGTGCCGTTGTCAGTTTTAGTGATACCACCAACAGTCAGATGCGGAACTTCGACAATATCAATACCAGCGATACGAGTTACAGTAGCGTCGGTAATGGTTGCCACAGCACCAAAGTCTTTGTTGATAGCGTCTTTAGATGCTACCAGAGCATTTACTGCAACAGGCAGCATATAGCATACTCGACCTTCATTCGGTACATAGTTGTTGGACATAGCGGTCTTAATCTCCAACAGTTCAGAGATAATAGCTTTGCCCAGTGCTTCGGATTCAGAGGTCAGACCACCTGCAACCTTACGAGTTACAACTTTGCCTTTACCCAGACCAGTCAGCAGCTCTTTGTTAGAGGTTGCCATCTTAGCAATCTCAGCCAACACACCACCATCAGCAGCCATAGCCAGAGCTTCGCCAATCTGATAGGAGTATTCAGAACGCACATCATAGTGGTTCATAGCGTCATCAAGGTCAGTAATCAGACAGTCAGAGGTCAGCAAGCCGTCAATCAGAATCTTAACAGAGGTCTGTTGTTCTGCCTTACGCTTGTCATCGAGGTTTTCACCCGGAGCAAGATAATTAGCTACCTTGCGACCCATTACAGGGAACTCAGCAGCTTTACCATTTGCAATAGTACGCTCTACGTGTCGACCAAGAGTTTTACGAGAACGGCGGTAGGCTTTCAGAACCTCACCTGCAAATTGAGTTAAGAACATCTTAATGCGACCAGCGGACGCATCATTGGAGTCAAGACCGGGAGAAGAAATTACAATATTAGTTGCCATAAAAGTTATACATACTTCCTTTCTTTTCTT
>ERZ1026888.907-NODE-907-length-14476-cov-4.343943_pt1 | contig 14476 bp, 10 predicted proteins | sample MGYA00380174_ERZ1026888 | MGnify/ENA primary metagenome ERZ1026888 (study PRJEB33269, sample SAMEA4719810) | human gut metagenome | biome: human-associated habitat; feature: organic feature; material: feces | place: Cameroon | collected 2013-10 ...
AAGTAAACTTTCATTGCACTCACTTGCACTATCTTTGCAAAAGATAGGGTTGTTGAAGCTTTATAAGCTTAAGTGCTTATTGTTTAATATCGCCCATTTACAAGTAATATAGAATTCTCAAGTACTAAAACGAGATAAACCGAGAGTGAAAACATCATTATCAACACACAAAAATTAACTTTATGAAAAGCAAAGCAAAGAAGTTGTCTCTATTCACCTTTGCAATCCTTAGCATTGGATCTTTTACTGGGTGTATAGACAACGATTACGACCTTGATGGCGTTGACATGACTATTGGCATTGGAAATGGTGAATTCTTATTGCCGTCATGCTCTACCGATAGCATCAGGCTTAGCGAAGTACTCGAACTTAACGAATCAGAAACTGTAGTTGAAAAAAACAATGGCGACTATTACTATCTGCAGGATGGTAATAATGTTAGTCCTACTCACACAAAGGTTGATAAAATCACTGTTGTAAAGCATAGAGGTGAGTCGCAAGATTTCAGTTTCTCTGTTGCCAACTATCTACATCAATCTGGCAAACGTACCAAAGCTACAAACATCCCTGTAGATTTTAACCAGAAGCAAGTTGTATATAGTTTCGCCTACAAAGGTTCTATACCTAATGAAGTAGAGGAACTTATTGTTGCCAATACTGATGGCAAGATTACTATCAACACCTCATTCTCTCCTGAGGTGAAGAAGTTTGTACCTGTTATCGCAGAACTTTCTTTGGAGCTACCTTCATTCCTCACTATTGAGAATGTGAATTCAAAACAGACCTACACACAGAATGGAAGTAAGCTCGTATTCAAGAATGTAAGTACAGCTTCTAATCTAAAGGTAGACTTTACCATTGGTAAAATCGACTTTAAAAAGAAATCTTCAACTCTTGGCTCACTTTCTACAAGCAACCGCAATCTTAGCATGAATGCTGATATCCAAATGGGTGTTAAGATCAACAATATTGCTTTAGGTTCTTCTATAGAAGGTGCAGACAAGTGTAAGATTACTGCTGACATGATTATCAACAACGACTTGGTTATAGAGAAAGTAAGGGGTAAGTTCAACCCAAGTATCGAGCTTAACGACCTTGGTTCTACCGATGTTACAGGTATTCCAGACTTCTTGACCAATGATGGTGTTGTTATCGATATTGACAATCCACAGATTATACTTAACCTGGAGAGCAATCTTGATGTCCCAGGCTTTATCGGTGGTACCCTTACTGCTGTAAAGAATGGTCAGAAGACTGCTAATATCACAATTCCTGAGGTTAAGGTGTTGGCTAATGCAACATCTAAGATTTGTATCTGTCGCAATAAGAGCAAGGTTAATCAGGCTGCATACACTGAGGTCGTTGAGGTCCCTAACCTCTCAACAGTTCTTAATCCTATCCCTGATCACATCAACTTTGCCGGACATGCTCGTGCCGACAAGACTGTTGAAGCCGACTTCATACTTGGCAAGCAGTATACCATTAAGCCAAGCTATCGTATTGAGGCTCCTCTTGCCTTTGGCGAGAATGCAAGAATCGTATATACAGACAGCTTCGACGACTTCAATAGTGATATTAAAGATATCGAGGTTAAAGACAATACTTATATCGAATTCTCTGGCGATATAGAGAGCAAGGTGCCTGCTTATCTCAATGCTTCTGCAGTAGCTATTGATATCAATGGCAATGAGATGCCAGAGTCGGAGGTAAAAGTTGAGGTAGATGGTGAAATCAAGGCTTCTGCTGATGGTAAGACTCCTGCAGTTTCTACTCTAAAGATTTCAATGAAGCCTACCAAGTCAGCACTCAAGAAGCTTGACGGTTTGAAGTTTACTGTTTCTGGCTCTGCTAAGTCTGAAAAGAATACAGAATCAGTAGTTGGCCAGACCCTTAATGCAAAGAACCACACCCTTATCATTAAGAATATTAAGATTAAGCTTGTGGGGCAAGTAATCGCAGATCTAAACTAAGCAGTCTCATCATCGTAAAAAAGAAACAACTATGAATACAATATATAAATTCATGGCTTCTGCCTTGATTGCAGCCACTGCCACTGTAGCGACTGCACAAAATACTACCGCCGCTTATTTCACTAACGACTATAAGTTCCGCCACACCATGAACCCAGCTTATGGCAACGACCAAAACTACGTCTCTTTGCCAGCTTTGGGTAATCTTAATCTTGGTGTACATGGAAACTTCGGCGTTAAAGACGTCATCATGGACAACCCTATGTATGGCAATGGAAGTGATGATCGTCTTACCACATTTATGAACCCAAACATCTCTGTTGGCGATGCTCTTTCTGGCTTCAACAGCGGTGACAATAAGTTCATGCAAGACCTCAATATAGCAATCTTCTCTGCAGGTTTCAAGGGCTTTGGTGGTTACAATACCGTAGAACTCAACGTGCATGAGTTTATGGGCTTATCACTCCCTTATGGTCTCTTTGAGTTTGCTAAGAATACAGGCAACAACGTATATAATATCGGTGATATTGATGCTTCTGCTCAAGCTTATGCAGAGTTGGCTTTCGGTCACTCTCGTCAGATTACCGACAAACTGCGTCTTGGTGCTAAAGTGAAATTGCTTTTTGGTGGTGCAAGAGGCGATGTTGCATTCAAGAATATTCGTGCCGACCTCTCTGGTACTGACAAATGGACTCTCTCTGGTCAAGCTGAGGCAAATGTGTCGCTCAAGGGCTTCACTTATAAGACAGAGATGAAGGACTACAACGAAGAGGGTCGTGGACAATACGAGCAAGTAAACGATGTTGATGTAGATGGCGGAGGTCTTGGTGGCTTCGGTATGGCTTTCGACTTCGGAGGTATCTACAAGATCAACGATGACTGGACAGTAAGTGCTTCTGTTACAGACCTTGGATTCATCTCTTGGAGCAATAATATGACAGCACAGAGCAGTGGAGAGACTTTCGAATTTGATGGTTTCCATGATGTATCAGTATCTTCAGACTTCGGTGGCGACAAGCTTAGCGATAAGAGCGATAAGATTGGCGACCAGTTTATGGACTTTGCTCACCTCTCTGACAAGGGCGACAAGGGCGGACGTACCACAGGTATTGGTGCCACTCTTAACCTCGCTGGCGAATACACATTGCCTGTATACCGTAAGATGAAGTTCGGTGCACTCTCTACAACCCACATTCGTGGTAAGTATACCTGGACAGAAGGTCGTCTTAGCGCTAACTGGGAACCACTTAGCTGGATTGATGGTGGTGTAAGTTTTGCAGCAAATAATTTTGGTGCAAGCATGGGTTGGATATTAAATATCCATCCTAAGGGATACAACCTCTATGTTTCTATGGACCAACTCTTGGGTTCATTCAGCAAGAATGGTGTTCCTCTCTTCACAAACTCCAGTGTAGCCTTAGGTATGAGCATAGCTTGGTAATTTCTTTCTATAATACCAAGTATTTCATACTAACATAAAATAGCCGCGTACATCCTCAGCATAATCATGCTGAGAGTGTACGCGGTAATTATTTCGGTAAACCGATGTATATTGTCTGCTATGACAATTGCTTATTTCCTGTCTGAACTAATCTTGTTAGTTCCTCTGTAACGGCAGTATACAATCTCTCCATTACCACAGGCTTTGTAAGGAACTGGTTTGCTCCAAGTGTCAATCCTTTGGTGATGTCGTCGTTGAAGTTCATTCCCGATAGTATTATCAAAGGGAATTGCTCTTTATCCTTGATGTTGATTTTAAATTCATCGTTACAGCATCCTTTTCTCACGCTTTCTATTACCTGATAGCCATCTATTTCAGGCATCATCAGGTCTACGATAGCTAAGTCGAAGGCATCTGGTGTGTCTTGGGTCTCTTGTATCATCTGCAGAGCTTCGCGACCATTGTGAGCCTTTGAAATTTGAAACTCGTAAGGCTTTAGCATCTTCTCCAGCAGAATCAAGTTCAATGGTATATCATCAACCAAAAGCAATTTAAAATTGTTTGTGTCAATTCCTGCAATTTGTTTCATAATATATATATGGTTTAGTTATTTATTCATTCAAGACTATTTTTATTCTATAGGATAATCTGTATATCGATTTCTTTCGTTTATCTTGTCAGTGCCATCTGTTATGGTATCAGTGAGATATTCTTTAGCGCCCTTTTGTTCGTCGAGAATGCTTTCAGCATCATTCTTCAGCTTCTCGTGATAATACTCCTCATAGTCAGATAAGTCTATCGATGGTCTTACCACGTGGGTATCGAAGATTATCTCTGCTACTCCCGAAGGGTATATATTACCGAATAGTCGGATGATATGTCGCGCCAATCCTATGTTCTTATCAGAATGATATATAAATTTCAGCAGAGCTTCTTCGCCTGGTGGTATCATGTTGACATTTGCCTTATCCACCTCTATTGTTGGCACCGCAGGCTGTATGTCGCTTATCATAAGCATTTCATTGCCAATATTGCGAACCACATATACCATCTCTAAATCGTCACCAAGTATGGTTGCTGGATAATGGCGTATAGAGTCTTCTATCTCTATTGCTGTAGGCTCAAGCTTTTTATGGCATGATGTCAGCAACATCATGCCTACCATCAGTACTACTGCGGTACCGATAATGCTCTGTGCTATATTCTTTATCTTTATTTCCATAGTTTCAAATATTCATCAATAGTATGTCCCACCTCATCTCGGTTCTTCATACCCTTTATTTCACTATGTCCTTTTAGTATTTCTTTCATCTCGTCAGCCATCTCCTCGTCTTTTGCAAGTAGACCACAACGATACATCTCCAACTGCGTATATGCAAGCGAAGTTAGCAATATGTTTAGTCGTTTGCGTTCGTCGCCCATAGTCTGCTTGCTTGCTGCATCAAGCTCTCTACGGAAGTCTACAAACTCGTCTACGTTGAGATAAGCCTCACACATATCCTTCATAGTGCCATATAGCGGTAACTCATGATTCGTTTTCTTGGTGCGTTGCTCCAATGTCCAATAATATTTTGTTAATATTGGTGCGGTGATAGGATAGTGCTCCTTGAAATAGTTGCTAATGGCATCATGAACGTTCGTATCAGGGTCGTCCATCATCAAAGCCAACACATGCGTTTGCATATCGTCGAAGGCTGAATAGTCGTCGCCACTACCATTGAAGAATACTCCCAACACTCCTTGTTGACTGTACAGCTGCAATCGTGATTGCATAGCAAGCAAACATGGAAATGGTGACAGATAGTCGCTGAAGTTGCGCTCGTAGTCCCACACATATATTCGTTGGCATTTCTCTTTCCATGCCTTTACCATCGTCTGAAACTCTTTATACCCTTTGCTCTTGCTAAAGTCTACCTGCACAGGTAGTGGAAAGCTTGAAACGAATACTCCAACGTTCTTTGGTAGCATAGTGGTAGGAGCCTGCTTTGTGGTATGATAGGCAGAGGTGAAGAAGTGATGACGAGGAAACTCCTTTGCGAGCTTTGTTACGAATGCTGTCACTGCCGGAGTGGCATTGCCCTCTGTATTGCCCTTGGCTTTACATCTCTTGCATGTGCAAGCCATCTTGTTGTCCATAGGCATTATACTTATGCGCTCGCTGTAGTTATCGTTGCCGTATCCATATTGGTCAATGATATAGTTGCGCACCACATCGTATAGTGCATCGCTTGAGAAGCATAATTGCTTGCTGTTCCTCTTGCCATTTATGGTGGCATACATCTCATCCTTAATCTCGTCTTTTATCACCTTTACGAGATTGTGGCCCCATAATCCCCAATCATAGTCCGGATGATTAGTATGCATGGCTTCCTGCACTTCCTTTGTGTTTGAAGGAGTGTATAGTCCATGATATTCCGACAGTGGTGGCTCCACAATAGTCTGAGCAGTGCTCGAACAGCCACCTATGATGAGAGCTGTTGTGAGAGCTACCGTTCCTTTAGAAATGTATCGTAACATATGCATCCAGATATAAATAGTTCTTATTTTTATCTCCATTTGTTACCAACGTAGTTCCGGCATTTATGTCCTTCATCTCTTTTGTAGATATCGCCATATTGTACCATGTGCCAGAGATACCAAAGTCTATCATAGAGTTCACTACATATAGTCCACCGCAGCCCAGCATGGTGTTTAGCTGGTTAAACTTCACAGGCATAGAGTTGTCTATCAGCGATAGTTCAGGTGCATTACCCACACTTCCTGTCACGAAGAAGTTAGAGCGGTTACCCTCTATAGGGAAGCATCTTGCCGTAACGCCACCATTCACAAATAGTCTGTTGCTTAGCAATTTCGTATCTTGACCTGTCATAAAGAATGCACGAAAATCAGCACCCAGGCTAAAAGGCTCGATATCCTTTGTCGCACCAATGCCTGCGCATATCAGCGATGTCTTATAATTATTACCTATCAGTCGGTATGAGATGTCAGCCCTTCCTGTCCAGTCATTATCAAACTCATAGTTTCCACCGAGACCAAGCTTAATTCGTGGCAAAAACTTTGTAGCCACACCTGCCGAGATGCTCGATGTAAATCGCTCATCCCATTTGTGCTGCCATTCTCCTACCACCTGTATGCCGTTACCGCCTTCGGCTTCTGTAGAGTCTGTAGCAGTAGTCAATCCGTCACGACCCACATAAACTGTGCTCAGAGTATAGGTATTGTTCTTAAGTATTCGCGAATACGACACTGTGGCTTGCGATGTGATATTATCCTCGCTCGATGGTCGTGCTCTCTGGTAGTCTATGGTGACAAGATTCTTAAGCAAGTGGCGTTTTAGTGCCTCCATACGAAGATAGTATTCGTGTATCTCGTCATATGTTGGATGATAAAGCTTGTAGGCATCTATTGCCTTATCCCAATCCTTCATCTTTTCGTATACCATCGACTTTGCCAATATCAGCGATTGGCTATTAGGATAGTATTCCAATCCTTCGTCGATGAGTCGTAGTGCTGCTTCATAGCCAGAAGCTTTGGCATAGTTCATCGCCAATTCCTCGCAACAGCCTGCATAAGCTTTCACCATCGCTGTGTCGCCAATATATGTGTCTACCATATCGTGCAACATATTATAGGCTTTAGCATAGTCGCCTTCTGCTGCCGTTAGCTGAGCATCCTTTAGCAAGAAGAATGGGTTTTCGGGATATAGCGTCTTTCCTTTCTCTACCAACTCACGAGCCTTTTCTTGGTTCTTCAATACAAGCTCTGTTGTAATAGCCATGCTCAGAATATCGGCAGAAGGATGACCCTTGTCGATCACCTTCTGTATCTCTTCCTGCGCTTTATGCATCAAGCCATTGCTCATCAGCTGTTTGATATACGGCATCATAATTTCCTCATATAGTTCTGCCGTCATCTCCTGATTGTTGCTAATCTTGTCGAGCTGCATCAATGCCTTTTGGCGATAGCCTGCATTCACATAGCATGTAAAGAGTCTACGCTCTATAGCCTCTTTAGTCTCGCTATCCACCTTGTATGTTTCCAGTCTTTCCAACAATGTTGCAGCTTCGCCCCATTGCTGTAAGTCCATCATGTGGCGCACTTCCTCCATGCGTATAGCGCACAGTTCCTCATTTGCGTCCTCATTGTTAGGCCATCTTGAGTGAATCTTCTCCAACATCGCCGTTGCTGCTCTTGTGTTGCCCAAACGTCGCTGCACTATATACTCTCTATACATCAAGTTTTGCGAGTCGCCACGTCTGCGGCGAGCTTCACGTATATACATCAATGCATCGTCGAGATATCCACGCGACATAGACGTGTTGAGCAGATATGTCAGCGCCTCTTCCGAATGTTCCTTCTCGTATAGTCTGCCATAGGCAGTATAAGGGTCGTTTTGTGCAGCTATGCGTGCTTGTTCTCTCTCAAGGTTGCTTCTTAGTCCATTCAATTTTCCATAGCTTGGAGCAAGTGCAGGGATAGATCTTTGCACCGTCCTTACATACGATAAAGCCTCACCATATCTTGACATGTCACCAAGTATCGATGCTTTCTTTTCTACAAAAGGGTAGGGATAAGTCACCACGGTAGCAGCATGACCAGCCACATCCAATGCTTCTTCCATACGTCCCGATTGTATCAGCAAATTGCATAAAGCCATTTGGAATTCAGCATCCTTTGGAACCAATTTTATTAGTTCTCTCAGCATCTCTTCCTGTCCTGCAATATTCCTCTTTTCTCTGAATTTGCGATATCGTGCTTCGTAGTCGCCTGCAATCTCGCGTCTCACCTCCTCTCGTTCAGGATAAATCTCAGCTAATCGCTTCAGCATTTTTGTAGCCTCTACATTATTTCCTTGCAGCCTGTATAGCTCTATTTTCTTTCGCCATAGATTGTATTCATAAGGTGCCAACTCAAGTAGTTGGTTGCAATAAACAATAGCCGAGCTGTAGTGGCGTGTCATCTCCTCCACCTTCATCAGCATCTGCAATGTCTGTGGATTCTTGTTATCGTCGCGCAATGAACGAATAAGGAAATAGCGAGCCCTGTCATATTTCTTATAGTGCAACCAATATGAGCCCATAAGTTCGTTTAGTGACCAAACATTTTCGTATTTGCTAAGTCCTTCGTCAAGCAACTTCTTACCTGTTCCCCAAAGTCCTTGTTTGAATAGATGGCGCACAGTATAGTCATAATATCCGGGCGTACCTTTCTTAGTAGGCGTATAATTATCATTACGCCTACTATTCTTTTGGTCTTGTGCCAACATTGGCTGAACCATCAAGCCCAGCATCAATATTATGCACCATCTATATATAAAAGCAATTCTCATGTTTCGTCTTTCTTTTACTTTCCTATGCAGTTCCAGTCTTTGGTGTTGCTGCAGAGTTAGCACGCTTCATGCCCGTACGCTCCATAGATTTCCATACAGCCTTTTGGCGAGTTACGAACTTAATATATCCTACAACAGAGCATACTACGATTATCGGATGATATACTATAGGCTCCAACGCTGCTGCCACCAGCAGTTTCAGATAGCTTCTGATGCTGGTGTATGATGTTCCCAAGATGAAATCGTAGAACACAACAAAGGTAGAGAGCATAAAGCTGAAAGTATATATCGCAAAGAATGTTACAAAGAATGTGTCCCAGTTTATACCATCTGTAAAGATGAGGTATATCATGAACAGCAAACCTGAAATCTCGATGATAGGAGCCATAAACTCAAATAGAAAGGTGTATACCATCGTGATGAGTCCCAATCTTTTATATTTCCTGTTCAGTATTAATCGGCGATGTTCCCACATCAGCTGTATCAATCCTCGTCCCCAGCGCACACGCTGACGATAGAGCATTCGTAGATTTGATGGACCCTCAGTCCAACAGCAGTTGTGTGGTATCTGAACAACTTTATATTTGCGTTTAAAATCGCAGCAATATGCTATCATTCGTGTCAGCATATCCATATCCTCGGCAAATGATGAACTGCTATAGCCACCTGCATCTCTAACCACCTCAGTAGAGAACAAACCATAACCTCCCGATACATTGTTCATGGCGTTTATCTTACTCCATCCCATCTTGCCAACAAGGAATGAGCGCTTATACTCCAAATCCTGAAACAAAGGTATTGGACGGCTTGATGGTCGTATGTCTACCAACTCTCCATTGTCGATGGTAGAACCATTACTCATCGACATGGTTCCTGATACGGCAATAATGCTTTCGTCGGTAATCACGGGGAACACGCATTGGTACATAGCGTCTTTCGACAAAATACAGTCTACGTCGGTATTGATGAAATAAGGGTTGTCGATAACATTCAGTCCTGCATTCACAGCGTCAGCCTTAGTTCCGCCATTCACTTTGTCAACCACGATAAGCTTCGCAAAGTTGAGATTTGTAGATTTAAACAGTCGTTTGAATGGTGCACAATGTACCTTCTCTACATATTCGAATGGCACCTCTACCAAGTCGAAAGTGTCGATGAGCAGTTCCAAAGTCTTGTCCTTACTACCATCGTTGACGATACAAACCTCAAAGTTAGGATAGTCCATCCTTAATAGCGATTGCACATTGTCGATGATAGTCTTCTCTTCGTTATATGCCGGTGCAACAATAGAAATGCCGGGAACGTAAGGGGAACTCTGTACCATGTGGCGGATATAGTCGTCCGACCATTGCTTACATCCTGTGCTGTATTGATATGAGAATATCAACAACATCACATACGACGCCAATAGCAATAGCGAATAAGCGAAGATGGCATATCCAAAGAAATATAATAAGAAATTCCACATAACGGTTATAGCATTCTCATTTGATTAAGTACTCCCATAGAATCTATCTGATCCATCAGCGTACGGTCTGTGTTTGCTCTTATATATTCATCTCTCAACAGTTCGAAAGTCCGTCTGCCGTCATGACCATAGGTGTATAGGCATGTCAGTGCAACCTCCCGGGTAATCTTCGATGTTGATGTATGATAAGCATTCACAAAAAAGTCGGTGTGGTTTCCTGAGTTTATGGCATACACAGCCCTTAGCACCTCTTGTCTGATATGTTCAGGCTGTTGTTCGTAGGAGTCTATCGCTGCTTGCTCCTGATTGGTGTCACGCAATATAGCGACCGCATGCAGTGCTGCCGTACGATATTTATAGTTAGGCGACAAGAACCATTCATGCAGCGTAGCCTTCTCCTTTTCGTTACCCCAGTATGCTGTTTCTTGAATAAGGAAAGCCACCGATTCCTCGTTCTTCACCTTCTTTGCAAGAACCAGGAATTGAGGCATCTGGCGTTCGTTGGCAGTAGCCCACGCAAATAGACGGTGTAGCATCATTATTCGCCATAGTCCCAACTTATCGTTAAACTCCTCAAGGAAATAATGGTATGGTTCGGCATTCGACGATATCACATAGCAAATTCGTGCCATGTGGCGAATGTTGGCATCATAATAATTGATATATATAGCCAACAAACCCTCTGACACAGGAATATGCATGTTTGCAAGATTCTGTAGTGTCAGTAGCACATTCTTCGATGTAGCAAGGTTTTTCTCGTATAGAGCTTTTACGCCTGTATACTGACACAAGATGTCTGCATTTGGTATATCACCAAGCTCGCGGCTCAAGTCCATACATATTTCTGAAATAAGTCGGGATAAAGTCTCGGCTTTATATGATTGTATGGTTTCTATAGGTGTGCCGCATGCAACTTCAAACTCCCTAATGCTTGGTTTATCGGCAGAAATCAATATCTGATAAAAACCATCGTAAAGGTTCTTACGAGCAGAGTTATACTCTTTTTTGGCACGTCGGCTTTGTCGGATTTTTCTTATAAACAACACAAATAGAATAAGCATAGTGACTATGCATGCGAGTATCAGTCCATAAAGCAGACGGATATTCCATGCATAGTCAGAATAGTAGAGCAGGAATCTCTTTAAGTAGAATCCCAAGACTTCAAATCCATAAAAGTCCATACCTTGCCCTGTTGGATATTCTATACCTGTTGTTTGTATCATTAAATAGTTTATGCTTTTACCTTTCTCAAGCGCTTAGTTCAAACATATATCTTATGCCATCAGTATAGCCGATATCTCGGTATACTCTGCCACCTAAGAGCTTCGCCATCTTTTGGCATATTCTTAGTCGCAGTCCTAAGCCTTGTTTGTGGTCTTTCAGACTTTGTTCCACATCATGGAAAAACGAGTTGCCCTGTGAGTATGGCACATTTGCCGCAACCGAAATCTCTACTTTCTTGTCTTCGTTGATGCTAACCTTCATATTTATCTTGCCTTTATTGATAAATTGGCAAGCATTGGTGAGCAAGTTTTGCACAACCTGGCGCACTCTTCGTCCATCACTCTGTATGGTGAAGCTTTCTGGCAAATGCGACGATAGGCTAACTTCCACACTCGCTGGCTTGCATACGTCTACAGCCTCTATTGCTTCTTTCACGGCTGCTGCCACATCCACAGTGTTTATTTTTATGCTATACTTATGGGTGTCATAGCGAGTAGACACCATCAAGTCGTTGAGCAACATATCCAGCATATTGTAGCTATTGTGGATATGAGTAGCATAAGCTTCACGTTCCTCGTCGCTCCATGTGCCGTTAGGCATACTCAGCAACTGAGCAAAACCATATACCGAGTTCAGCGATGTGCGAATTTCGTGGCTCATATTCTGCAAGAATAGTTCCTTGCTATGCTGCAATCCCTCGCGCTCATACGACACCACATATATATATAGTATCAAGCACGACATAGCAACACCCATGCTACATAATGGTGCGTCTGGATAAAGCCATTGGGATATACTTAGGAATATCGGCACCAGCGATGCTAAACACACAGCCCATTGTCGTGGGTCGTAGCTGTTGTTGTATATACGGTTGCGTATTATATTTATTAAAGTATAAAATCCCGTAGTTATACAAACAATGTCCAGGAACACCATTGTAAATGCTCGATACTTCCCCACCACATATTCACCATCCTTAATGTCGAAAAGCAAAGGCTCAGAGAAGTTTAATGCCACAATTACAATCTCTGTCAACACCAGCAAGCCGTCTAATCCTAATAATATCGAACAGTATGGCTCCTTACATTTCGTGTATGTTAGGATGAAATACAACCAAAAGAACATGTTAGCAACACATGCCACATGGAATACTGCAGAAGATCCGAAGAATACTGCACTATTATTTATGATATGGCTGTAGCATAAGCCCCAAACCGCATCCTGCACACAGTTGAATAGTGTGAAGTTTATCATCAAGAAAAACGCCCTATCCGATTTGCTCGGATTGCTATGTCGTCTTCTCTCTTTTACCAATATTACCAGCATTATTATGGCGAAGCATACTGCTGATATCCAATACATGTTTCTAGTCATATAGCTTGTTTTTTATTATCCGTTTTTATCTTTTACTCTCTTTCGTATGAAAGATTAAATGATAAATAGGAATCTTGCTCCATTAGTATAGTTCTGGTCTAACTTTATCTCAGCTCCCAGCTTCTCTGCAATGATACTGCAGATATGCAATCCAATTCCTGAACCTTGGACATTGTTGTGTGCCTTTTTATAGCGTTGGAATATCTCTTTAGCAGCTTCTGGAGCTACACCTTCGCCTGTATCTGTTACCGAGAATGTTAGTCGTCCTGGATTTTCTGATGTCGACACATGCAAGTGGATTTCTCCCTTCAGAGTATGCTTACAAGCATTTGTCAGGAAGTTCACCAACACCTGTTGTATACGCCTTCCATCAGAGTTGAGCGTGTAATCGTCCGCCACATCCGAGGTGAAATATAGCTTAACCGCAGCCTGTAGTCGCATTTCTGCCATCTGCATAGCGTTGCGGCACACCTCGTTCACCATAAATGGACTTTTCTGTATCCTATAGTTTCCATGCTCTGCGTCTACGATGTCCATAACATCATCTACAAGCATCGACAACATATTAAAGCTGTTGTATATATAGTTGAAGTATTCCGACTTCTGTTCATCTGAAACACAGCTATCTGGCATACAGAGCAATTGCGAGAAACCAAACATTGCGTTAAGCGGAGTTCTTATCTCGTGGGTCATATTTTGAAGCATCATGGTTTTCGACTTGTTGGCGTCGATATTCTCTCTTAGCTCTTCCACTCTTTTTAACTCTTTCTCTCTTAGTTCTGAAATATTCTTTACCGTAGCTACCATGTGATGTATGGTGCCATCGGCATGGCGGTCGCTAACGATAAAAGTAAAGCGAACCCATTTTATATGTATTCCACGGAAGATAATAGAGATGGAATTGCGATGTTTCATACGCTCGTCCAGTGTTTCAAGGTCTGTAAACTCACGCAAATTCTCATATTCGTTGGGCGAACATAGCTTCAGAACCATTATCTTTATGGCTTCCGATACCCGTCCCTCGTTAGGAATGTATTTTTGAATATAATAGGGATTGGTATTCATGTACGACGTATACCAGTCTTTATCTAAATCCATGTAAAACAAACAAGTATAGGTCTTGGCTAAAGCGTCTGCCACTAAAGCCTCTTTCATCTGTTGCTCCATCTGTTCGGTAACATCATAGTGATAGCCTTCTATCGTCATGGTGCCATCAGCTTCCTTATGTCCTACGCCACCGCATCTCACGTGTCTTACACCAAGTGTTGGGTGAATCCATCGATATGTCACTTCCTTACGCTGCCCTGAAGCCAATACCTTCATATAGCTTTCGGCAATGTGAAGGTCGTCGGGATAAACTCTCTTGTGCCACCAGTCGCAGAGATCTACCTCTGTCATCTGGCGGCCTTTTTCTATGCCCAAGAGTTTAAGCATTTCATCTGAAGCTTTTAGGCAGGGTTTGCATCCATCTTTAAAGATAATGCGCCATATTCCCATCGCTGCAGTCTCAAGCACATCTTTGACGTTGCTCATCTGCATTATCAGATGGTCAGAATTAGTTCTTTCAGATTTCATTTAGTTAAGTGATTTATCTATTTGAAGGCTCTTTTTTCTCTGTCTTGTACTGAAATAGGTTGACTCATAAACTAAGTCAAATGTTAAAAAACTAA
>ERZ1026888.908-NODE-908-length-14462-cov-35.856875_pt1 | contig 14462 bp, 8 predicted proteins | sample MGYA00380174_ERZ1026888 | MGnify/ENA primary metagenome ERZ1026888 (study PRJEB33269, sample SAMEA4719810) | human gut metagenome | biome: human-associated habitat; feature: organic feature; material: feces | place: Cameroon | collected 2013-10 ...
GATGACCTTCGCTGCCATCAAGGGAGCCGACGGCAGAAGCCTCATCGTGCTCGTTTGCATCGCAGATGAAACCGGACAGGTTCCACAAAACGAACAAGATGCCGAACAACTTTATCTTGCCGGATACGAATCTATAAAGAATCTCTACCTATCACAGATTCCACCTGACAGCAAGATTATCCTCAAGGCAGAAAAGCCAACATTGAAATCATGCTTCATGCTTACGCAGGATGCTTCACCTTATTATAACAGCAAGGCAGTGGCGATGCGCATCGCCAGAAACAGCCAACTATCAGCAGTTGCTCCCAAGCGAGTGGATAATCTGAAGGCATTTGAGGACAACGAGTTTCTTTACATGAAGGCTGTTCAGGAGGCGCAGGCAGACATGGCAGAAGCCAACATGAAGTGGGTTAATGAGAACGACCAGTTTTTCGCCTTCCTTTCAGCCGTTGCCGCCAAGCTCTGCCGCATGGGCATGAGCGAAGAGGAGGCATTCATCCATATCCGAAGAAACAACTGGAATGATGCCACCGAGGAAGAGTTCCGTCAGATTGTGGGCAGTGCCTACGCCACCCATTCCAAGGATAGGAAAACCGAGAAAGCCTCATCGGGAAGAAAAGGCAGAGCTGATATTCTGCAGATGAAGAATTTTCTGCAAAGCAGATACCAGTTTCGCTATAATGCCGTGATGAAATACACGGAATATCGCCCCAACAACTCGTGGGTGGGAGATTTCAACCCCGTGGATGGCCGCATGCTGAAAAGCATGACCATCGACACCCAGCTTGCCGACATCCATGTAACCATCAACGATGTCAAGAATTTTCTAGGCTCCAGTCACATCAAGAGTTACAATCCGATAGAGACTTTTCTTTACGACTGCGCAGGAAAATGGGACGGCAAGGATCGCATCCGTGCCCTCGCCCGCACCGTTCCTACCCGAAATCCGCATTGGGAAGACTGGTTCTACACATGGTTTTTGGGCATGGTAGACCAGTGGCGAGGTTCCTATCGCCGCCAATACGGCAACAGCACGATGCCGCTGCTCATTTCCAAGCAGGGCTACAACAAGAGCACCTTCTGTCGCCGTCTGATACCGAGCGAACTGTCGTGGGGTTTCACCGACAACCTGCTTCTTTCGGAGAAGCGTCAGGTGTTGCAGGGCATGGTACAGTTTCTGCTCATCAACCTGGATGAGTTCAATCAGATTTCGCCCCAGATACAACAGGGTTTTCTGAAGAATCTGCTGCAACTGCCCACGGTGAAGATCAAGCCCCCGTATGGAAGTCATGTAGAGGAGTTCCCCCGCCTTGCCTCCTTCATAGCCACGAGCAACATGACGGACATTCTTGCCGACCCATCCGGCAACCGCCGTTTTCTGGGTGTGGAGCTGACGGGTCCTATTGATGTGAGTGGCAGATTGAATTATGAGCAGCTTTATGCGCAGGCGATGCAAGCCCTGGAGCAGGGAGAAAAATCCTATTTCGATGCCCAGGAAACAGCCGTTATCCTGCAATATAACAGACAATTTGAGCAGATTTCGCCCATTAAACAATGTTTTCTGGAGGTTTTTGAGCCAACAAATGACCCTAAAAAGGGCGAATATATGATGGCAGCCGCCATTTTCGACATTTTGAAGCAGAAATTCGGCTCCTCCCTGCAGGTTTCGAGTCTGCAGAGATTGGGCAGAGAGCTTCAGAATATTGAAGGATTGGAGAATCGAAGAACGAGATTTGGAACTGAGTATCTGGTAGTTATGAAATAAGCGTCTCTTTCTTTATCTCATTTCATTATAAAAAGAGCATGGCAATACGTGGCATTAGGTGGCAATAGAAATACCGCTTATTGCCACGCATTATAGGCTTATTATCAAATAGTTACATATAAACGTGGCAGATGTGGCAATAAAAAAAACAGCAAAACATTTTATATAAAAGTACTCGATGCATCTCGCACCAGAGAACTGGCTTATCTTATCAAGAGGCCAGCATCTATACTTGAAGCACTTGATACAGAAGTAAAAAAAAAACACATTTATAACGAAAATATCTCGTTAATATATAATTTTCTATAAATATTCGCAGTAAATAGCGTATTTTTCGAGTTTTTTTCGTTACTTTGCAATAGAATTAAAAACAGATTAGATTATGCTTATCAGATTCGACTTTAGTAACATCTTTTCTTTTTTAGAAGAAACAGAGTTCAATATGTTGCCTGCCAAATCTTTGAAGAGTCATACAGACCATCTTCATAAGGTTAATACCAACGTGAATGTTCTGAAAGGTTCAGTCATTTACGGAGCAAACGGTGCAGGCAAATCAAATATGATTAAAGCAGCAAATTTGCTGCGTGACATTGCTTTAAAAGGTAGAGTTCCTTCTGACATCAGATATATCAGAAATAAATTTTCTGATGAAGGCACTCCTGTCTCACAATCAGTAGAGTTCAGCTATAAGAATAAAATATACAATTATGGAGTTACTTATGTATCAAAGCTCTGCTTGGAAGAATGGCTTTACGAAACAGGTGTAGAAAAAGATGAAATGGTTTTTGAGCGTACCTACTCTAAAGAGACAAACAAACCTGTTGTCAAAATGGGCAAGAAATATGTCGATGGTGACGAAAAAAAGGCTTTATTGGTAAGTTTGCTGGAAGATAACATTTTGAAAAATGATGAATTACTTATCAAACATGAGGATATTATCAAGGAGCCAAGAATTAACAGAGTCAGGGAATGGTTCAAGGACAATCTAAAGATTTTCTTCCCTGAAACCAAGTCTGCATCTATTTTTGATACTCAATACGAAAATCTGAAATTCAAGAATTTTTCAGAAAAACTCTTAAGAAGTTTCGATGTAGGCATCCAAGACATAGAGTTGCATGAAGATGATTTGGATAAATTCGTCTCGCAGACAGGTATGCCTCTGGATAAAATTTTCGAAGATATCAAGACTAGTCTCAAAAAAGAAGAGTCAGGTGTGATAGAAACGCAGTATTTTACTATTGGCGTTACAAAGGAAGAAGATGACAAATATATTATCCGAAGAATAACAACCAATCATGTTGTCAACAACAATGCTGTTAGTTTCGAGTTAAAAGAGGAGTCGGATGGTACCCAACGCTTGTTTGATTTTGCGCCAGTTCTTTATGACCTGATGCAGTCAGACAAAACTATCATTGTCGATGAGATTGACAGGAGTATTCATGCCAATCTATTGAAGATGTTTGTAGAAAAGGTGATGGGACTGCCTATCCTTGGACAAATTATCTTCTCTTCCCACGAATCATGCCTTCTTGATTGCTCCATCTTTAGAAATGATGAGATTTGGTTTGTTGAGAAAGACAGAAAGAACCAAAGTTCTCGTTTCTATACACTTAATGATTTTAAGCCGCGAAATGATCTGGACATTCAAAAAGGCTACTTGAAAGGGCGCTTTGGAGCTATTCCTTTCTTAGCTCATTTAGAGGATTTAAAATGGGAGGACTGAGGTATGCCATATAAAAGACGTAGCTACTATAAACATGAGGAAGCCAAGGCAAGAGACTATAGTCTTTTTGTTATCGCATGTGAGGGAACAAAGACAGAACCAAGTTATTTTGCACCGTTCGATAACTTCGAACGTATCAAGGTTAGAATCTTGGAGCATGAGCAAACAGAGTCTGCCCCTTCACATGTATTGGCATCAGCTAAAAAGTATATGACAGAAGAGGGACTAAATGCAGAAGATGGAGACTCTCTTTGGTGCGTTATAGACGTGGACAAATGGCCAATTGATATGATAAAAGAATTGGGTAGTTTTTGCATAAATACCCCAGGATGTCATATAGCCATCAGTAATCCATGTTTTGAGGTATGGCTTCTATACCACAAGCTTACAGATTTGAAAGATATTGATTGTTCAAAATCTCACAATGTAAAGGTCGCTTTGTCAAAACTCACCCCAGGTGGATTTTCTGCAAATGAATATGTAAAACTGATGGCTCAAGCTATTATTAACGCAAAAGCCAAAGACTCCCAACCAGGGGAACAACATTATTTCCCTGCACTTAAAGAAACCAAAGTGTATGAACTTGGTGAGGCCTTAATGGAAAGGATTGGCAAAAACAGATGGCAAGAATTTATTAACAAGAGTATTTAAAACCAGAATCTATGATAAAATTTAGGCAGCAACGTTTGCCTATGGATTTCGTTACTGCCTAAAATAAGTAACGCCCCTCTAGTATGCTGCCTTTCGGCGCGCCTGAGGAGCTTATTATCTTTAGTTGAAGAACTTGGGCTTTGGAACGACAAACTTGCCAGACTTCACCATGGGCTAGATGAATAATTCAAATCTCTAAAACACAATATTGAGTGGTCTGTCGGAAATTCCGACAAACCACTTTTTTCTTACAAAGCCTATTTAATGTCAAGTTTTATTTCTTTTGCTAAAATTTCTCCGTATAAAAAACGAAGTAATCAATATGTTTAGTATCTTTGTGGCGTAAACATTCAAACTAAGCGTTATGGAAAAAGATTATCAGACCAACAACAGCATATCAGACACAGCAAACAACAACGATGAATCGAACAAGCCCGAACATGAAATTAAGGTAGAAATCGTTAGCATTGAAGTAGTAAGCGAATACAGCGTGTTGGTCCTTATCATCACATCAGCATTGTTTTTCTTATCTATTGGGCAAATGGTGTTTCTTAGTTCTGAAGAATAAGCCAACGGATGATAATACCATACTATCACTGCAAACAATACTAAGATTTAAGTTTCGCTTGTTGAATTCACATTATCTACTCTTATAATTCGGAGTGGTTGTTCGGAAATTCCGAACAACCACTCCGGTACAAAATATAATAGCTTTACTCTACATCAAACTCCAAACCTAATTGATTGGCCGATTCCTTGATGCTCTTAAAGGTTGGAATCAATTCACTATACCTTGATAGAATGATATGAAAGACAAAGACTGCGATAAAGCAAATTGAGCAAAAAGACTATGCTAAGTTTTTTGCCGGTGCTGGAAGAAAGATTGTAAAGGTGAAGTAAAAGGGGCATTGAACTTCTAATGATTGAGGGAAATATAAGGAATCCGCCCCAGCAAGAAATAAATCTGATTTCTTGCCGGGCGTCTCCCTTGTATTCAAATTAAATTTTCATCCTTGCACAATATTTTTTGCATAACTTTACATCTCCAAGCTTCCAACAAACATACTTAATCGAACCTTTATGGAATTATCTACAATAGTAGAAATTATGAAAACTTATTAATATTAAGTCTCACTCTTTATGGGGGCGTGGATTATCTACAATAATAGAAATTACAGAAGCTTACTAGCCGCAAGGCGGAGGGCTTTAGCCCACACCGCAATCTACAATAGTAGAAATTATAGAAGCTTACTAGCCTTTCGTCTCCCAAGGGCTTAAACGGATATGATATCTACAATAGTAGAAATTATTGAAGCTTACTAGCCGTCCTTGACATTGAGACCTGCAATCTTTGATCTACAATAGTAGAAATTATTGAAGCTTACTAGCCCTCCAGTCTTCATGTTATTTACCTGTACTTATCTACAATAGTAGAAATTATTGAAGCTTACTAGCCTATGTCTGTTTCAGGTGAGCCGCTTTTAAGTATCTACAATAGTAGAAATTATTGAAGCTTACTAGCCGAGCTTTCGAGTAAAGTAAAGAAGGGAGAGATCTACAATAGTAGAAATTATTGAAGCTTACTAGCCATTTATTTGTTTCGCGCAAATATTTTCCGATCTACAATAGTAGAAATTATTGAAGCTTACTAGCCATAACACTTTATTAGTACTGCATTTATTTCATCTACAATAGTAGAAATTATTGAAGCTTACTAGCCCCCACTTTATTAGTACTGCATTTACTTCATCTACAATAGTAGAAATTATTGAAGCTTACTAGCCAAGTTTATTGTTTCATTATCTTTATAGTTAATCTACAATAGTAGAAATTATTGAAGCTTACTAGCCCTCAATCCGCTAGGCTTTCGATACTTATATCTACAATAGTAGAAATTATTGAAGCTTACTAGCCGGCGTACCGTGATGGGATTTGTAATCCTGATCTACAATAGTAGAAATTATTGAAGCTTACTAGCCCGCGTTTCACAACGAAGAAGTGCTTAGGATCTACAATAGTAGAAATTATTGAAGCTTACTAGCCTATGCTTGCATCTGCTTATTCCGCTCTTATCTACAATAGTAGAAATTATTGAAGCTTACTAGCCAAAAGTCATCGACTATCTGAACGGTTAAATCTACAATAGTAGAAATTATTGAAGCTTACTAGCCAAAACTAAAAAGAAACAGAATAATAATTATCTACAATAGTAGAAATTATTGAAGCTTACTAGCCCACTAAAAAGAGCCGCGAATTTAGCAGATCTACAATAGTAGAAATTATTGAAGCTTACTAGCCCTTAACACCAAAATGAGCCAAAACCTGTATCTACAATAGTAGAAATTATTGAAGCTTACTAGCCCGCTAGCGGTTTTGATGCCGTTTTTGGTATCTACAATAGTAGAAATTATTGAAGCTTACTAGCCAGTATATACTTTTTAACATAAGTGTTAAAATCTACAATAGTAGAAATTATTGAAGCTTACTAGCCAACTAATACTTTTTGATAACTTTTTCCCATCTACAATAGTAGAAATTATTGAAGCTTACTAGCCTAAAAATGTATTGTTTCACCGTTAACAAATCTACAATAGTAGAAATTATTGAAGCTTACTAGCCTGGTATCTAGTGGGTGCACTCGTGCCAGATCTACAATAGTAGAAATTATTGAAGCTTACTAGCCCAACGACTCATTGGAGGAGGTTTTCGAGAATCTACAATAGTAGAAATTATTGAAGCTTACTAGCCTCAAAGACGCTAAGTTTTTCTTTGTCGTATCTACAATAGTAGAAATTATTGAAGCTTACTAGCCGTCTGCTGTTGCTACCAGGGCTGGGTTCGATCTACAATAGTAGAAATTATTGAAGCTTACTAGCCCTTTATCTTTTTGTAGAGAACCTGATTTTGATCTACAATAGTAGAAATTATTGAAGCTTACTAGCCCCGTTCAAGTACGCCTTTGCGATGTCAGACGGATCTACAATAGTAGAAATTATTGAAGCTTACTAGCCTACTCTTTTCAAAAGTTAAAGATCAGTGATCTACAATAGTAGAAATTATTGAAGCTTACTAGCCTATTTTTGAAATGCTAGAAGCTTATTGATCTACAATAGTAGAAATTATTGAAGCTTACTAGCCGATATGATCCACGCAGCTTACTAATCGCTCATCTACAATAGTAGAAATTATTGAAGCTTACTAGCCGGCGGAAATCTTATATAATTTTTTAGCTGCAATCTACAATAGTAGAAATTATTGAAGCTTACTAGCCATGCCTTTCTCTCTCTCTTTACATTGCGAATCTACAATAGTAGAAATTATTGAAGCTTACTAGCTTAAAGTCTATCAATGAAGATTTTGACATCTACAATAGTAGAAATTATTGAAGCTTACTAGCCAGCAAGTTAAATCCTAAAAAGTAAAATAATCTACAATAGTAGAAATTATTGAAGCTTACTAGCCCCGCTATCATTGAGATATTCTCTTTTGCATCTACAATAGTAGAAATTATTGAAGCTTACTAGCCATATAGAGGAAGGCGAGGAGAGAACTCTATCTACAATAGTAGAAATTATTGAAGCTTACTAGCCATACTATATAATAAGTAATGATTCAGAGATCTACAATAGTAGAAATTATTGAAGCTTACTAGCCTTCAGCGCCGAAGCTGTTTTGTGTACGCTTATCTACAATAGTAGAAATTATTGAAGCTTACTAGCCGATTTTGTGACGCAGTGGTTTTGCCCAATCTACAATAGTAGAAATTATTGAAGCTTACTAGCCTGAAATAATCCTTAGCCCAATTACGATAGCGATCTACAATAGTAGAAATTATTGAAGCTTACTAGCCCTTTTTTACGACATGGCTAATTTATTCGAATCTACAATAGTAGAAATTATTGAAGCTTACTAGCCCTCTCTGTTGCCCCCTCGGTCGCTCGACATCTACAATAGTAGAAATTATTGAAGCTTACTAGCCCTTATCGAATGCAAAGATACAAAAAATCCTTGAAACAAAGGCTTTTTTGCTTGAATATTTTGGAGATTTTATCCACCCCTCCCATTAAGGTTTAATCAAATATTTCAAAGAACGACTTGTAAATAAGCAACTTATATGCTTTATCACAAAAATATAAAGACCAAGGTTTGCAATATCAAAAACAGATGTTTGCACTATCAAAAATAGACTATAGCCTGATCTCTATGAATAGCATTACCATACTTAGTAAGCTTATCAGAATCAACATCAAAGAGAATTACACTATCATCAGCTGTAAAATGTTTGGCATAAGCCTCTATCTTAGCAACAAGATTATCCATAATTCTCTTTGTATTTCTTACTTCATATACAGAAAACTGAAGACGGATAGCACCATTGCTCTTGAGCATTTTAGAGAAGTTGGTACGCATCTTGTCATCTGAAATATCATAACTAACTATTATCATTTAAAATTCAAATATTGGATATTCTTTTACTGACTTACATCCCATGAAACAACGATAATACTGCTGAACGAACTTAAATATGTCCATCTTACGAGCAATCAACTCGTCATAAAATACCCTATAATAGTCAGCACACTTCTCATACTTCAAATGATACTCCTGCTTTATCAAAGTAAAGTCTTTCTCAGAGAACTGCTTTCTATTAAACGCCAACAATACAGCATGGTCTATGATGCATCTGAAAGGTTCCATCAAGTCACATACCAATGATTTGCGCTTGAACCATAATCGATGGTACACACCAACATACAGATCAAATCCGAACATACGAATGAAACTTTCCATAAAGTTGAATAGGATAGAGTAACCAATATCCAGTGTCACATTCAGCACATCACTCTTCATTCTTGGATGTCTTCCTTTCCAGTTTTGATTTTGATAATATGCTGAAAAATATGTCTTAGCAACAGTTCCTTCCAATCCCATCAACTGATTGTATTCATCTACGTCGGGCAAAGTAACCAATGCGGCATCACATTGCTTGATAGCATCCACAGTATAACTATCCTTCTTTCGAGTCTTTGCCAATGCTGCTTTCTGATTCAACACCTTATTATATACAATGCATTTTGCAACGCTAAGTTCCTCTGAACTGTATTCAAACTGCCTTTTTCGAAGCAGATAGTTCGCCTCTGCAGAATTTGCCCAAAAGAAAACGGGACGAAGATTTGGCTTCATAACCACCAAAGCTACTCCATACTTTTTGCATTTATCAATCAAAGGAGTTGTCACAGTGATGTGACCAATGATGAAAAGAGCCAACAACTTCTGGAAGGGGAATTTAGTCAAGGTCTTTTTCTTATCACCTTCTATTTCCTCTAGCATCAGTTCTCCGTTATTTACCCGAAGACTCCGGTCGTGCTCAATACAATTGACCACGAATATGGTTCGCATTTCAATGTCTTTATGTGTAAACATTATCAGTGTTCGTTTTATCGCATAGATTGCAATAGATGCAATGAATGCACTTGTTTTGATTTACCTGTATCGTAGTAGAAGCAGGATTATAATGTTTAAACTGTTCTATGAATCCTATCAATTCCTGTTTTCCAAGCTCTCCCGGCAAGTCAACTGGAATCATCTTATTCGTCGATATTTCATAGAAAGCAAGTTGCTCAACTTCATATCCCATTTCCTTCAAGCAGAAGTATTGTCCCCAAAGTTGGTAAATCTGGCCACGAAAGATGCGTTTGAGATTGTTCTTACGTTCTATCAGCAAACGCTTGTCCTGTTTATAGACATCAATCTTGCCAGATATGCCCAACTCATCGCAATAGACAGGAAGCGACATGATATCACTCTTTCGAGTACTCCCTTTCTTTTCATCCACGCCTTGGTGCGCTAGAGTACCTTTGGTCTGTGGAGCGGCTTTATATAAATCTCCATCCGACTCCATATACACGCTATGCAAGTATATGGAGTACGGACAGAAAATAAAGTCATTCAACGTTGAAAGCTGAATATAATCATTCATTCTTATATGGCTTTTGTTGTGCAAAATTGAGCCAAGACTTGTTGGAAATATCAAACTTCAAGTTATCCAAATCCTTAGCATCTTTTATCTGCTCAATCATCATCAGTCCCTTGCGAGCGATATTATAAGCACCATTAGCATCCGCATTCTCTGGAAGTTCATCACCACAAGAACGACTATCATAGAATATTCCATTCTCATCGGCAACAGGAGATATCAGATAATCAGTTTCAGTTCCAGTGATACTATTACGCATCTGCAAGGTCAACTTCAAAATGTGTAGCAATCCCGTAAAGAAGGCCTTGTCAGTTTGCGCACTGATAGCATCCTTGAGATTACCATGAATGTCAATATAATAATGCTCCAATAAAGATTTCATCTCAGCAGTCAAGTCAACCTCCTGATTATCCCACTGGGAGTTCTTTTCTTTATTTCTGAAAGTATCAATACGCATTCCTCGGGTGCATAAAGTCCACTTAGTCCTTGTACCTTCTGCTTTTTTACCAAACTTGTCATAGTCGAGATTAAACTCAAACCAGTCCTTATCCTTATTATAGCGGATAGCATCAAACTTAGAGAAGAAAGCTTTGATTTTCTCTTTAGAATTTAAAGAATGAGTATCCAACAAGTTGACAAATCCAGTAACTGGGTCTATCTTAGATGTATTCCATGCAGGGATATAGAACAGGAATCCGCTCTGTTTTCCCAGCTTTTGAAAACTATCAAACTTGCTAGTCAACTGATATGCATTCAACAAACCTCCAGAAACAGAAGCATCAGCCTTTTTATCTACCAAATAGTTAAGCTTATCTATCAACATTTTCTCAAATTTCTGATATACTTGCTTTTCTACCTTTTGACGACCACGCATAAATCCCATATTCAAATCCTCCAATACAACAATGGCATGATATTTAACCATGAGCTGTGTTATTTTGTGGATAACCTGAGACAAATAGCCCTCTTTCAACTCTTTGATATTTTCGATGGTCTGCCAACTTTGACGAGCTTTGAGTCGTTCTTCTTCACGAACATCCAACAAATCGTGATAATTGGTATGATAGGTATTACCATTATACTCATTCACTATTTCATTAAGCGAGTACTGTTCCTTGATATTTCCCTGCAAATCTATAACAACCAGATAAAGCAAATGACGTTCACCACGATCAATACCAATAATATGCATATCATCTGCATGACGCAAATACGCCTTCACATCTTGATTGATGTTCTCAGAACCAGAACTTTTAAAGTTCATTGTAATTGGCACATGGAACATAAATTTATCAACAGTGTAGCGACGATCTTTTATAAGAACATAGTCAAACAAGCTTTCTTTTTTCTTGTTATCCTTATTCTTGTTAAGAATAGGATGATTAGCAGGATGAGTTGGATGAGTGTTTTCTATACTTTTCTTACGATAGAACATCTCAGCCTGTCCGTTAAGCTTGTAAACTACATCTGCCAGATTACGTTCATCAAACAATGCTTTCCAATAAAGAGTATGCATATTTGGAGTGCCCTTGCTATACTCAGAGAAATCCTTATTGTAGATTTGGAACAGATACATCTTCCCCTCCTCAACAAGCTGGTTGATATACGAAACAGATACTCTTGCAAAAGACAACTTATAACCCTGCTGTTCAACTTCACGATAGAATCCGCTGAGGTCTTCATATGTAGAAGTATCAGAAAAATTAAACCCAAACTTACTCCAATCCTCATGCTTATCAATAGACTGCTTAAAGTAATCTATCAAATTATGGCAATCTTGAATATCAAAATTCTTTCCCTTTTTGTGAGTGCCATTATTATATTTCTCTATAAGTTCTTTACTTGGCTTGAAATCATCCATTCTGGATTTAGCAAAGAAAACCTTTGGAAGCATCTTATTAGCACCAGGCAATAACTTATATACCATCTTCTCATAGCACTCCCCATCTGACGGCATAGACTTGCCCAATAGCTTCTTTGACTCTTTATTCATAATAGCAAGATAATACAACCCATTACGGCGTAAGATAATGGTAGCATAGTCTTTCTCCTTATTAGCATCCCAACCACCAAGCAATTGAGGATTTTCAAAGTTAAGTTTGATCTTCTTTTGAGAATATGGCTTACGAGTCATGTAATTACGTATCATATTATACAGCGGTGTTACTGTATCAAGTTCTGCCCACAACGAAGCTAGTTCACCATAGAAGCGTTCATCTTTATCACTTTCATCTCCCTTGCCTAACAGAGGCTTTACGAAATGCTGCAAAGACTTTATTGCATCCAACAGTGCTTTGATTTTAGAAACATTAGCCTTGTCTTGTGCCAGATTCTTTGCTGTAGGATAATCAGAATGAAGTAATGCAGCAACTTCTGTATACGCATTTTGAACAAGTGAGAACAAGTTCTCACGCTGCATTGTTGGAGTATTTACCGCTCCAAATGTCGCAAAATAGTTCTCTACGAAGTAGGCATTATTCGAGTCTGCTTCGTTCAAACAATCATTTATATAACTGATGCTAAAACTATCTGCTTTTTTAAATATACCAGCAATTCTTTTTTCGTAATCTTCCTCTGATTCCTTATGCTTTCTGGCAGGAGCAACATGCTTTATATTCTGCATGATGGCATTCTGAATCACGCCCCAATTTCCAAACATTTTCTGAGAAATATCAGTCAACTGTAAGTCATTACGGATAAATATCCCATCAAGAGAATAATCAGCCAAAGAATCAAGCAAAGACTTGAGAACCTTATCACCCAAAACATTTTCAGACAATCGCTCATAGCAATCCTTGATAGCATTCAAGACCTCCTGATCACTATTGAATTCTTCTGGCAACCAAGAAATCGCATTTCTATCACTAAGAATCTGCTTAAACAAAGCCTTAAGCTTTGGTAATTTGTCATCTTTATGCTGCTGATTGTAGAGATTGATATATTCGTTGATACCTTTTATCTTGACATCGTGTTCGTCATCGGTTTTTCCACCAATTATTGCATTATAGACATCAATCTGCTTTTGAGTAAGCAGCATATTGTAATAGTCAAGCAGGAACATCTCCTGAATACTTTCTACATTTAAGTATTCAGAAAAATTAGAGTATAACTCTTCCATGTTAGCCTGTATCTCTGGTCTAGCGATAGCTTTCTTGAAAGCCTCCATATTATCAATGAACTTTGGAAGGTTTTCATTGATTAGACGATAAGCAATACCTGTAGACTTCTCTTCTGCCGTATACATATTTTTACGATTATCAAAGAAGCCGACAAAATAAGTAGTAAAGCCCCAGAATTCTTTTACGATTTCTTTGGCCTCATCTTGTGACATTGAATCAAGTTGAGTTGCCTCTGCAGTACAGATGAATTGAATCAAATCTGAATCAATTATCTTTTTCTTATCCTCTTTATCCTTATATGACTCTATGAGATTTTTGCCAAACAGATTAGCATAAGCCTTATCCTCTGTCAATTTCTTCGCTATAATAGAACGAAGATTTTGCTGATTTTCCTCAAACGCTTTTTTAGCATCTTCGTTTTGTGACTTAGATACATAGCTATCATAGTATTCTGCCAATGAATTATTATGACCTTCATTTTCCAAAGGCAAACATCCATCAGCCAACACTCTATCGATAAATACCTTGTGGTATTCATCAATCAATTTCTTCACCTTCACATAGCTTGCAGCTCTGTGTTCATCTTCATCCAGCAAACCACTTTTGACTATATTATCCAAAGTGGCACCAATAGGCTTCGCTTCAAAGCGCAAAGTCTTTGAAAGAGGATAAAGTCTTTTGAAGTCTTCAAAATTCTTAGCCATATTATTTATTTTAAATTGTTATTATTCATTTTCTCTTGCAAGTTCTTCCTTGCCTTATCAGATATCTAACACTATTAAGAATTCGTATTTCCATGTTCGAGTATCACCCAAACACCGGTTTTATCACTTCCTTCGTGTCTTATGATGCCTGCTTTTTGCATTAACGCCAAATCTCTTTCTACAGTTCTTACTGTCACCGACAATGTTTCAGACATTTGCTTAGCTGTCACCATAGGATTTGACTTAATAACAGACACCATAATAGTCTGTCGCTCTGTTAGTTTTACATCGGATATTTCTCTTGAATTTACACCGACATTTACACCGACATCCCCATCACGCTCTGCGATAACTTCGTCTATCGTCTTGCGCTGAACAATCGCCATCACACCACCTCCATTTTCTTCTATCGTTGGCAATGGTAAGCTGGCACGTTCAAACTCCTCGGCAATCTTCTTGAAACCACGTCCCCATGATTCCTTATATTCTATATTTTGACTTTCATTCTGCATATTCTATTCCT
>ERZ1026888.915-NODE-915-length-14382-cov-13.889719_pt1 | contig 14382 bp, 10 predicted proteins | sample MGYA00380174_ERZ1026888 | MGnify/ENA primary metagenome ERZ1026888 (study PRJEB33269, sample SAMEA4719810) | human gut metagenome | biome: human-associated habitat; feature: organic feature; material: feces | place: Cameroon | collected 2013-10 ...
ATGTTTAGTTACCTTTTGCGGAGATATTCATTTTTGTTTTATAGAGGAAAGATACTTAAAAAATGTTGCGATACATCATTTCGTACCATATTTTTTCCATTTCACTCGCAACACGTTGTTGTTATCACCGCAAACTATCGCAAAACGCCTCGCCCAACTGGAAGCCTTCCTCGTAGAGACGCTCCAACTTTTGGGTGTCCTTCTCTATGCGGCCCACTTCCATGGGGCGCTGGGGACGTATCACCACTATGTCGCCAGCACGCTCCAGGTCTTCCATCATCTGCAATTGTTCGTTGTAGGCGTCGATGCGATGGCTCAACGCCACACGCAAACGGGGATAATGACGATAGATGAAGGGGGGAATCTTGCGGTCGCGCCCCGACTCACGATAGCCGTAATTGCGCGTGGAAACGACCACATTGAAAGGATGTCCCATGTCGCGCGCGTGCAGGAAAGGAATGGAATCGGTAATGCCACCATCCAGCATCGGCACACCGTCGACCGTTACCATCTTGCTCACAAAGGGCAGCGAGCTCGAAGCCATGACAATATTGATGGCGCGTTGATGGTCGGACGTTTCGGAGAGATACTCGGGACGCCCCGTCAAACAGTTGGTTGTAACCATCTCAAAGTTGGCTGCATGCTTGAAAAACTCATCGTAATCGAAAGGAATGAGCTTGTTGGGGAAACGATCATACAGCAGTTTCTTATCCAAGATACTTCCTTGGGTGAACAAATAACGCAAGCCCAAATAATTGTATTGGCTCAAGAAATCAATGTTGGAAAGGCGCGCACGACGGGGCTGGCGCGAAATGTAGCTCATGCCATTGCATGCCCCTGCCGAAACGGCAACCACATAATGAAAATAAAGCTCGTGCTTCATAAAAGCGTCGAGCACACCACTGGTAAACACGCCTCGCATGCCTCCTCCTTCAAGAACCAAGCCTGTATTTCTATAAATCTGCATGAAATGCTAAAATTTAGTTGCAAAGTTAAGCAATTTCTCCCAAGTTTTTTTATATCTTTGCATCATTGAACGCTAAAAAATCTATTTTATGTTTAACACAGAAACCTACGTCGGCCGCCGCGCAGAGCTCAAGAAGCTCGTAAAGAGTGGCATCATCGTGTTGTTTGGTAACAATAGTTCACCAGCCAACTTCCCCAACAACGGGTACTATCCCTTCCGTCAGGATTCGACGTTCCTGTACTATTTCGGGCAGAACCACGACGGATTGGTAGGTGTCATTGACATTGACAATGACAAGGAAACACTTATCGGCGACGACATTTCCATCGACGACATCGTGTGGTATGGTTCAGTAGATAGCGTACACGACATGGCTCAGCAAGTGGGTGTGGCCAACTCGGCTCCCATGAAAGCGCTGAAGACCATCTGCAATGAGGCTCTGCACCAAAAGCGTAAGATCCACTTCTTGCCCCCTTATCGTGCCGACATCAAGATCCAGATATTCGACCTACTGGGCATCCACCCCAACCAACAGAAGGAAAGCGCCAGCATGGAGCTGATCAAGGCTGTGGTGAAGATGCGTAACATCAAGACCGATGAGGAGATTGAGGAACTGGAGCGCGCAGCCGTTCTCGGCTACAAGATGCACACAACGGCCATGAAGATGTGCCGCCCAGGTGTAACAGAGAAAGAAATTGCTGGAACGCTCGCCGGCATCGCCAACTCGTATGGAGCCATGGTTAGCTTCCCCACAATTCTCTCGCAGCACGGCGAGATTCAGCACGGAGCGCCCTCTGAGGCACCCCTGGTGGCTGGCAAACTGATGCTCTGCGACTGTGGAGCGGAAACCATAAACAACTATTGCTCTGACAACACACGCACAACACCGGTCAGCGGTCATTTCGACCAGCGCCAGTTGGAGATCTACTCGATCGTGGAGGCCTGCCACGACTATGCCGCAAGCGTGGCAAAACCAGGCGTGAAATGGTGGGATGTGCACTTCGGTGTTTGCCGTTTGATGACAGAGAAACTGAAGGAGCTCGGCCTCATGAAGGGCGATACCGACGAAGCTGTGGCAGCTGGAGCGCACGCCATGTTCATGGTTCACGGTTTGGGTCACATGATGGGCATGGATGTGCACGACATGGAGAGCCTCGACCAGATCAACGTGGGCTTCGACGAGGAGGTGCGTCCGAACCTGGAGCAGTTTGGTACCAACTGCCTGCGCTTGGGTCGCCGACTGGAGAAAGGCTTCGTGGTCACCGACGAGCCAGGCATCTACTTCATACCAGCACTCATCGACGACTGGAAGGCAAGCGGACACTGCAAGGAGTTTATCAACTTCGACAAGCTGGAGACCTATAAGGACTTTGGTGGCATCCGCATTGAGGACGACCTGCTCATCACAGACGACGGTTGCCGCTTCATCGGCAAGGACATCATCCCCTACCACCCGAAGGATGTGGAGGAGTTCATCGCCAACAACTAATAAAATAAGAACATAAACAATAAAAACAATACTATTCATGAAGAAAATCATCCTGGCCGCTATGGCGGCCATGCTGACCCTCAATGCAGGCGCAGCTGAGAAGAAGGACGGTGAGAAGGCCAACCAGCCCGTATTCACCACTGTCAAAGCAAACCCCATCACCAGCATCAAGAACCAAAACCGTTCGGGAACCTGCTGGGACTATAGCACACTCTCTTTCTTCGAGGCTGAACTGCTGAGAAAGACCAACAAGACATTCGACCTCTGCGAGGCTTTCGTTGCCAACAAGACCTACATGGACCGCGCCATCCAGGTGGTGCGTCTGCATGGCGACTGCCAGTTCGCACAGGGCGGTAGCGCCTACGATCCCCTCTTCGCCATCCAGCACTACGGCATCTGCCCCGAGGACGCTATGCCTCGCACAGGTAGCCTGTATGGCGACACGCTGTTCAACTTCAACGAGTTCTTCAACGTGATGTCTCCATACGTGGCCGCTGTGGCTAAGAGCAACGCCAGCAAGCTGTCTCCCGCATGGAAAAACGGCCTGCAGGGCATCCTCGACTCATACCTCGGCAAGTGCCCCGAGAGCTTCAAGTATGAGGGCAAGACCTATACTCCGAAGAGCTTCGCTGCCGCCATCGGCCTTGACTCTGTGGCTTGCAACGAATATGTGAGCTTCACATCTTACACACACCATCCGTTCTGGACCACATTCGCAGTTGAGGTGCAGGACAACTGGCGCAACCCATTATCATGGAACGTGCCTATCGAAGACCTGGGCAGAATCATCGACAACGCCATCATGAACGGCTATACCGTGGCTTGGGGCGGCGACGTTTCTGAGGAAGGCTTCACACGCGACGGCCTGGCCTACATGTACGACACCAAGAAACTGGAGAGCCTTGAAGGCTCAGACATGGCTCGTTGGCTCAAGCTTACCAACACCCAGAAGAAGAACCTCATCGACTCTCTGGGCGTAAACGTGCCTGAGGTGACTCCTACACAGAAGCAGCGCCAGGAGCGTTACGACAACTGGGAGCTGACAGACGACCACGGTATGCTCATCTACGGTATCGCCAAGGACCAGAACGGCAAGGAGTACTACATGGTGAAAAACTCTTGGGGTGAGACCGGCAAGTACAAAGGCACTTGGTACATGACCAAGAACTACATCATTGCCAACACCATGGACTACATGGTCAACAAGAACGCAGTGCCTAAGGACATCCGAAAGAAGTGCGGTTTCTAAGTCCAACAACTTAGAAGCAAAGCTATAACAACACCAAGGGCCATCCCCGTCAACACTGACAGGGATGGCCCTTTTGCATATCCGCACAAAAGCAAAGCACATATCGCCCCACCCCACAACCCAAGGGAACAAATGTTTACACCTTCGGCACATAGCCAGACGCATTTAACCTTATCGCCCATTAAGCCGAAACAGGAAGAACAAAAGGAGCACCATTGGTTCTTTTCAACGCTTGTCGGCGTTTCTTTCGACATCTTACTTCCATCCGCATTTCGACATAGCCCACAATGCTTTCAATGCCCCCGGCGCCACCTGCTTGAAACAAACACTAACAGGAATTAAAATCTAATGACGATTTGGTGGGCAAATGCCAAATTATTCTATAGAGATTAACACATATATCTTCATTTTTTCGTATCTTTGCCATAGAAACAAAAACAACTAAAGATGCATTTCAAGTGGAAGTATGACGCACCTACACCACAACAATCGCAGCAAGCCAAAGAATTAGGCGACAAACTGAGCATGAGCCCCATTTTGGCCCAACTGCTCATCAAGCGTGGCATCACCACCGAGAGTGCGGCCAAGCGCTTCTTCAGGCCCCAGCTTGCCGACCTCATCAACCCATTCCTCATGAAGGATATGGACGTGGCGGTCGACAGGCTTAACGATGCCATGGGGCGCAAAGAGCGCATCTTGGTATATGGCGACTACGACGTGGACGGTTGCACGGCTGTGGCTTTGGTGTATAAATTCCTTCAGCAATTCTATTCGAACATCGACTATTACATACCCGACCGCTACGACGAGGGATATGGCGTGAGCCAAAAGGGAATAGACTACGCGAAGCAAACAGGCGTGAAACTCATCATTATCCTTGACTGCGGAATAAAAGCCGTCAAGGAGATAGAGTATGCCAAAAGCTTGGGCATTGACTTCATCATCTGTGACCACCATGTGCCCGATGAGGTAATGCCGCCAGCTGTGGCCATCCTCAACCCCAAACGGACCGACGACAGCTACCCCTTCAAGCAGTTGTGCGGATGTGGTGTGGGCTTCAAGTTTATGCAAGCCTTCGCCAAGAACAACGGCATCCCATTCTCGCGACTCATCCCCCTACTCGACTTCTGTGCCGTGAGCATCGCCGCCGACATTGTTCCGGTGACCGACGAGAACCGCATACTTGCCTTCCACGGCCTGAAACAGCTCAACCAAAACCCCAGCGTGGGCCTAAAGGCCATCATCGACATCTGCGGGCTTAACGGACGCGAGATATCGATGAGCGACATCATCTTCAAAATAGGACCACGCATCAATGCGTCGGGACGCATGGAGAATGGCAAGGAGAGCGTCGACCTGCTCGTAGAGAAGGACTTCTCGCTGGCACTAAAAGCCGCACGACACATCAACGAATACAACGAGCAACGCAAGGACATCGACAAACAGATGACCGAAGAGGCCAACCTCATCGTGTCGAAACTGGAAAACCAAAAGCACCAGTCGAGCATTGTGCTCTACGACGAGAACTGGAAGAAGGGTGTCATCGGCATCGTGGCGTCGCGCCTCACGGAAATCTATTTCCGCCCAACCGTGGTGCTAACGCGCGATGGCGACTTAGCTACCGGATCGGCGCGCTCGGTGATGGGATTCGACGTTTACGCAGCCATCAAAAACTGTCGCGACCTATTGCTCAACTTCGGAGGCCATTCCTACGCCGCCGGCCTCACACTGAGATGGGACGATATACGAGAGTTCCGCCAACGATTCCAGCATTATGTGGAAGAACATATCCAACCAGAACAAACGGAGCCCATACTCAACATCGACGCTGTGCTCGACTTCAAGGACATCTCGAAGCGTTTGCACAACGACCTGAAGCGATTCTCGCCCTTCGGACCGGGCAACACCAAACCTGTGTTCTGCACAACGGGCGTGTACGATTACGGAACGAGCAAGGTGGTGGGCCGGCAGCAAGAGCACATCAAGTTGGAACTGGTCGACTCTAAGTCGGGAACTGTGGTCAACGGCATAGCCTTCGGCCAAAGCGCCTCCGCACGATACATAAAGTCGCGACGATCGTTCGACATCGCATACACCATTGAAGGCAATATCTTCAAGCGTAACCAGGTTCAACTGCAGATAGAGGATATCCGGCCAACGGAAAGCGAGGATGAACTATAAACACATCACGGAGATGCATACGGATACCGCAGGCGTCTCCGTTTTTTAACAACAATCGGTCATTAGATTGCCACAAGACGACAAATACTTAGGGATACTTAAGAAATACTGGGGCTACTCGGAATTCAGAGGTATCCAACGCGAAATTATTGAGAGCATAGGGGCAGGCAAGGACACGCTCGGCCTTATGCCAACGGGCGGAGGGAAATCCATCACATTCCAGGTTCCCGCCATCGCCCAGGAGGGCGTGTGCATTGTCGTCACACCTCTTATCGCCCTCATGAAGGACCAAGTGAGCCACTTGAAACAGAAGGGCATACAAGCAGCCGCCATCTACTCAGGACAGGCGCGCTCCGAAATCATCAAGATTCTCGAAAACGCTATCTTCGGCGCCGTCAAACTGCTCTACGTATCGCCCGAACGCCTCGCTTCCGACATCTTCTTGGTGAAGCTCAAGCACATGAAGGTGAGTTTCATCACCGTCGACGAGGCCCACTGCATCAGCCAATGGGGCTACGACTTCCGACCATCCTACCTACAAATTGCGGAGATCCGACGCGTCAAGCCCGACGCTCCCGTGTTGGCCCTGACCGCCACCGCCACACGACGCGTCATGGACGATATCATGGAACGCCTGCAATTCAGAGAAAAGAAGGTGTTCCGCATGAGCTTTAAACGCGACAACCTGGCTTACGTGGTACGCGAGGCGCTGGACAAATACGCCGAACTGCTCCATATTCTAAAGTCGGTAGAAGGCAGCGCCATCATTTACACACGTAGCCGGAGGCGAAGCAAGGTCGTGTCGGAATGGCTTGAACAGCAGGGCGTGTCGGCCACATTCTATCACGCAGGATTGGAACCCGCCATTAAAGACGAACGGCAAAAGCTTTGGCAAACCGATAAAAAACGCGTCATGGCAGCCACCAACGCCTTCGGAATGGGTATTGACAAGCCCAACGTGCGCCTTGTGATTCATCTCGACTGCCCCGATTCGGTAGAGGCTTATTTCCAAGAGGCGGGACGAGCTGGACGCGACGGAAAGAAAGCGTATGCCATCCTGTTGTGGAACGGGCACGACCATGCCGTACTGGCAAAAAGGATCAAGACCACCTTCCCATCCAAGGAGATCGTGCGCGATGTGTATGATCATCTGGCTTATTTCTTCCAAGTGGGACTGGGCAGCGGCAACGGGCACACCTTCACGTTCAACATAGATCAGTTCTGCTATATCTACCACTTCTATCCTCTCTACGTAAACTCCGCCCTGCACATCTTGCAGAGCGCAGGTTACATCGAGTATGAGACCGATCCCGACGCGCGAGCACGACTTAGGTTCCTGCTTGGACGCGACGAGCTCTACAAGCTATACGAGACAACGCCCAACGAGGAGGCCGTCATCTCCGCCTTGCTACGGAACTATAGCGGTCTGTTCTCCGACTACCGTTACGTTGAAGAGGCACTCATCTCACAGGTTAGCGGGCTCAGTCAGAATGAGGTTTACCTCATCCTAAAAAGTCTGAGCCACAGGCGAATACTACATTTCATCCCTCAGCGCAAGACACCATTCATCACCTACACCCAAGATCGCATAGACGGTTGCGACGTGGTGATACCTGCCAGCGTGTACGACCAACGCAAAGAGCAATTCATCAAGCACGTCAACGCCATAGAAGCATACGCCACCAACAACCACGTGTGCCGTAGCCGACAGCTCCTCCGCTACTTCGACGAGACGAAATCGGAAGACTGCGGCATCTGCGACGTATGCGTTGACCACCAGCCCAACCCCAATGCGGAACAAGAATTCAAAGACGCCAAGCAAGCCATACTCGACCTCTTAGCCGATCATAAGCCCCACGACATCAAAGAAACATCCGAGCTTCTTTTGCCCCGAAAAGCCTTCAGGGAAGCGCTCAAATATCTCTGCAATGAGGAACTCGTTCACATAGACGGTCTCATGATTTACCGCTAATCACGAGAATCGCCCTTCATTATCAAACCTCAGCCCCCAAACGTCACATCCAAAGCGCCTCATTGCAACAGGACCATGGCCAAACGGCATGTTCAAAACGCAACCTTTCGAACGTTACAAAGACATAAATCCCTGACTCTCGCTTAAGGAGAGCCAGGGATTCCTATTTGTGTTTGTGCTTGTGTTTGTGTCTATATCCTATTAGTTGTTTTCAGGACGCAACTGGCGTACAGTCTCGGCGGCACGCCACATCTCCATGTCGTGCATGGCCTGCAGCTCGGCATTGAGCTTCTCGCGGTAATCGGGCAGTGAGTTCTTGTCGATAGAAATCTGAGCCTCTGTACCATTCTCCACGCTCAGGTAGAGCCATTCCATCACAGGCTTGATGGCTGCCTTGAAGCGAGGAGCCCAGTCGAGGGCACCACGCTGAGCTGTTGTTGAACAATTGGCGTACATCCAATCCATTCCCTTCTCACCAAACAACGGGGCAAGGCTCTGTGTGAGCTCCTCAACAGTCTCATTGAAAGCCTCAGAGGGTGAGTGTCCGTGAGAACGGAGCACCTCATACTGGGCCTCGAACAATCCCTCAATAGCACCCATCAGCGAGCCGCGCTCACCAGTAAGGTCAGACGTAGCCTCCTTGTGGAAGGTTGTCTGGAACAAGTAACCAGCGCCAATGCCGATACCGAAAGCTATGCACTTCTCCTCGGCCTTGCCCGTAGCATCCTGATAGATGGCATACGAGCAGTTCAAGCCACGGCCCTCAAGGAACATGGTGCGAAGTGATGTGCCCGATCCCTTAGGAGCCACCATGACGACATCAACATCCTCGGGAGGAACAACACCTGTGCGATCCTGCCAGTTGATAGCAAAGCCATGACTATAATAGAGGGTCTTACCCTTTGTAAGATACTTCTTAAGCTTAGGCCAAACGGCAATCTGACCGGCATCGGAAAGCAACATGCAGATGATGGTTCCTTTCTCGGCAGCCTCCTCTATGGAGAACAAAGTCTTGCCCGGTACCCATCCATCGGCAACAGCCTTGTCGTAGGTCTTACCCTGACGTTGGCCTACAATTACATTGAAACCATTATCCCTAAGGTTACCTGCCTGACCAGGACCCTGAATACCATATCCGATAACAGCGATTGTCTCGTCCTTCAAAATCTCACGAGCTTTCTCCAACGGAAACTCTTCCTTGGTGACAACATCTTCTACAACGCCACCAAAATTCATTTTTGCCATAAGCTAATATTATTAAAAACGTTATACGTCAAAGTTCTCTCAGCATCTTCATGCATTGTTTACGTGCACAAAGGTAGTGATTTAAAATAATATATGCAAGTTTTCTTTTAATCTTTTACGAATTTCATCAAACATCTTACGATTTCTTGCTTTGTATCATCATCGCGAGTGATACGCACACAATACTCATCGACTCCAGTTTGCTCTTTCCATAAGCTCAGCCTGTCGCCTTGATGAGCCTCAGCCACATAGGCAACCTCGAAGCGTTTGAGCCGATGCTGGCGGTACCAATCGAGGTCGAAAAGATCGAGCACATGCTCGATGTATTTTACGGAATTGATGTGTCCGTTGACATCCACATCATTATAATAGGTGTCGATGGTGCGAACGAGCGCCGCATCTTTGCCCATCTTCACCCTACCCGGCTTGTCGATGGGGCACGGCTTGTCGGTTTCCACATACTCGCTGATCAATCCCCCTTGCACCTCGAAGATGTCGGCAGGCTGGCGTGTTTCTGTATCGATCAAGGCCCACACGCTGCGTCCATAGCCATAGACTTTTCCATCGTCGGGACTTTTCACAGCGAAGTTACGGCTGGTAAAAAAGCGCATCACGCCCTCAACCCACGTCTCGATGTCGAACTTCTCGTATGCCACCGGCATCTCCTCCATCTCAATGACCAGTCGCGACAACACCCACGTGCGGTGGATCTTGTTGAGGTAACTCATGCCATAGTCGCGGTCGTTGCTATGGAAGTCGGCGGCATTGAGCATAGAATTGCCAAGATGTCCAACAAACAGATGGTTGCTGAAGTCGCAACGGAACGGCTCCGCCATGAATGCATAGCGGCCAACCTTAGGCAATAGTTCTTTCTTCATAGTTGTTATTCTTGATGTTTATTAAGGTAATCGGTGACTGGTTCGTCAAAGCTGCGGGTCACGGCGATGTGGCCTGAGCGCGTGTACTGCAAGATACAGCGGAACCTGTTAAACTGCTCATAGAGGTCGGTGATATCCTCTGTCAGTCCGGCTTGCAACACAGTGGAATATGTGGGGTTAACCTCCATCATACGCGCACCGTGCTTTCGGATGACGCGCGATATCTCTGAGTTGTCGAGCAGTACGGGGGTGGAGATCTTAAAGATGGCCACCTCGTGGATAAACAACTCTTCGTTGGTATAGTAATTGGCCTTGATGACGTCTATTTTCTTCTCGATCTGCTTGGTGATTTTCTCGATCTGGTCGGGGGCACTCCAACAAGTGATGGTGTACTTGTGGATTCCCTCCAGGCTTGAAGCCGACACATTGAGGCTCTCTATATTCACTTGGCGACGAGTGAAGACGGCCGTCACTTGATTGAGAACACCCACTACGTTCTCGCTGTAAACCAGCAGGGTGTAAAACTGCTTGGCCGTTTCTTTATCCTTATTATCCATACGTTTTCTCAATTTGTGGTTAAATGTCCAGATGCAGCAGCATCTCGTCGATGGCACTACCGGGGGTTATCATCGGCGTTACGTTCTCGTCCTCCTTCACTGCGCACTCCAACAAATAAGGTCCGTCGGTGCTGAGCATCTCGGCTATCTTAGCCTTCAAGTCGGCTCGGTCGACAGCCACACTATAAGGGATGCCGTAGCCGCGTGCGATGATCTCGTAACAGGGATTCATCATGCGGGTGAACGAATGGCGATGGTTGAACATCAGGTCTTGCCATTGGCGCACATTGCCCAGGTAATTGTTGTTGAGCAGAATCATTTTCACGGGAGCCTGCTGCTCCATGATGGTGCCCAACTCTTGGATGGACATCTGGAAACCGCCATCGCCCATGAACAGGCAGATGGTGCGGTCGGGCGCGCCAAAGGTGGCACCGACAGCCGCTGGTAGACCAAAGCCCATGGTTCCCAGGCCTCCGCTGGACACAACGCTCCGCTTGTGCTTGTACTTGAAGTATCGACAAGAGAACATTTGGTTCAGGCCCACATCGTTCACGAGAACAGCATTGCCCTCGGTAGCCTCTGCCACAGCATTGACCACCTCGCCCATCAGCAACGGTCCGCCGGTGGGATGGATAGAGGGCGTGATAACCTCCTGCTGTTCCTCGGCCTGCAACGGCTTGAACGAGTCGCGCCACTCTTGGTGCGAAGCCTCATGGAGCAAACTCGTAATGGCGGGCAACGACACCTTGCAGTCGCCCACAACGGCCACATCGGTCTTCACATTCTTGTCGATCTCCGACGGATCGATGTCGAGATGAATTATCTTAGCTTGACGGGCATAGCTATCGAGGCGCCCCGTGACACGGTCGGAGAAGCGCATGCCAATAGCGATCAGCACATCACACTCCTGCTCCTTGACGTTGGGCGCATAGTTGCCGTGCATACCCAGCATACCCATGTTGAGCGGATAATCGGAAGGCAGGGCCGAGAGGCCCATCAGCGTGCGGCCCGCAGGGATGTCGGCCTTCTCGAGAAACGCCTTGAGTTCCTGCTGTGCGCCACCCAGTTCCACACCCTGTCCTACGAGGGCAAAGGGCTTCTGAGCCTTGTTGATGAGTTCGGCGGCCTGTCGCACAGCCTCCTCACCAACCTCGGGATACGGGTTATACGACCTCACATTGTCGGCCTTGCCCGGCATCCACTTGGCCTTGCCCGTCTGCGCATTGCGCGGAAAATCGAGCACCACTGGGCCTGGGCGACCACTGCGGGCGATGTAGAACGCCCGATTGACGGCCCAAGCCACATCCTCGGCGCTGCGTATCTGATAGCTCCACTTGGAAATGGGTTGCGCCATTCCCACGAGGTCGACCTCCTGGAAGGCGTCGGTGCCAAGCGAAGCCACACCCACCTGTCCAGCAATAACCACAATGGGCGTAGAGTCCATCATGGCGTCGGCCACACCGGTCAGCGTGTTGGTGGCGCCGGGACCCGACGTCACTACAGCCACGCCCACTTCGCCGCTCACCCGCGCATAGCCCTCGGCGGCATGGGCGGCAGCCTGCTCGTGGCGCACCAACACATGGCGGAACCACGGATCGCGCTTACGCGTATAGGTGTAGAGCGCATCGTAAACGGGCATGATGGCTCCACCGGGGTATCCAAATATCGTGCGCACACTTTCCTGATACAGGGCGCGCATCAAAATCTCTGCTCCTGTGCATTCCTCACCAATGCGGATTCCAGCCCAAGGCACTTCCTTTATGTTGTCTTCTGTCATAAGTAGTCTGCTTAATCTATGATTCTTACACCGCCCTTGTCAGCTGAGCTAACACTCTGCGCATAAGCCCTCAAGGCCTTGCTCACCTCACGGTGGCGGCGCAACGGCTGCTGCGGGCGAGCCGCCAATTCCTCATCGCTGAGTTTGACGTTGATGGTACGGCTGGGAATGTCGATGACGATGATGTCGCCATCCTTAATTTTTCCAATGTTGCCACCCGACGCCGCCTCGGGCGATATGTGTCCAACGCTCAAGCCGCTGGTGCCGCCCGAGAATCGTCCGTCGGTAATAAGGGCACACTCTTTGCCGAGATGGCGGCTTTTGATGTAGGAGGTGGGATAAAGCATTTCCTGCATGCCCGGACCGCCCTTGGGACCTTCGTGGGTGATGACGACGCAATCGCCCGACTTCACCTTACCTCCGAGAATGCCCTCACAAGCGTCGTCCTGAGAATCGAAGACCACGGCTGGACCTTCGAAATGCCACAGTTCGGGAGCCACACCGGCTGTTTTCACCACACAACCATCTTGGGCGATGTTGCCAAAGAGCACTGCCAAACCACCGTCTTTCGTATAGGCGTGTTCCATATCGCGTATGCATCCCGCAGCACGATCGGTGTCAAGACTGGGCCATTGCTCATTCTGACTGCCCATCTGGGTGGAGAAACGGCGACCGGGGGCACTGTGGTAGATGCGGTCGGCCTCAGCATCGACAGACGCACCAGTGATGTCGTAGCGAGCCATTGCCTCGTCGAGCGTCAGTCCATCGACGCGCTTGGCGTGGCCACGTATCAGTCCGCCCTTGTTCAGCTCGTTCAAAATGCCCAGGATGCCACCAGCTCGGTTGCACTCTTGGACTGAATATTTCTGGGTGTTGGGCGAAAGCTTGCACAGGCATGGCGTCTTTCGGCTCAGCTCATCGATGTCGTTCATATTGAAGTCGGCGCCGCCCTCTTGGGCCACAGCCAACAGATGGAGCACGGTATTGGTGGAACCTCCCATGGCGATATCGAGCGTCATGGCATTGAGGAATGCATCGCGCGTAGCGATGTTACGCGGCAGCACACTCTCGTCGCCATCTTCGTAATAAGCCAAAGCGTTCTTTACGATTTGGCGGGCGGCCTGCTTAAACAGTTCAATACGATTGGCATGTGTGGCAAGAATGGTGCCGTTGCCAGGAAGCGACAGGCCAATGGCTTCGGTAAGCGAGTTCATAGAGTTGGCCGTGAACATACCCGAGCAACTGCCACAACCGGGGCACGCGCATTGCTCAATCTGCTGCAACTCGTCGTCGCTCACCTCACTGTCGGCTCCAGCGATCATGGCCGTAATGAGGTCGGCGTTCTGACCACGCCAACGCCCGGCTTCCATGGGACCGCCCGAGCAGAACACCGTGGGGATGTTGAGGCGCATGGAGGCCATGAGCATGCCCGGAGTTACTTTGTCGCAGTTTGAGATGCAAATCATGGCGTCAGCCTTGTGGGCGTTGACCATGTATTCCACTGAGTCGGCAATGATGTCGCGCGATGGCAGGGAGTAAAGCATACCATCGTGACCCATGGCGATTCCGTCGTCGATGGCGATGGTGTTGAATTCTGCTGCATAGCAACCCATTTTTTCGATTTCCTGCTTAACAATCTGCCCAATCTCATGCAAATGTGTGTGGCCGGGTACAAACTGCGTGAATGAGTTGACAACGGCAATAATGGGTTTGCCAAACTGCTCGTGCTTCATTCCTGTGGCAACCCAAAGGGCGCGAGCTCCTGCCATACGTCTGCCTTCCGTGCAGACGGCACTTCTCAATGGATGTTTCATAACTACTTGTTCTCTAAATACTGCTGCAAAGGTAACGACTTTAACTCAATTCTACAACAATCCGTTTTAAAAAAATCATGTTTTTTAATCAAACTGAAAGTAAAAAACGCCATTTAAACACAAAATAATAACAAGCCAACCCGTCCTAACGACTACCATCCATCAACTTGCCTGACTGCAGAATTTGATGGGTATACCAATAGAGTAGATGTGGGGAGTTACCCCCAGCACCTCTCATTGCACCGTACGTACG
>ERZ1026888.921-NODE-921-length-14331-cov-57.211054_pt1 | contig 14331 bp, 11 predicted proteins | sample MGYA00380174_ERZ1026888 | MGnify/ENA primary metagenome ERZ1026888 (study PRJEB33269, sample SAMEA4719810) | human gut metagenome | biome: human-associated habitat; feature: organic feature; material: feces | place: Cameroon | collected 2013-10 ...
CTTCAGATACTCAACCCATTCTTCCAATGGTGATTTAGCCACCTTGTTGAATTCGTTTACACGAACCAGAATATAAGTTGGGAAAATCTCAGAAGGAGATTTCCTTACTATCGTATCTTTCTCCTTGGTGCTGATAACAAGATGGTCTTGGGTATGCAAGCCCACGAAGTTGTTCTGTCCCACATAAATATAGTCAGAACCCTTGCCCAGATCAAAGTACAGGATGCTGATGGAATATACCTTCTTCACCTCTTTGTAGGTATTTCCCAGATTGATATGTTCTGTGATGGCTTTGGCTACTCCATAGAGCACACGCTCCAGGTAATACAGTTCACTTGTGTTCTGTATCTCGACGATAATGATTTCTCCCTTGCTGTTTTTCGCCTTGATATCAACCCTGTTGAACTTATCATTAGACTGCTGCTGATTACCTTCACTTTCCAAAATATCAACAATCTTGATAGGTTCATTCAGAAACACAGTCAGGAAGCCCTCAAGCACCCCAAAGTTCGCCTTCTGGCGAAGCAAACGCTTGATAGCCCAGTCAAAACGTATGTATCTATCTCTTAGCTCTGTCATATCTACCTCCTTATTTTAATAATTCAACTTTCGTGCTGCAAAGATTATGCAAACATATCCTCACTTGCCCGATGTGTTGGCCAAGAAGAATACACCATTTTATATTATGGATTAGGATAATCCTGATTGATTCCTCTAGGAAGAAAATAACCCTTGATGCAATTTGGATTGCAGACACATATCTGAATATGATTCTTTTCTCTGAATCCTGCATTAGGATATAGTTCCTGCCCTTCCCAAAATACACCTTTTACAGAATCATAAGGATGGGCATTAGCCTTTTTGTTGTATGTTAATGCTGTTTGAACAACAGCACAATCCAATTTTCTAATCAGTAAATCTGTAGATTTACCGATAGATGTATTTTGGGGTAATTCTAATCCTGACTCTTTATAAAGTTCAACCATAGACTCATACGCATCTTTTAATTCCTGAAGATAAGAACTGTCCGTAAGGTCAAAACAATAACCTAAGTCTATTATTGCTCCAACAACAGCCGGTTCTTTTACTTGCGAATTTCTCCTTTTTGCTAAATCTTTAGCCCATAGCCAAGCTCTTTCTTCGTTATTCTCCCAAAAGTAAATACCATTACCTAACCAGTCATAGTCATTAGTGCAGGAAAGAAGATCTGTCTTTCCAGCAACTACTGCATCAACAACTGTTTTGTCGCAACCATGAAATCCAATTACTAGGTTGGAGCGTCTTGAATACAAAGACTTGTCCATAGCTTTATCTCAAATGTGGTGCAACTTCTCCGTTTGGCAACAAGATTCCTGCCTCAATGAGAAATTTTCTTGCCGCTTCTTTACTGGCAACCGAGGCCTTTCTTGCAGCCTCTAATCTTTCTTGTCTTTTGCTATCAAATAAATCCATATTCTACCTCCTTGTTTTAATGATTCAACTTTCGTGCTACAAAGATACGCTTTTCTTCTGAAAGATGCAAGTTTTTGGGGGAAAATATTTGAGGGTGAGGGAGATAAAAAGAAAAAGGTGTATCTCGCTTGCCCGATATATGGGGCAAGAAGGATACACCTTTTATATTATAGTCTTTTAGTATCAGGTGAGATGACACCATTCTTCAGATACTCAACCCAATCTTCCAATGGTGATTTAGCCACCTTGTTGAATTCGCGCGGCTGGTAGGCACACCTTTTTAGTATAATAAATCTAAAAATTTTTGGTTAGAACTCTACTTTCGCATATCTTTGCACTTAAAAAAAGTGGCACATGTGCCACTTTTTTTAAGTAGAGGCATCTATTCGAGCTGTATAGTTGTACGACAACAAGGTATTCCCACCAGGCTCGACAGAGGTGCTGACTGCTGTCTGTAGACCTGCTGATTAGGCTCAGCAGAGCTGCCTAGCCTAGTGGCAACAATAGAGAAGTTACTTTCTAGCACCCTGAATGATACTTTCTCCAACCCAAGAAGAGTGCAGCGATAGGGGTGTAGTGGCAGTATGTTGCAACAGTATGTAGCGGCAGAGAATTTTGCCAAATACTCTTCACTCTTCACCTTTCCCTCGCAAACCCCGATAAACAGGGCGTTTGGCGAGGTGAAGAGTTCCCGCAACTCTTCACCACTCTTCACCTCTCTTCACCCATTAGGGAATATCTTAAAATAATTATAGCATGAAGAATTCTACAAAAAACGGATCATCTGAGATGATGATCGAAAGTGGTTCAGACTTCTCTCTGGTATATAGACAATGGTTCGGTCATCAATTATGACCAGCTCTATGCACAAGTTATGTATGAGCTTTGCCATCAGCATACCCCTTATTGGTTCACCAATGACGAGGTGGCTCGCATCCAGGAGAGGTCGTTTCTGAGATTTGGGTGAAGAGTGGTGAAGAGTGGTGAAGAGTTGAGCCAACTCTTCACCACTAGGAAACGCCCTGTTTATCGGTATTTCCGAAGGATGGGTGAAGAGTGAAGAGTATTTCATGACTCCATTGTTTATTCAGATCTCGGAATCAGAAATCCCAGGGAGATGGTCTTGTGCTCTTATCTCTTATGGCAGGTTTTACTGTGCTACATGGACAGCCAACTGGCAGATATGGAGACAGTTGGCTGTTCTAGGTAAGACAGTGAACTGTTCTAGTTCCGCCAGTTAACTGTTCTACGTAAACAGTTAACGAGCCAGAGTCGGCATCTTCTGCCACGATTTTAATCTCTTCTTCCATTATGATAATCTATTTTTACAGACTTGATTGGTTTGAGAAAAGTCTCAGGATTGATATACAGATTCTTCAATATGGGCAAAAGGTCAATATACTCTTCCGTTTCGCCCAAACCTTCATAATCTGCCATAACAACAATATATCCATTATCCCATTCCTTAACCTCTGTATATCGTTTGAGGCATTTTGGAGAACGAAATCGGATATTATTATTGCCATATCTAAACGAAGTCATATCTCCCTGATTGGAGAGTAACGCTACTGATGAAAGATTCTCCTTGTTCATACCTTTATCTCAAATGTGGTGCAACTTCTCCGTTTGGCAACAATATTCCAGCCTCAATAAGAAATCGTCTTGCAGCTTCTTTGCTGGCAACCGAAGCCTTTCTTGCTGCCTCTAATCTTTCTTGTCTTTTGCTATCAAATAAATCCATATTCTACCTCCTTGTTTTAATGATTCAACTTTCGTGCTGCAAAGAAATTGCAAACGTATCCTCGCTTGCCCGATGTGTTGGGCAAGAAGGATACACCTTATTATATTATAGTTCTTTTATTTCCTGTTCTGTCAAACCGGTAATTAAAGCTATTTGCTCTATGCTCAATCCATTAGCCAGCATTTTGCGGGCAATGTCATTTTTCTCTTTGGTTCTTCCTTCTTCCATACCTTCCAATCTTGCATTTCCCAAAACATCATTTTGAATCATGATGGCATTGATGTGCTCATCGTATGCATAACGTTCTGCATCCGACATGGAATAGTATTTCAGTTTCTCACGAGCTTCCTGCAGACCTGGTGCCTGGGTTTCTGGCGAGATGACTCCATTTTTCAGGTATTCAACCCATTCTTCCAATGGTGATTTAGCCACCTTGTTGAATTCGTTTACACGAACCAGAATATAAGTTGGGAAAATCTCAGAAGGAGATTTCCTTACTATCGTATCTTTCTCCTTGGTGCTGATAACAAGATGGTCTTGGGTATGCAAGCCCACGAAACTGTTCTGTCCCACATAGATATAGTCTGATCCCTTACCCAGATCAAAGTACAGGATACTGATAGAATATACCTTCTTCACCTCTTTGTATGTATTTCCCAGATTGATATGCTCTGTGATGGCTTTGGCTACGCCATAGAGCACACGCTCCAGATAATACAGTTCGCTTGTGTTCTGTATCTCGACGATAATGATTTCTCCCTTGCTGTTTTTCGCCTTGATATCAACCCTGTTGAACTTATCATTAGACTGCTGCTGATTACCTTCACTTTCCAAAATATCAACAATCTTGATAGGTTCATTCAGAAACACAGTCAGGAAGCCCTCAAGCACCCCAAAGTTCGCCTTTTGGCGAAGCAAGCGCTTGATGGCCCAGTCAAATCTTATGTATCTATCTCTTAGTTCTGTCATATTTACCTCCTTATTTTAATTATTCAGCATTGTTTATTTTTCATCGCCCTGCGTTCAAAATCACAATTCGTGATTGCGCTTTCTTCAATAAGGCCAAAAAGTCTATAAACTTTTCTTTTGTCCACGTTTCCACTCTATGGCCTGTTCTGTCAACCTGTATTGTTGGCGAGGATGGTTTGGGATATCAGGATATTTACGCTCTATAGCCCCTTCGTCGAGGGCTGGCAGAATATAGGTTGTCCTAAATCTCAGTCGGCTCTTTAATCCACAAGTTTTCATCATTTCCCCTATTGATAAATAATCTTCAGAAACAGCAAGAATTAAATCTTTAACTTGGTTCGTACTTGGTTCGTACTTGGTTCGTACTTGGTTCAAATTTAATCCCAGTTGCATCCCCACAGGAGTCTTCATCGGATCGGTTACAGGCCGCACGAATGTCACGCAAATGAAGCCACCGTTGATGCTCCACTTCGGTTCTGGAGCATTCTGTGCCTTGCAAGCCTCCATGATACGGAATGCGCCAGACCCCCAACTTTCAAGGAAAGTGGTGCGGTAAAGCACTTCCGCCATGATTGGATTGTATGGATAGGAACTGTGTGACTGTTTGATTGTTTCTGTGTTGAGTTGTGGCGGCAACACACCAGGATTCTCAATCTCTATGCGGTCATCATATATGGCAATGCTTGGCGTAAGATTGTACTTCTCGAACTGCCTATGACAAAGGCTGTTTGTAAGGGCTTCCCTCAACGCTTCGGCTGGCACCTCCATATTTTCCTCACGACGGAAGCCAACAATTTTGCCACTCATATTCAGGTGCTTCAAAAAGAAAGCCATTCCTGCATCAAGGAGTTGGAAGAAATTTCCTTCCACCCTTTGGTTGTCGATGAACTCTATCTTATTGATTCCGCGAAAACGAGCCAAACGTAGCTGCATCTGTGTGTAACCCCTTAATTTGGTGGCAAACAAGGCGGCAGCAGCGTTATTGGGAACGCCATCGTTCATTAGTTCAAGTTTTCTGAGTACATCCGAAAGAGGTTCTGTCAAAGCCGTGGCTGGCATGCGGTTCTTCTCCACGCCGAGTCGTATAGCTCCTCGGATGAGTTTTTCATCCATATCATCAATGGTTATGTTGTCAGCCGTCTGTCTCTCCCAAGCATAATAGTTTGGTTTGTTGGCACGCAGCCGTTCCTCAAACATATTACGAGGCATCAGCTTCGTGGTACTTTCAACTTTATAATATGGGCTACCATGATAGGTATAAGGCGCCGTTCCCCAAACGAATGCTTCGAAATACATTGCTATGACTTGACAGTCTGGTCTATCGGGCACGTTAATGTATTGGATGTCAATCGAAACTGCTGGTTCGAGACCACTCAACGCTTGGGCAATCTCTCTTTGCGTATTATCCGTAACCTCCTGTCCGAGAATTTTGAGAGACTTAGGGGCTACGCCGAACACCAGCCAACCGCCAGCACCATTGAGGAATGCACAGGCAGTGTGCATCCCATCCTTCAACTCACCTGTAGTTTTCATTTTTCTTTTTGTCCATATCCATCTCCTTCTTTAATGATTCAACTTTTTTGCCTAGTGCAGCTTTTTGCTTCTGCAAAGATACGCTTTTCTTTTGAAAGAAGCAAGGATTTTTGGGAAAATCTTTGAGGGAGAAGGAGATAAAAAGAAAAAGGCATCGTAATATTTAGGCATAAGCTTGCTCCATTAATTTTTTGTTTCGTATCCAATACTTTTGAACGATGATGATTTCTATATCGTTCATATTGGTTTCTGTTACTTCACCCTCGCTAGTCATAATAAGAGCATGATATGGCGGGTGTAGATACACTACACGTATAAAGCCTTCGTCGGTTTTCGAAAATGCATATCCGCAAACAATCATCATAGCATTTTCTGCCACGATTTTAATCTCTTCTTCATTCATGATAATCTATTTTTACTGACTTGATTGGTTTGAGAAAAGTCTCAGGATTAATATACAGATTCTTCAATATGGGCAAAAGGTCAATATACTCTTCCGTTTCGCCCAAACCTTCATAATCTGCCATAACAACAATATATCCATTATCCCATTCCTTAACCTCTGTATATCGTTTGAGGCATTTTGGAGAACGAAATCGGATATTATTATTGCCATATCTAAACGAAGTCATATCTCCCTGATTGGAGAGTAACGCTACTGATGAAAGATTCTCCTTGTTCATACCTTTATCTCAAATGTGGTGCAACTTCACCATTAGGTAAAAGAATTCCTGCCCTAATTAAAAAGGCACGTGCTGCTTCTTTACTGGCAGTAGAAGCCTTTCTTGCTGCCTCTAATCTTTCCTGTCTTTTGCTATCAAATAAATCCATATTCTACCTCCTTATTTTAATAATTCAACTTTCGTGCTGCAAAGATTATGCCTGCAGGCGCAATGAAAGCTTGCTTTCAGATTGCCGAGTGCAGCTTTTGCTTCTGCAAAGATACGCTTTTCTTCTGAAAGATGCAAGGAATTATTGGAAAATATTTGAGGGTGAGGGAGATAAAATAAAAAAGGTGTATCCTCGCTTGCCCGATGTATTAGGCAAGAAGGATACACCTAATTATATCTACATACATGATATCTACGATTGCTTATTTCACAACCTTTCTTGTCGTGTTGCCTTGCTTCACGATCAATACACCATGGGCAGGAACATCAGAGAGACTGAAGTCCTGCGTCTTCGACTTATATACCTCCTGACCTTGCATATTATATATATAGGTGTAAGGAGCAGAGATGTTCTGCTTAACAGAAACGGCAGAGATAGCAGAAGTGCTATTCTGTGATAATGTCATCGTGCCATCGGAAGCAACAGTGAGTGTGTACATGATGGTGCCACCTACGCCACGCAAGCATTGATAGGCATTTTCTTTGGTCGACTTAGAACCAATAAACAGCTTGTAGGTTCCTACAGAAATATCCTTTAACGCAGAATCTTGACTCAGATCGAGATCAACTTCAGGATTATCGCTGTCACTGAATTGGAAACCGTCGAACATATCAACATAAGGTGTTTCTGCATCAGTCTCGAAAATAAAATCAGTATAGAGCTTGCTGCTGTTGTCACCCGTACCTTGCAACACGAAGTCTAATCTACCCTCGAATACACGATGGCTGTAATTAACGAGGTTCGTCAATTTGGCGTGCAGTTCGTTGTCGCTGATATAAAAACTATATCCATCTGTTACCCATTGCGAAATGTTTTCCTCGTCAGCACTCGGAGTCTCTTGTGTCTTGAAGCCGCAAAGCATACTTTGGCCAATATTGAAACCCTCTCCAGTAAACCCAGCGATATTAGGTTTCAGAACATCAATATCAAACCATCCGTCTCCTGACTTTCCCCATCCCCAGTTGACATGTACTTTTCCATCGCTCTGTATGCCATCTAATAAGAAAGCATGACCACCTTCATTTGTATCACTACCGCAATAGAGAACAGGCTGTTTAGCTTCCATTTCTTTACGCACTATTTCCATCCATTCTGCATCGGTATAGAAGTCACGCTGCAGACAGTTGATAGCCAAAGAGTCATATCTGAAATTTTCCGCAAATCCCTTGGCAGCATACCATTCGATAGTACCACTGGCAGCAGCACTATAATTCATTCGACTGGCAGCACCAGCATCAGCCATCAAGGTGGCAACAGCATCATTCTCGTCTTCGGACACTATTCCATAGCTCGACTGCATAGCTGTCCATTGATAAGTATGTCCCAGTTCTCGCTTATACCACTTTGTGGTGCCCTCTTTGTCATTTTTATCTTTATACGTAGTTACGGAATATATGCCTGTACCCTTACTTGTAGCAGGATATTGATAGTACTTCATAATCTGCGCCATGGCTGTTGCAATACAACCTGTAGGGGCGGCACTACCATTAATCTGAGGACAAATATTGTTGAAGGGTGTCCCCTGATTCCAGTAGGTCTTGATGAAATAGGTGGGACGTCCACTTGCTGCCATTGTGTTGGCACGATAAGTAATACCTTTAGCTTTCATCCTTTCAAGTGATTTGTTGGCAGTATTCAGCCACCACTTCATGCCACAAGGCATATTATCTACATCAAAGTCTTCATCAGAAATTCCAAGCACAGGCTCCATGTCGTCATCTTTGCTGATGAACACCACACCTTTGCCCTTGATTCCATAGACATTGACCATATCTAATGACTGATATTTCTCCACAGAAAGTTTGGCTACTGCCTTCTTTGATCCACTATCCTGAATATTTGAGGAGCAGAGTGCTTGCAGTGCTATTGTCTGCATTTCCTGTTCGCTTCGGTCTTCAGCAAAACTTGATAGAGCGAGCAGAGAAGCAATAAAAAGTGTAAGAGTCTTTCTCATATTTTCAAATATTATTTTGGGGTAAAACTGATTATAAACAAGAATGGCGAAGCACTTGTGGCTTCGCCATTCTCTATAGAATATAATAAACTTTTTGTTTACTCGTTGGGTACGAATGTATCGTAGCCCGTAATCTGAGTCAAGTTACCAGCACTTACATACCACTGCATTAAAATCATGCAGTAATAATCATCGTACATGAAACTAGGTGAGTTTACCGACTGGCGAGTAAGACCATCTGCATAAGAGATTAATCCGTAGTTACCATAGGTATATGGAGTAGCCTGCTCAGGAACTACAAGCTGGGTGTTGGCAAGTCCATTGTCGTCTGTTCCCTTATTGTCTGTAAGATTAAAGGTCATGTGCTTACCAGTTCCCCAGAAGTTCTTGAAACGGAATGACTTAGGGTTGGCGTCATTTACCTGCAAGGTGGCTGGTTTGGAAGCGCCAAACAACTGAGCACCTGCACCATCGAAGTTGTAAGTACCTTCGGCAACTGTAGTCCAGCTGTTGGCAGTAAACTGTACTTTTGCTAATGACATGCCACCACCTACAGCAACCACGGCTATAGTGTTGTCACCACTAAGATTCTTGATGGTCTTGTCTATATTGGCAGCACCTTCTGCACCTTCAATCTTCTCACCATTCTCAACAACATAGTCCTTATAGCCTTCTTCGCCCAGTTGAGTAAGGCGGCTTTCGTAATCAGCAGTTTTCTCTACAAGCAGATAAGCACTCTGTGTAGCACTGTTGGTAGCGATACGAATCTGCGTATCAATATCAGCATCATTAGGCTCTGTGGCTGTGTACTGATAAAGAGTTGCTTTAGCTTGGCTGTCAGAACCGATGTCGGAACCTTCATCCTCAGAACAGGCGGTAAACATCGCTACCGAAACGAGGGCTAAGAACAGTCCATAAATATATTTTTTCATATTCTTTTCTTTTATCTGTTAAACTATAGTTTTACCATACATACTCTGGTGAGTCGCTTGTAGGAGTTGTTACCATCGGGTTCTGAGTACAATCGGCATTATATGCACCCTCACTCTCCACAATCATCAAGGTCATCCACTGTGGCACACCTGTTGTGTTCCAACGGGATTCTTCGCAGTGGTTAGTACCTGCATAGCTGCGAATCACACTCTTGCCAAAGCGCTTGATGTCGAGAGTAGCAAAGCCCTCGCCCCAAAGTTCTACACGACGCTGCCACCATACCTCGTTCTGGAAGCCAGAGTTGCTGTTGTTGCCATACTTGTCATTGACGTGCTTGCCATATTCGAATTGTGGGTCACGGGTCTTGGCAAAAGCCTCAAGCAACTGCTTGCCACGAGCCTCGTCCTGCATACCAGCAGCCTCTGCCTCGATAAGCTTCATTTCCTCAACACGCATCAATGGTACTGACTGGAGGAAGCCCTTAAACTGATTGTTGTGTCCTTCCACGCCATTGGCAGTACGGAACTTCAAGCTCAGGCCACCTGTTCCTGGCCACTTGGCTATTTTGGCAGAATACTCGAGCCATGTAGGATAGTCAGAATATTCCTTCAACTTATTCTCGAGTTCTGTGCCTTCCATGTCGTTGGTAGAGAAATCTACAAAGCACTTCTTGCGACAGTCGGTAGCAGGGATGGTCTCATAGAGGTGACGGTCTATCAACTTGGCATCACCATAGTTGGCAGCATAGCCACAGGCTGAGACATCCTTGTCAGGGTTGATCTCAAGCGACATCTGAGATCCCCAAGAAGTATCAGCATCATTGAGTTTGATACATGGGTCAGTGTCCTTGTAGGTTACACAGAACATCCATGCCTCGTTAGGCGTATTGAAACCAGTCTCACGGTCGGTATATTCTGCTGAAGACATCACAGAATATCCTGCTTGTGCCTTCTTGGCATATTCTTCTGCCTTGTCCCATTTGCCCATTATGAGGTAGGCACGTGCTTTCAGACCATAAACGACAGAAACATCAGGAGTAGTCTTGTCCGGACGCTCGTAACCAGCAAGATATTCCTCTGCTTTATCGAGGTCGGAGATGATGAAATTCCACATCTTCTCATTGGTAGCACGAGGGTTGTGGTTCATGTCGATGCTCTCGTCATCAGAAACGATAGGCACGGTCTCAGCCTGTGGATTCTTGGTGTAAGTCTCGTTGGCATACATCTGTGCCATATCCTCATAGAAGAAGGCGCGCATGGCGTATGCGATACCCACGCCACTCTTCTGCTCTTCTGTAGGATTGCCTGCACCCATCTTGATGACAGTATTACAGTTTTTGATCCACGTATAATATACAGTCCATGGAATTTGACACATCAAATATTGTGGTGTCAACACATCGAAATAATTGTACCAGACTGAGAAGAATCCTGCTCCAACAGTGGCAGGATAAGCGATATCCTGACCCATAAGGTCACGCTGAATCATCTGTGAAGGATAGCCAAAATCGTAGTTATTTTCCCCCAATTTGGAACTACTGTTCATCATTGGGCGACCATTCATATCGGCTGTGATAGCCGATACGAACTTGTTGAACGAGTTGGGAGCCGAAGCAGCCTGGTCTATGGTTACGGTGCTGCTCTGTGGGTCAACTTCTTCGATACAACTGGTGAACGAAGTTGCTGCCAAAGCAAGAGCAACAAATGTTGTTTTATTTATTTTCATCATTGTTTCGTCTTTTAATGTTTTTAGAACGTCAATTGAATACCACCAGAGATATTACGTGTAGGTGAGTAACTTGTGCCAGTCACACCGTCATAAGAGTAGCGTGGATCCAAGCCCTTGCGAGCTGAGATGAAACCAAGGTTCTCGCCAGAGCAGTAAATGCGAATCTTAGAGAAGTATGGTATCAAGTTCTTTGGGAAGGTGTAACCTACTGTGAATGACTGGAAGTTGAAGTAACTTGCGTTGGTCAAGAAACGGTCAGATGCCTGACTGTTGTCATCACCATACTGCCAGCGAGGAATGTTGCTGCTGGTATTGTTAGGACTCCATGACTTGATATAGTCTTTATGGATAGCCAAACCACCTGTAGAGTTGGCTGTCAGAGGATTCATCAAACCAGCATACTTCATATCGTACACCTTGCCTCCAATCTGGTAGTCGAAGCTGAATGTAGCATCAAATCCCTTATAAGAAACAGTGGTGCTAAGACCGCCAGATACCTTTGGCAACAAAGAACCTGTCTCATAGTTGCTGGCCTTGCTGGCGTCAGTTGTAGTGTAAGACAACTTCTGACCAGGACGACCTGTTCTTTCACTGTCTGAGATATCCTCATCTACCCAATAGAGCGCCTCACCCTTCTCGTTGACACCTGCATACTTAGGCAGGAAGCCATTGTAGAGAGGACCACCCTCCTTGTACCAATACGCGGTATAGCTCATATCACTGGTCTGTGAGAAGCCGCCATATTGGTTCTTTGAAGTAGAGTCAAGTTTTAATATCTTGGTCTTGTTGTGTGCCAAGTTTGCTGTAACTGACCAGTCGAAATCCTTAGTGCGGAAAATGTGACCTGTCAAGGTCAGCTCAACACCCGTATTGCGAAGGTCACCCACATTGCTATAGTAGCCACGAGTACCCTGTGACTCTGGTACACGCAACCAGAAGAGCAAGTCGGTAGTCTTCTTGGTATAGAAGTCGAAGCTACCACTCAGTCGACCCTTGAAGAAACTGAACTCAGTACCAATGTTGAAGTTGGTGGTAGTTTCCCAAGTGATATTCTTGTTACCCAAGCGAGCGAAAGATGCAGACATCTCTGTATCTGAAACCTGAGACAAGGTATAGAGGTCGGTGTAAGCCCAGTTGCCGATGTTATCGTTACCCTGCTGACCGATAGAAGCCTTCAACTTCAACTCGTCTACCCAAGGAGCTTTAAACCAAGCCTCCTTGTTGATCAGCCAAGCAGCGCCTACTGACCAGAAACTACCCCAACGGTTCTCCTTGGCAAAGCGTGAAGAAGCATCACGACGATAAGAGAAAGAGCCGAAATACTTGTTGTCGTAGTTGTACTGAGCGTTACCGAAGTAACCTTCTACGTTGTAGGCAGACTCATAGCCACTTGCATCCTTTTTTTTGGCGAAGGCACTAATCTGCAAGATATTCGGCGAGAAGCCGCCTTCAGCCAATGCTGTAAGATAGGTGCTATTAATCTTGTAGTATTCATGACCAAGCATCACGGTAACACCATGCTTGCCAAAGTTGTCGAAATAGGTAAGAGTCTGTACGTGGTTCTGACGCCAACTTTCTGTAGAAGACTTAGAAAGCGAACCGTTCACACCCGCTTTAGAGCCGAAGAATGGGTTAGCATAGCCTGTCGCATTCGTCTGTCCCCAAATAATGGTGCTGGTCAAGTTGGCCTTCAAGAAGTCCGTAATCTGAATGTCTGCAGTAAATGTACCATTCAACTGATGCCCCTTGTTCTCACTCTTGTCATAGTTGTTGGAAGCAATAGGGTTGTAGTTGTTGTTGAATGGACGGTTGATACCCAGTGTTGAAGAACCCAAGTCGTACAAAGGCAAGCCTCTCTCATCGGTTGGGATATATACGTTGCCATTTTCGTCAATCTGACGGAGATACAATGGGTAAATAGGAGCCATGCTGGATGTGAAGCTCAAACTAGTACTTAAGTTGGCATCGGCAGTCTGTGTAGAGTTTACAAAGCCAATATTGGCACCCAACTTCAACCACTTCTTAATCTGATAGTCGGCCTTCAATCGAGCAGTGATACGCTCGAAACTTGAGTTCTTGATGATACCCTCATCATTCAAGTAACCTAAGCTGGCATAATAAGAAGAACGGTCAGAACCGCCACTTGCGTTTACATTATATTCCTGACGCAAAGAGTTCTGGAACACAGCATCAGTCCAGTCGTCAGGTGTTACATAGTATGACTTACCGCCAGCACCTGTGATAGTGCGGCCTAAAGTTGCATTAGGATTCAACTTGCCGTCCAAACCAATGAGCTGCTCTGAGTCAGGATAGCTATACACATTGTAAGCCAACTTGTTCAACATAGCAGTGTTTGCCTTTACATTGGCAGCACTGGCACTCAAGCCATCAGCATAGTAATATTTGTTGTAATATTCTGAGTACACAGCCTCGTAATACTGACCTGGATCTGTGATAACATCATACTCAGGAACGGCACGAGAGTTGGAACCCCACTTCATGTCGACATTAATCTTTCCTTCAGAATTGTTGGCACCCTTCTTGGTTGTTACAATGATAACACCGGCTGCACCACGAGCACCATAAAGAGCAGCAGAAGCAGCATCCTTCAATACTGTAACCGACTCTATATCGTCGGTAGGAATATTAGAAAGACTTGCTGAATAAGGAGCACCATCGACAATGACCAATGGGTCTGTGGCTGCATACATAGAAGCAATACCACGAATGTTAATGCTACCCTGGCTTGCACCTGGCTGGCCAGAACTACCACGCATCTGCAAACCAGATACAGAACCAACCAAAGCATCAGCTACGTTAGTGGTAACTTTCTTGGAAAGTTCCTCAGAACCTACTACAGCAGCAGAACCTGTGAAGGCACTCTTCTTCTGAGTACCATAAGCAACAACCATCACCTCATCCAAAGCGTGATCATCTGCATCCAGAACTATCTTCATGTTCCTGCCAGCCTTTACAGACTTGCTCTGCATACCGATATAAGTAATCTCCAACTTGGCACCAGCAGGAGCGTTCAATGCGAAGTTACCGTCGATGTCGGTAACTGTACCAGTGTTTGTACCTGCCACCTTGATGGAAGCACCGATAACAGGGCTGCCATCCTCAGAAGAGG
>ERZ1026888.924-NODE-924-length-14278-cov-31.457077_pt1 | contig 14278 bp, 6 predicted proteins | sample MGYA00380174_ERZ1026888 | MGnify/ENA primary metagenome ERZ1026888 (study PRJEB33269, sample SAMEA4719810) | human gut metagenome | biome: human-associated habitat; feature: organic feature; material: feces | place: Cameroon | collected 2013-10 ...
ATATGCAAGGTCAGGAGGTGTACAAGTCGAAGACACAGGACTTCTGTCTCGATGAAGTTCCTGCCCATGGCGTATTGATCGTGAAGCAAGGCGACATAACGAGAAAGGTTGTGAAGTAAGATTCTTCTGTCACCTATCAAATACATTGCCCACCCATGGTTACTTACCGTACCAAGGGTGGGCATTGTTGTTTATCTTCCTCACTCTCAAACATTTTCCCGTAAATTTCTTGCATCTTTCGGAAGAAAAGTGTAATTTTGCATAAGATTAGTTGCGCTCGGCAATTTGAAAGCAAGCTTTCATTGCGCTCACTGGCATAATCTTTGCATAAGATTAGCTGCATCTCAGCATAATATTCAAGCAAGCTTGATATTCTGCATTCGATTTGCATAATCTTTGCATAAGAAAAGAAGAATCATAAAAATAAGGAGGTAAATATGGATTTATTTGATAGCAAAAGACAAGAAAGATTAGAGGCTGCAAGAAAGGCTTCTGTAGCCAGCAAAGAAGCGGCAAGAAAATTCCTCATTGAGGCTGGAATTTTGTTGCCTAACGGAGAAGTTGCACCACATTTGCGATAGAAATATGGATGAATCTCTTTATTCCAGACGCTCCAATCTTGTGATTGGATTTCATGGTTGCGACCAATCTGTAGTAGAAGCAGTCATTGCTGGCAAGACCGAACTTCTTGCCAGCACAAATGATTATGACTGGTTGGGAAATGGCATCTACTTTTGGGAAAACAATGAAGAAAGAGCTTGGCAATGGGCTAAAGATTTAGCAAAAAGGAGAAATTCGCAAATCAAAGAACCGGCTGTTGTTGGAGCTATTATAGACTTGGGATATTGTTTTGACCTTACAGACAGTGCCTATCTTCAGGAATTGAAAGATGCTTATGAGTCTATGGTTGAACTCTATAAAGAGTCTGAATTAGAATTACCCCAAAATACATCTATCGGTAAATCTACAGATTTACTGATTAGAAAATTGGATTGTGCTGTTGTTCAAACAGCATTAACATACAACAAAAAGGCTAATGCCCATCCTTATGATTCTGTGAAAGGAGTCTTTTGGGAAGGACAGGAACTATATCCTAATGCAGGATTCTGAGAAAAGAATCATATTCAGATTTGTGTCTGCAATCCAAATTGCATCAAAGGTTATTTCCTCCCCAGAGGAATCAATCAAGATTATCCTAACCCATAATATAATGAAATTAAATGAAGAGGAGATGTTTTAATGCCCACCCATGGTTACTTACCGTACCAAGGGTGGGCATTGTTGTTTTTTCATCTTTACTTTTCCCTAAGGAATATCGCTGAACAAATCATCGGATGATGACTTTACGTACTTCGCCATTGGCGTAACGTACGATGCAGACTCCAGGGCGAGGACCATCAAGGCGGGTTCCATTGAGCGAGTAATAAGCCACGATGCCATTCTCTTCACCCGTCACGATGTCGTGAATGCCAGAATCGATGATTGGGTCTACCACCTTCACCTCATCGAGGAAGAAACGCTTCTTGTCGGCCTTGAAGGTAACCTTTACTGTGCCAGTAGCTGTGATGTTGACACCAAACTGTTTCCATAAACCTTTTGGAATCTCAACGGTAGTCTTCGACAACGTACCATTGTTGACAGAAAGCGTCAGGGAGTTGGCATCATTAGTGCCGTCCCACCCTCCTGCCTTGAATGACAGATAAGCAGAGCCATTGACGGAAAAGGCGGGAGTCGTGATAACACCAGCCGTACTGCTGTTGCCCAATCGTACACATTGATTGCCAGAAAAGATCTTATTAGAACTGGTCCAGCCATTATTGTCGAACTCCATACTGAGGGCTTCAGACCCAGCTACTCCATTGCCACTCCACTGATTATCATTGCCACCCGTTCCTCCACACTTATCGAACGACTCGTAGAGCAAGACTGAGCCAGATGGTGTGACAGGAGTATCGGGATCGGTACCGCCACTACTGCGGTCTGCCTTGCTGAAGGTGAGCGAGGCTGTTCCGTCAGATGCCACACTGATATCCGTGATGTCGATGTGCATATACTTGGTGCCATCGCTATTCTTATTATATAAGGTGGCAGCAGGATTGGACTCGGCGGTAAGACTATTTTTGGTGTTATAAGGATAAAGATCGGAAGCTACGCCATCATCTGACGTAGAACGTCCTGCACGGAAGATGGTCAAACGCTGATGATCGTTATAATAAACATTTTTATTTTCATCATAGTAATTCCCCTTTGTATTGGGCATATTATTCCACCAAATATAGGCATCATAGTCCACATGAGTAATCATCACACCGTCAGAAGGCAGATAAGCATCCCAGCCTGTCTTTTGTCGGTTCTCGATGATGTAATATTCGTCCTCGTGCGCCTTGTTTTTCAGCACATAGGCACCGCCACCCTCGCTGATGGCTTTCAGTCCTGTGACGTTGAGGGCTTCATCTATATGGGTAACATCCTGATATGTCAACCAGCCACACTCATGCTTCTCGTAAGCCGAATAACCTGCAGGACATTTGCCGTCACCATTATAATTACCTGCACACATCAAGTCGTAGTCGCCCATACCAAACCATCCTGAATAGCTGGTATCATAAAAGTCAGGGAATCCCATGCAATGGGAGAACTCATGACAGAAAGTACCAATACCATCGAGTTTGCCACGACCATTCAGCTCTGCACTGCAGGCATAAGTATCCACAGTGACGCCACTAAGGGAAAGCGACTTACCATAATCGGATGCAGAAAGAGCAAACTCGTGTGGCCATATCGTAGATACAGCACCGCCATCAGCCTCTCCCTTTCCAGCATAAAGCACAAATACCTGATCTACTTCGCCATCGCCGTCCCAGTCGTATTTGGAGAAATCAACGCCCTGAGTAGCTGCCCACTGACAAGCCTCAGCTACCATCTCGCCAGCGTGAAGGTCGTCGCCAGTATAAGCATCATTTCCTCCATAATAGGAACATGGGTTCTTCAGCTGACAGATACCTACGACATCAAAGTCGAGTTCGAACTGTCCTGCACTCTGTGCCTTGAAGTAATCCTTCACACTGCCTTTGAATCCATTGTCGGTATAGTTCTCAGCATTGGCTATCTTGTTGTACAAAGCACGGTCGTGACCACTCTGAAACTTGGAGTCGGTAAACTGAGCCAAGATGATCAGTCCCTTCTTCGTGCCTTGGAAAATATTAGTAACATTTGCCTTTCGCCTCACTGCGCGACGGTTGTTGGCCTTGGCTCTCCGTGCCATAGCCTTGCGACGAGAATTCGAGAATTGGCTATCAGAATAAACCTGATAAGTTGCTGAAGCAGCATCATAGAGATAACGTGTTCCGTCCGCACTCTGGTAATAGTGCATGAACTCATCGCCAACCAGCTGTACCTTGACCTGTGTACCATCAGTAAGCGAAATGGTGCGCCAGACTCCTGGCTTGGCGGGTACTGCCATTGCCGATAAGACAACAAAGAGCACAACCCATAATGTAAACCATCTTTTCATCGTAAGTCTTTTCGTTGTGTTTTAGTAATTGAATATTATAGAACTTCAGCAAGTTCAGAAGTTATAGAATTTGTGTAACCATCCGTTAAGTGACGCAAATTTACACATTTTATTTTCACCCCACAAGCTTTTCTGCATAATTCTTGAAAAAAGCTATCGACTTTTCGCTAATGAGGAAGTTATCTTTCCCCAAAAAGACACTACATAGAAATGTGGGATAGAAAGAGAAAAGAAAAAAGTCCCGCATCATAAACATGACACGGGACTTTTGGGTGGATTATTCTATCCTACAGAGAACCCAAAAGGCTCTCTGATGGATAGAAGTCAGAAATTACTTGAGTGCGAACTTAATGGCAGAAACCTTGCCATCGATGTCGGCTACGAGGTGATAAACACCAGCAATAGAGCCAGACAGGTTAAGGCTAACCTTATCGCCTGCATGTACAGGAGCGGCAATCTGCTGAGCCATCAGCTGACCGGCATTGCTGTAAACACGGAGCACTACCTTGTCGGCATTGACATGGAGAGTAACCTCACCATTCTCGTCGACCGTTACATCACCCTTGTTGCTGCCATCGGCCTCAACACCGTCGATGCCTGTGGTTTCTGATACGGTCAGGGAGATGACACCAGTAGAAGAAGCGCCGTTGGCATCGGTAGCCACTACGTTGATGTGGGTCTTACCTACTGCCTTGCCAGCCACGATGAATCCATCTTCCGACTTGAAGACAGTAGCTACAGATGCGTCCTCGACAGAAGCAGTGTAGGTCATCTTGTCGCCATCCACATCCTTGAAGAGTTCAGCGAAGTTGTACTGACCAGAGGTCTCGCCAACCTTCATAGCCAACTCTGTGGCACCTACGTACTCAGGAGCACGGTTGGTATGCTCTACATTGTAGTTGACAACAACTGAGCTTACATTGCCTGACTCGTCCTTGGCATTTACGGTGAAGGTATGCTTTCCTGCTGTACCGTAATCAGGAGCAAGAGCTACACGGAGCTTCAAGCTGGTGCCTTCCTCAACAGAATAAGTACCATTGCTTTCAGAAATACCTTCCTGAGTGCCGTCCTCATTCTCATAGCTCTCAACAGCAGCGATACCGTCTGCATCTTTCAGACTTACGGTGAAAGGCTCGCCCTCGGCATCAGCAACAGTTACATCAACAGCTGCCTTGCTTGCCTCAGGAACAGTGGTCTCACCTTCAGGAGCGGTGATGGTAGGAGCTGCATTCTTGTCGAGATAGATGTGATAGTTGTAGAGCTTGTTCATAGGATCATTGCTCTTCACTACGAGAGTAGCCTTATTGTTCTTGGCAAAATAAGCACTCTTGGCATTCACCTCGAACTGCACAGGAAGAGCCTCGCCCGGAGCTATCTCACCTTCCTTCTTCTCGTTGAGCAACTTAATCCATGGCTCACCCTTCTCCTTCTCGATACAAGTCATGAAGTAACCGAAGGCACCATAGCTGTAAGCATTGTCGTAGAGAGCCTCGATGTCAACCCAGCCACCCAATGACTTCAAGTGTGCCATATAGCGATTGGTTTCCATATCTCCATCCTTGGTAGCCATCATGGCAGACCCCTTGTAGCCTGCAGGATACTTCAATACGACATAGAAGGTATCAGCAGGATTGATGTAGATAGGGTTGTCAAACTCCAACATACGTGCAGCACCCTGGTAGCTACCATCCTCACGAGGTTCTTCCTTGGCAATATGAATCTTGCCATGACCGATGGTCTTCTCTGTAGCAGTAACATCATTGCCCAGGATAACAGAAGCTTCGATATCTACATTCTCCAAGTCGCCTACTGTACCGACGAAGTAGAGATGAGTAAGATTGAATCCTTCAGCAGGAGCCTCATAGCGAGTTGCTGCATAGAAGTTCTCATCCAGAGCAGTAGCACCCGTACCCATCAGGGCAGCCTGAGCATTTTCTACAGGGTTGAGTACTGGATAATAGAGCGCATTGCCCTCATAACCTGTAGGCAAGTCGTAGATGAACTTCTGATCATCCTTCACCTTCTTCAAGCCAAGAGCCTTCAGCATGCCCTTCTTGCCAGAAATCTTCTCTACACAGGTAGCCACGAAATTCTTGGCAACATCCTCAGAAGGATAAGAGATGACATTATAGGCAGGAGCAGGATCGTTGCTGCCATCATCCACATTACCAGCATCACGACCAGATGGATCGAGACTCAATGAGTATGTAAGCTTATAGGCTCCATCATTCATCAGATTGACGGTAGAAGTGCCCTTATAGTCTGAAGCCACATTCTCAATGTGCAACTCCTCTGGGTCGAAGGCCATGACAGGAGCCTCGGTGATATTCAACTTAATGGTAGAGTTGTACTCGGTATTTTCCAAGCCCTCTACAGAGAATACGAGAGGATAATCCTTAGCATGAACCTCAGAAACATTATAAGGAGTGATTCTGAACTTAACAGTATCCTCACCTACCACGATAGGTGCCATCATGCCGCTCTGGTATGGAACCCATGCCTTGGCTGCATCATCAGCAAGTGCCATTGGACCTGGATCGATGCCGTCATCACCACTATTATTTGTTGAAGTATAAACCTCAAGTGAAGCCTCTGGCATAGCCCATGGATCATCAGGATCGGCAGCAACAAACATCTCTGAAGCAACGTCTGTAATGGCAAAGGCCTTAGTACCCTTGTTTACCACATGGAATTCGTAGTAAGAAGGTTCCATTGCATTTTCATCTACAGGCTGCTCAACATTGATTACCTCTGGGAACTCAGCCTTAGCCTCACCGGTGATATTCAACGTAACAGGAATCTTGATGCTTGCACGAGAAGGATCGTTGGTTGTAACGTTCAATTCGTAATCGTAAGTATCAGCCAGCTGGTTAGCTTTCAGCTCAACCGGCATCTCAACCTGCTCACCTGGAGCCACAACATAGTTCTTATATGGCGAGAACTCAACGGCATTGCCGTCGGTGATATACATATCAGCAGGAGTAATACCACGAGTACCGGTATGATCCATGATACCACAGAGACCGAATACGCCCAACTGGAATCCATCAGGATCTACATTATACTGGAACTTGAAGGTACCGTCCTTGCGGAGAATTACCTCAAAGTTCATACCCTGCATCATCGTATTGCCATAATTCTTATAGCTTACAATGACCTCATCATCCTTTGCCTTATAATATACACCATCAGAAGATGGAGTATTCATAGAGTGGTTACCCCAGAATGGGCAGATGATGTTGGTATAGAAGGTTTCTGTTGTTGGCAGACTTGCTGGTGGCTCAGGGAACTGCTTGTAATCCTCTACCGGTGCATCGAAAGATACGAAACCAGTATTGTAGATATACATGCTCTTATACTTCTTGCCATAGAATGGGAACTCGAATGGAAGTTCCACTTTCTTGAAGTCTGTCTTATCAATATAGTATGCATAAGGCATGTGCTCGGTATAGTCGTTGGTGATATCTACCCAGTTATAAGGTATATCGAAGCCATCGAGCTTAGACTTGAACACATAATCAACAGAAGACTTTCCTGTAGCCTCCAAATCAGAAGCACTGAACCAAGAAGCTGGTTCTACAGAGAACGCAAGGTTCTCATCGCCCTCGTTGGTTACCTGGATTGTCTTTTCTACGTTGGTACCATAAGGAGTTTCAACCTCCAGGCTCTCTGGATTACTCTTCCAGGTAGGATTACCGATCACCTCAGCCTTCAATGGTATTTCCTTGGTTGTACCATCCTGATAGGTGATAACGAGCACATCTTCTACAGTACCCTTCTCGGCAGTAGGCAATGTTACTACGATATCCTTGCCCTGACCTGCAGGAACAGAGAATGCAACTTTCATTTCTTCTGCGAGAGTAAACTTGCCGTTCTTGACAGATACGCCAGCTACCTGGAGAGCATCCTTACCATTGTTGCTCAACAATACTGTGCGCTGCTGAGCAGAAGTACGGAATACCTTACCGAAATCTACGCTGGTAGAATCGAGAGCAGCCTCAGCCTTCAGGTTGTCGCCAACGATGTTGGCAGTCAACTTGACAGATGCACTTGGGTTGATTGGGTCGTTGGTGATAACGGTGAGATAGTTAGTCAGAGGTCCTGCCACCAATTCATCGTTGGCTGCCAATGTTACCTTGATTTCCTTGCTTTCACCATTGCCTACATAGCCATCAGTGCTTGACAGGCTCTTGATCATAGACTTGGCAGGAGCCACAATCTTGATGGCGCTGCCAGTCTGGATATCATAATAAGGAGCATCCAGACCATCGTTACTCTCCTGTACCTTGTTGGCATCAACAAATATACAAGGATCGGAAGCAGCAATATCGCTGACACCAACGAAGTTGTGACCACCAGAGCCGAATACGCCATATGGATTATAATCATCGTAGAAGACCTCTACACTTCCGTCAGGACAAAGAGCCATGTGGAAGCTGATGGTTGTTGTCTCGCCGGCACCATTGGTGGCAGGAGTTACCACATCCTTGAACTTGATATAGAGTTTGCCGTTCTTATGACCATAGGTAATCTTGCTGTTGGCACCCATGTCCATCCAGCCAGAGTTGGTGTAGGCTGAGATATAGCCCAAACCCTGTACACAATCGCCAGTAGGAACCATACAAGAGATACGGCCATCCATCTGCTGCATAGAGACGCCACCATAAGAAGATACGTAAATCTGCTCGTAGTCCTTGCCATAGAATGGGAACTTGAAGCCCACCTTGATAGGACCCGACTGCCAGTTGTCGTTGGTGAACTGAGAGGTAATGTCCTTCTCGTCAGCCAACTCTGGAGCTGGCTCGTACGCGAATGATTCGTCGCCGGCAACATTAGAGATGGTAGTATAGCCAAACTTATGTACCTTGGCAGTAGAACCTACTATCTTCTCGGAAGAGAACTTAGGGAAGACATACTGCAATGGATAGTTACCCGTGTTCTTGATAGTGATAGTAGCAGTCTTATCCTCACCGCCTACCTTCAAGTCGCCTGCTTCATAAACATCAGGAGTTACACTCTGCTTGGCAGGTACTGAAGCGACACCGCGAACCAGGAATGAATGCTGATTACCATTCTTATCGGTCAGGGTAATGGTACTGCTGAAGTTGCCTTCCTTGGTAGGAGCAAACGTCACAGGCAACGTACCGGTAGAGCGGGCTGCAATATTATTGGTACCCTTTGACACGTTGAACTGATCGGATGAAGACTTCACGTTCTTTGGAGCCTGGAGCATACCATATTGACCACCGAACACACCATAACCGCTATTGGTCAACTCTACATCAAGGGTCTTGGTCTGACCAACCAGCAAGTCACCGAAGTCAACCAGCTGCTGGCTGTGCAATTCTGGCTTATAACCCTTCACGGTCATAGCTAAAGCAACCTGCTGCTTGGAATCAACAGCCTCATTGCTCTTAACATGGATATTGAACTTATAAGTACCATTAACCAGTTTCTGACCATCATTCTTCAGAGTAACCTTCTGGCTTTCGTTAGGACGAACTTCGCCGCTGATAGGCTCAGGGTTGAGAACCTGACTCCAGTCTGGGTTCTTGCTGACTGCCTGTACAGCCCAAGTAAGCTGACTGGCTACAGACTCGAAGCTAGTACCCTTGAGAACTTCGCTCAACTGAGTCCAGGTAGTACCGTTATCAGAGCTATAGAAACTGTACTGAGCAATATCAGTTCTTGCAGTCTTACCGGTGGCCAAAGGATTCTTGGCTCCGGCAGGGAACTTAGCAACAACCCAGAAGCTTGAACCAGGAGCAAAATAGATCTGCTCTTTCAAAGTAATAGGATAATTGTATGCCCAGAAGTCATAATTAACCTTCTGAATCAAACTAGCCTTAGAGATAGAACGTGAACCGTCATAAATCTCAATTTCAGGATCCTTACCGTTCTGTCCCTGAATACGAAGATCGGTTAAGTTGAAACCATTAGGATAAGTTGCCTTATCTACATAGAAATACTGAGCCAAAGCATTTGGCAGCTTGGTATCAGTTTCACCGATATAGCTATATACATAATTAGAATAAGTCAATGTATCTGGCCAATTCTCAGCCTTATAGTCAGAAGAAGCTACAGCATTGCGCTTAGCCAATGTTGGACTGACAGTACCGCTGAAAGGAAGAACCTGGCCCGGATTTGGCTTGAGGTTACGAGCACTGGTTGACATAGTAGCTCGGGTTGTAGCAGTAGTAAGCTGATACTTCAACACGCCCTCACCGGCATTCTTTACATTGAAAGAAGCCTCGGCTGTTGAAGCCTTGGTTGCATCTACTGTCATAGAAAGGTTCTTCTGATCTACCTGAACCTTAGGACCTGCATTTGTGGTAGCCTCCTTGATTGGAGATACGGCAGAAGCCTTACCCCAACGGTTATAAGCCACAATTGCAAAATAATACTTAGTAGAAGCCTTCAAACCTTCTACCTCGTAAGACATCTTGTCGCCAGAATACTTGAACTTGGTATCTACAGTAGCAGAGCTCAACTTGTTCAAGTCATCTGTAGCAGAGAAAGCCTCTGTGCTATAATAAATCACATGATGATCGATGCTCTTCTCTTCGGTTTCAGGAATCACCCATTCGATGAGAGCATTGTCATGAGATGCAGTAACAGTGAAGTCGGCAACTGCCTCAGGCACGCTACCCTCCTTGCCCTGCAAAGCCTTGTAGGCATCGATATAACCGGAACCCATCAAGCCCTCGTACTCAGGATTCTGAGTATAAAGGTCGTTTACAGAAGTGGTAAGCAATGTGCGGAGAGTCTCATTAGAGAACTGCTTGTTACCATACTTGGAAAGAATCAATGCAGCAATACCAGATACATGAGGACATGCCATGGAAGTTCCCTCATTATAACCATAGGTACTATTAGGCAAGGTACTCAATACGCCATACTGCTGACCATTGTCTTCCAAACCACCAGGGGCTGTAACATCAACCCACTTGCCACGGTTTGAATAATAAGCCACGCTTCCGTCTGGAGCCATAGAACCAACAGCCACAACCTTGTCAAGACAACCAGGATAATAGTCACCTTCCTCACCATTATTACCGGCAGCAAAGATACAGAGACCACCATTCATCTTGTCGCCACCACCATTCTTGGTGAAATAATCAACAGCTTCGGTAACCGACTTATCCTCATCGCCTGGAACACTGGCACCCCAAGAACACTGGGCAATGCTTGCACCACGATCGGCTGCATAAACAAGGGCTGCACCGAAATCAGCTACAGCAGAACTGCTGGCACGGCTGTCAAATACCTGGCAAACCATCATCTTGACACCGCCCTTACCGTCGCTACCACCAGCAACACCGCAGACACCGATACCATTATTATTGGTTGCACCTACAGTACCTGCTACGTGAGTACCATGAGAGTGAGCGTTGATATCGCTTGAATTGATAACAAAGTTATAGCCGTAGATATCATCTACATAGCCATCACCATCATCATCAACACCAGGCTTACCGTTCAACTCGGCTGTGTTGATCCACACATTGTCCTTCAGGTCGGGGTGATCCACCTGGAAACCACCATCAATGATGGCAACCACGACATCCTTAGAACCGGTAACACCAGTCTCCCAAGCCTTGAACACATTGGCATCGGCACCAGCCTTGGTTCCTGCGATATGACCATCGTTGTTGTAATGCCACTGGTCATTGAGCAATGGATCATTGAAAGGCATGGTGGATGCAGCCTTGGCAGCCTTAGCCACTGCTGCTGGCGAAACCTCAAGGAAACGCTCACCGCCTATGGGTTTGTAAACCGGTATGCGCTGGGCATAAGCCACACCCTCTGTAGAACGGAGCAAGTTGCGGGCTTGTGCCAGTTTCATACCTGATGCCTCGTAATGGACATCGTACCAAAGATCCAGTCCTGCTGCCTTGTGCTTAGCCTCATCCTTACCGGCATAAGGGAAAACACGAGTCATGGAGACTGCCTTTACTTTCTGACTGACCCTATCGAGTGGGGTCACGCCAGTCTGAACATACTTCTTGCCCGTACCTTTCACCGACAGCGGGAGCTTGGCAGCCACCAAACGGTCGGCTATCTCACGCTGGAGCTTGACACGAACGACACCCTCTACGTAATTGCCATCCGCAGAGGTTGCTGTAGAAGAAGATACAGACTGCGCCTGAATACGTACGCTACTGCTTAGACACAGCACCGCACATACTAACAAAAGTAATCTTCTTGTCATGTTGAAAATGTTGTAAAAATAAATATAAAACAAATAATAGTATATTATAATGCTACCCTTAAATAAGTGTCGAAACAATCTGATAAGTGTTGATACGCCCTCATGAGTGTCTGATGACACTAACTTCTTCTCTCGGGGCGCAAAAGTAAATAAATTAATTGATATATGCAAGAATTTCTAACAGTTTTGTATAAAAAGATAGTAAAAATGCATCATTTTGCTCCTTTTCACGGCCACAACTTACAGTCGTCCTCTTTTCCCATACTTTTACTTACGGAATGTTATTTCAGTTACCGGGTCCTCTTGGAAATGTATCAAATCATATTTTTAATCTTTGTAACTTATTGGTAATCAACAGCAGGTTTTCATAAAATTGACTTTTCCAAGTGGGCATTGATTAGAAAATATTTCGAACTGTATGGTTGAAACGGGCTGAAATGGCAGAAGTTCTTAGAAGCAGCACGCCCTGAAAGGGAAAAGCTCCTATAAGCAGCACGCCCTGAAAGGGCAGAAGCTCTTAGCCCAGGGCAGCGCCCTGGGTATAATGGCAGTCAGCAAGGCGCCCTGTAAGGGCAAAAGCTTTACTAATTGCCGGGAATTTTAAAGCTTTTGCCCTTACAGGGCGACAGGTTTGCAAACATAATAACCCAGGGCGTTGCCCTGGGCTAAGAGCTTCTGCCCTTTCAGGGCGTGCTGCGTAATTCCAACCGTACAGGTCGAAATATTTCTATTTTCTGATGCGTTTGGAGCTGTTGCAAGCTTGCAAGGGTCACTTTTTGTACTTTTGGAGCTCTTGCAGGCTTGCAAGGGTCACTTTTTGTGCTTTTGGGGCTCTTGCAGGCTTGCAAGGGTCACTTTTTGTGCTTTTGGAGCTCTTGCAGGCTGACAATGGAAGTTAAACTCGTTAAAGGAAGTTAGAGAAACACTTCTCGGCATGCTCAGCAAGATAAAAAGTCGTACCTTTACCAAAGATAATGCAAATCGAAGGCAGAATATCAAGTTTACTTGAATATTTTGCTGAGACGCAGCTTATCTTCTGCAAAGATATTTCGGAAGAAGAAAGAAAAAACAAAAATAGTAAAAGAGAGAAATGATATGAAGAAAACATTCGCATTATTAAGCCTTCTGTGCGCATTCATCATGAATGCCACGGCACAGACATGGGTAGGAACCTGGGCTACAGCTCCACAGGCTGCCGAGAAGAACAAAGTGTTATACAGCAATACGCCCCACTCCATCAGACAAGTGGTGAAGGTATCATTGGGCGGCGAGGTGATACGACTGAAGCTGAGCAACATCTACAGTTCTGAACCCGTGGTGATACGTTCGGTCTATATCGCCCATGCCAAAGACTCATTTGGCATAGACGCCAAGAGCGCTGAGTACCTGAAGTTTCACGGCAAGTACAAGACTGTGATTCCTGCTGGCAAGGCGATAGAGAGCGACCCACTGAAGTTCAACCTCAGACCTTTGGAGCGCGTTGCCATTACCATCAACTACACCTCATCGCCAGCCAAGCCTACCATGCACCCTGGCTCCCGCACCACCTCCTATATCATGAAAGGTGTAACCAATGCTCACTCCAATTTCAAAAAAGCACAACGCGTGAACCACTGGTACACTATCGCTGGCATTGATGTGTACACGATGAAAAACAACCTGAGCGCCATTGCCATCATAGGAAACTCAATAACCGATGGTCGCGGAACAACCGACAATGCACAGAACCGATGGCCCGACATCATGAGCGAGATGCTGCACCTGAAACATAAGATTACCAATCAGGGCGTACTCAACTTAGGTATCGGATCCAATCAGGTGGTAGTGCCCGGAGGAATAGGGACATTGGCCAAAGACCGATACGACCGCGACATCCTGGGACAATGCGGTGTGAAGAAGGTGATTATCTTCGAAGGTGTCAACGATATAGGAAACACTAAGAGCGGAAACAGCGAGACAACAGCCCGACTGCTGATAGAGAGTTATCAGAACATGATAAAGAAGGCTAAGGCCAAGCGCATGAAGGTGTATCTTGCCACCATCACTCCATTCAAAGGTGCAGGCTATTACAGCTATTTCCACGAGGCTTGCCGACAATACGTGAACGACTGGATTCGCAGTCAGGGCAGAGAGAAAAAGGTGGATGGTGTGCTCGACTTTGCCAAACTGATGCAAGATCCTGCCGATGAGCACAGAATGAAGAAGGAATATGTATGCAGCGACTGGCTGCATCCCAACGCCGCAGGATATAAGGTAATGGGAATCTATGCGGCAGAAATAGTCAAATAGATTTGGAGGAGTTAAAGGAGTTAAGGCACTTGAGGTTTGGAGGAGTTAAGGAGTTAAAGGAGTTATCGCTCCCTGCGGTCGCTGAGGAGTTAAGACAACAGCTTTTTTTCTTATATTTCAAACAATAAGGCATTTGTCTTAACTCCTTTAACTCCTTAACTCCATGAAATAACTCCAAAAAAATAACCCCTTACTTCAATACGATCTTGCAGTCTTCCAGGCTCTCAACCGTAGCGAGCGCCTCATAGCGCATTCCCTCACGG
>ERZ1026888.927-NODE-927-length-14250-cov-8.694047_pt1 | contig 14250 bp, 8 predicted proteins | sample MGYA00380174_ERZ1026888 | MGnify/ENA primary metagenome ERZ1026888 (study PRJEB33269, sample SAMEA4719810) | human gut metagenome | biome: human-associated habitat; feature: organic feature; material: feces | place: Cameroon | collected 2013-10 ...
CGGATATGCTGCCGCTTATCGGCAGTGCTGCGACTAAGGACGGCCTGCAGAAGCTGTTGGCGGAGGCCTGCGGTGTTACCGCAGAGCAGATTGTAGATACGGAGCTTTTCCTGTACAACCGTATGCCGGCGACTACCGTGGGTTTGGAGCAGGAATATGTTGCCGGTGGCAGGCTGGATGACCTGCAGTGCGTGTTTGCCGGATTGCAGGGCTTTTTGGCAGCAGAAGCAGGCGAGAGTGTGCCGGTATTCTGCATGCTGGATAACGAAGAAGTCGGCAGCGGTACGAAGCAGGGCGCGGCGGCGACCTTCTTAAAGGATGCGCTGCAGCGCATCAATATGGCACTGGGCAGGGACGAGGAGGATTATCTGGTGTCCTTAGCCAACAGCCTGATGCTTTCGGCGGACAACGCTCATGCGGTGCATCCCAATCATACGGATAAGAATGACCTGACGAACAAGACCTATCCTAATGAAGGTGTGGTTGTGAAATACAGCGCTAACCAAAAATATACTACGGATGCGGTATCCGGCGCGCTGGTGCAGCTGTTGGCTAAAAAGGCGAATGTGCCGCTGCAGCTTTTCTATAACCGCTCGGATATGGCAGGCGGTTCCACCTTAGGCAATATCTCTACCGCTCAGGTAGCAATCAAATCGGTGGATATCGGCCTGGCGCAGCTGGCGATGCATTCCGCCTACGAGATGGCCGGCGTTAAGGATACGGCGTATCTGGCGGAGCTGGCGCAGGCATTTTTTGCTGCCAGTGTGGCGGAGGCTGCCGACGGAACGTACTGCTTGAAATAACAATTTAATATATATGTGTAAAGGTATAGTGGATTATGAAGAAATAGTCTGCTATACCTTTTAGCATTAGTTGCGGGCATTTCGGCGTGGTGCTATACTGAGCTTAGGAAGTTTTATAAGCGAAAGTGGTGATTATATGTTGCAGGCAATACGCAGATTATCTAAAACTCATTTGGCAATGATAGTAGTCTGCCTGCTGGCGGTGGGCGGCGCTGTCTATTTCTTTTTGGCGCAGCGTGCAAGCCGTCATGCGGCAGAGCTTTTTAATTATTATATGGCAAAGCAGCAGGTGCTGACAGGCACGGTGACGGCCGAGGAGCTGCGTGCCGATATCTGGGGTAATGTATATTTTAAAAACCTGACCTGGGATTCGCCGGAGAACGAACGCTTGGTGGATGTGCCGGAAGGACGCATCAGAATCAAGCCGAAGGACATCATACTGCGCATAGCAGGCATTGATACGGTGCAGGAGGTTGAGCTGCACAATGCTTATATTCATCTTGGCTTTGATGATAAAATGCGCTTGGATATCCTGCAGAATAAAAAGACGGCGGAGGAAAAAATTCTGCTGGATGAGGTGCCTATGGAAAAGCGCCATCTGCAGATTAAGGGCAGGCTGCCGAATATTAAGCTGATTTTGCATGATACGGTGCTGTCCGCGGAATACAAAAAGCGTAAATTTATTTTGAATGACGTGGAGGGAACGGCGCAGATACATGAGCATCAAAAGCTGGAGCTGCATCTGGCGGCAGGTCGCTACGGCGGCAGTATCGCAGGCAAGGGACTGAATATTGACGGCAAGTGTGACCTGAAGGGGGAGCAAAATGTGAATATCAACATCTGCCTGTATGATGTTATTCCGGATTCGCTGGGCATGAAAAATGTTAAGGATGCGATGACGGTAACAGGGCAGATGACCGGCAGCCTGAAAAAACCTGTGATTGATGGTGCGTTGGCGCTGAAGGAGCTGCATCTGAACGATTTGTATTTTACGAATATCGACGGCACCTACCATTATGAAAATGCGCTGATAACCTTTCAGGATGTAACAGGCAGCATTTTCGGCGGTACTTTTGACGCTATCGGCCTATATCATTTTGATAATCGCTATTACAAAATCGACGTTGACGGCAAGGATCTGATGGCTTCGCTGGCTGCCAAAAGCAGGAAGATAAATACGAGTGTTGCTTTGAAGATAAAGTTCCGCAACGAGGGACCGCATGGCAATAATCTGGTATACGGCAGCTTTTCTACGGGCAAGGGAACGTACATGATGGTGCCGTTTTTGAGCCTGCGCGGCAGCTTCAGCGACCAGAGCGGTGAGCTGGCGTTCAGCAATGTGGAGATTGAAACCAAGGTGGGCACGTTTGAAAGCGATGTCTTTAAAATTGTGGACGGCAAATTGCAGCTGGGCGAGATTTTTTTGGCGAACGGCGAGGGCAGGCGTATACGTGTGAGGTAGGATGGTTTTATAATAAAAGAATATACAATATAGGTATTCCTTGTGGAATCAGAAAAGTCCAGTCTGTAATTTTAAAAAATTAATAGACTGGACTTTTTTTGCAAATTCCTAAATTTTTTCTTCAAAGTAGCAAGTTACTTTTTCGATATAGACAAAAACTGTCTTTGTAGTGTGATACACTAAAGATACATTAGCAGAAATGTAAAATAGAGATACATTTTAGTATCTCTATTTACATACGTAAAAATATAATTTTTTCAATCCACATATACCAAAAGTATATGACTCTTTCATTGTACAACAACAATCTTTAGAAGACAAGAGAATACAGGGAAAATTGCTGATTGGGTTAAAATAATAATGCTTGACAGTAAGGTGCTATAACGTTAAAATATAATTGAAAACGAAAAAAGTGAGGTGTTCAGTATGTATCCGGCACATATAAGAAAAGAAATATCTTGTGATGGTAAAGTAACTTATTCATTTCAATCTGTTGCTGAGCATTGCCGTAATACGGCAAAATATGCTAGTGAAGCATTAAAAGCAGTAGGGTTGGAAAAGACTGCTTATCTTGCAGGCTTATTACATGACTGCGGCAAACATACATTCAGGTTTAAGCAGTATGTTGAAGATGCAGTTATCAATGAAAAAGAAGTTAAGCGTGGTACTGTTAATCATACTTTTGCAGGTGTAAAGCTGATTTTAGCGAAACATGCTAAATATGTTGGTGCAAATGACTTCCAAGATTTAACTATTGAATTGATAGCTTATGCAATCGGAGCACATCACGGCTTATTTGACTGTATAAAAGATAAGGATGAAAGTGCCTTTGCTTACAGATTAGAAAAAGAAAACATTGATTCTGAGGAGGCTATAGAAAACTTCTATAATGAATGTGCCAGTGAGGATGAAATTGAAAAATTGCTTCTGGAGGCAACAGATGAAATAAAAAATCTTGCTGATATAATAGTTAGTATAGATAGCACAGAGAATTATAAAGAACCTGAAATTCCGTTTTATTATTCATTGGTGTGTCGTTTACTGACATCGGCAGTTATAGATGCTGATAGAAAAGATACTATGGAATTTGAAAAAAATGAGGTAACTAAGCAGTTAGACTTAGATTGGAGTAGGATTTTAGCGAATTTTAATTCTTATATTGAAAATTTTAAGACAGAACGGGATATAGATTTAGCACGTAAGGCGATTTCTGCTGCATGTGCTGTTGCCGCGCAAAAACCTGAAGGAGTATACAGGTTAAATGTTCCGACTGGTGGTGGCAAAACTTTAAGTTCATTGCGTTATGCCTTGGAACACGCAAAAAAATATCATAAAAAAAGAATGTTTTTTGTCATGCCTTTACTGTCCATCATTGAACAAAATGCACAGGAAATAAGAAAAGCAGTACAGGATGATAGTATTCTTTTAGAGCATCATTCTAATGTCATTGATGATGAAAACAGTGATGTCGAGGAATTAAATAAGAGAGAGCTGCTTATACAGTCCTGGGATAATCCTATTGTGATAACAACATTAGTGCAACTTCTAAATACTATGTTTTTAGGAAAAACCAGTTCAGTCAGACGTTTTGCATCTCTGTGTAATAGTGTAATTGTTTTTGATGAGGTGCAGTCTTTGCCAAATACAATGCTCACGCTGTTTAATTTAACGATAAATTTCCTTGTGAAAAAATGTCATGCAACTGTTATTTTGTGTTCTGCTACACAGCCTTCCTTTGAAAATGCTGAGCACAAATTATTAAGCGAGGTTAGTGACTTGATTACGTTGCCCTCTGAAACTTTAAAGGTTTTTGAACGTGTGGAATTAGTTGACAAGGGTTCTATGAGCATGGAAGAGTTATCTGATTTTGCTTTAGAAATAATAAGGAGCAAAAAAAGCCTTCTAGTTGTATGCAATACAAAACGAGAGGCTAAAGAGTTATTTGAGAGTTTACAGGCTGAAGTAAACGGTGTGATTCCAATGTATCATCTATCTGCTTCGATGTGTACAAAGCATAGAAAAATGATAGTAGAGTCAATGAAAATTGATTTGAGTTTACCAGATCCTAAACAAATAGTTTGCGTTGCAACTCAAGTAATTGAGGCTGGTGTGGATATTTCTTTTAACTGTGTTATTAGATTACAGGCTGGAATGGATAGTATTGTTCAGGCAGCAGGAAGATGCAATAGAAATGGCGAAAATAAATTAGAGTCGGTTTACATTGTAAATTTATTGGGAGAGAAACTTCATCGGCTTAAAGAGATTGAAACTGCTAAAAGAGCTACTGAAAGTTTATTACAGGAAGTTAAAATAAAAAAACATTATACTAGCTTGAACTCCGATGCAGCTATTTCCTTTTATTATAAAAAGCTATACTCTATGATGAACAAGGGTGAGCAAGATTTTTTTGTACCTAATTTACATAAGTCTTTATACGGATTGTTAAATCAACATGATGTTGCAGATGGTTACTTTTTGGCGCAACAGTTAAAGACGGCAGGAAAGTATTTTAATGTTTTTGATAATAATACCGTTGAAATGATAGTGCCTTATGGGAAGGGGCAAGATGTTATTAGCGAGTTGAATTCTGAGAAAGCTATGTATAATCTGGCGTATGCGGAAGAAGCTATAAAGCAAGCAACCGGATATACTGTTACATGTTATCAATATCAGATAGATATTTTAAAGAAAGATGCAGCAGTAATATATAATGATTGCTTTGGCATCTATATCTTGAATGATTCTGCTTACTATGATGATAAGCTTGGTTTAAATTTAGATGCTATAGGTGGCGAAGGAGTTTTTTATTAAGCAATGGAGGTGTCATATGCATTCTAATAATGTCGAATTTGAGGTTTATGGTAATTATGCACTTTTTAGTGATCCAATCATGCGTGTAGGTGGTGAGAAGTGTTCTTATCAGGTGCCTACATATGAAGCATTAAAAGGTATTTTAATGTCGGTGTATTGGAAGCCGACCATCATTTGGTACATTGACAAGGTGCGTGTAATGAATCAGATTCAAACAGAGGTTAAAGGCGTCCGTCCAATTAAATACACTGGTAATGGAAATGATTTGGCATATTATACATACCTGAAAAATTGCCGGTATCAAGTCCAGGCGCATTTTGAATGGAATAAGAACCGACCTGAGTTGGAAGGTGACCGAAATGAGAATAAACACCATAATATTGCAAAACGGATGATATTGAAAGGCGGCCGCCGAGATGTTTTTTTGGGAACACGCGAATGTCAGGCTTATGTAGAGCCTTGTAAATTTGGTGAAGGTTCTGGGGCCTATGATGATGTTAATGAATTGGCTTTTGGTGTTATGTATCATGGTATTACTTATCCGGATGAATTTTATTCTCCCGAAACTAAGGATTGCATGACTGTACGTTTTTGGCGACCAGTTATGAAAAAGGGTGTTATTGATTTCATACGTCCCCAAGAGTGTACTGCTACTAAGAAAATTCATCCGATGAAAATGAAAATTTTTGAAGATAAGAAGAATTTTAGTGGTTTAGATGAGTTCGAACATGAGGAAGGAGGAACAATAGATGAGTTTGTTTAATAAAGCCTATGAGACATATGAATACCATAAGTCATTAGTAGGAATGATTGAAGCCGGCAAATCGCCTTTGTTACCAATCTCTCATATTTTGAAAAATGTACAAATTGAAGTAAGCATTAATTTAAATGGCGAATTTGTAAGTGCAAGAGCATTGGATAAAAAAAGTAAAGATCCTAATGTGCCTTTTGAGCAGCCAACTATTATTCCTGTAACAATAGAATCCGGTAGTCGTTCCGGCAAGAATCCGGCAGCGCATTCATTAAGCGATAAATTAGATTATCTGATTCCTACAGAAAACAACAAGCATCAGGAATATATGAATTTGTTAGCAAATTGGGAAGCATCATCAGAATATGGCGATATAAAACTAAGTGCTATAAAAAAGTATCTTGATGGTGAAACGATTGTCAAGGATTTAGTAAGAGAAAAACTTTTGGAATTGGATAAAAATAACAAAATAGTTGACAAAAAAATTAATGGTGTAGAACCATTGCAATGCATGGTGCGTTGGCGTGTTTTGGGAACAGACGTAGAAGAATGTTGGCGTGATAAACAGCTATTCCAAAAATGGGCTTCTTATTATGACACTCAGATGCAAAATAATGAGAAATTCATTATGGATCTTTGTATGATTTCTGGAGAACAAGAAATTCTTGCACCTATGGTTCCTAAAGGAATTGTAAATATGCAGGCAAATGCTAAATTGATTTCTTCTAATGATACTGCAAATTTTGTTTTTCGCGGACGCTTTACTGATGCCGAACAAGCAAGCAGTGTAGGATATTCAACCTTTCAGAAAGTGTTTGTAATTTTGCAGTGGTTGGCCAATAATTCCGAAACTAGCTTTTGCGTATCTGATAGAACTTTTTTGTGTTGGAATCCTAAAGGAAAACCTGTACCAAAGTTTAATAAGAGTATATTTGGCGATAAAAAGAAAACAATTTTTGTTCCTTCGGATTATCGCAAGGAATTATATAATACCTTGGCAGGATTTAAAAATGATTTACCTAATGAAGAGGATGTAATTATTGCAGCTTTTGATGCAGCAACAACCGGACGATTATCATTGGTATATTATAATGAATTAAAGGCATCTGATTTTTTTGAAAGAATTAATAGCTGGTATAATAGCTGTTATTGGTATTTTTATCAAAATATCCAATCACCGTTGTTGTATGATATAGTGCGTTTTGCTTTCGGTGTTCAGAGGGGCAATGATGATAACAGCAAAGTTGAAGTTGATGATAAGCTTTTAAAACAACATATGCAGAGGCTGTTTAAGTGTCTTATTGAGAAACTGCCTATACCTTATGATATAGTAATGGCATTAACTGCCAAGGCTTCAATGCCCAAAAGCTATAATAAGAAAAATCGTGAAAAGATACTTTCTGTAGCTTGTGCGGTCATAAGAAAGTATTATAATGATAAGGCCCAAAAGGAGGAATGGAATATGAGCCTTGATAAAAATAAGTTGAATCGTGATTATTTATATGGCAGATTATTAGCTGTATTTGAAAAGCTAGAGATTGATGCAATGAAGAGCCGGTACGGCTATACTGATAATGATATCAGGGAAACTCATGCTGATAAATTGTGGAATTTTTATTGTGCTAAGCCGGAAAGTGGTGCAGCGAATATTAATGGTGCTTTAAGACCTTATTTGAAATATTTGCCGGACACAAGAAAAAACTTCTATTTGGGCCTTATTGGCGAAATTATGGGAAAAATAGGTGAAACAGCTGATAAAATCCGCAATAAAAGTCTGGAACCCTGTTATTTGATGGGTTATTATGATCAGCGCAATGATTTATATACATCTAAAAAAGACAAACAAGAGGAGGATAAGTAAAATGGCAGAATTAAGCAACAAAATTGACTTTGTATTATTGGTAAGTGTAAAAATGGCAAATCCCAATGGTGATCCGCTGAATGGTAATCGCCCGCGTATTGATTACGGCAGTTATGGTGAAATTACAGCTGAATGTATTAAGCGTAAAATCCGTAATCGTATGCAGGATTTGGGATATCCTATTTTTGTACAGTCTAATGATCGCAGCGATGATGGCTTTACTTCTTTGAGCGATCGTGCATCGGCACTTATTGCTAAAAAGCTTGAAGAAAAACATTTAGCAGAAGATAAGAGCGATAAGAAAGCAAAGAAAGGTGACAAAGTTAGTCCGGAGCAGTATGCTGCCTGGACATGTGAAACTTGGCTTGATGTGCGTAGTTTTGGACAGGTATTCGCATTTAATAATAAAAAAGATAAAGAAGCAGCAGGTGTTTCAGTAGGTGTAAGAGGACCTATCTCGATTCATCAGGCAGTAAGCATTGATCCCGTTGAAGTATGCTCTTATCAAATTACCAAAAGTGTCAATGGCGAAAATAAAGATGGCAAAGAAGGAAAATCTTCTGATACAATGGGCATGAAGCACATGATAAAGTTTGGTATGTATGAAATTAAGGGTGCCATTAATGTTCAGCTTGCAACGAAAACTGGTTTTACAGATGAAGATGCTGAAGTTGTCAAAAAATGTTTATTAACTCTGTTTGAAAATGATGCTTCTTCGGCTCGTCCGGATGGCTCTATGGAAGTTGTTAAGTTGTATTGGTGGAAGCATAATTGCAAGGAAGGGCAGTACTCTTCTGCTAAGGTTCATCGTTCTGTTAAAGTAAAGCTTAAGGAAGGTATTGCAGAGGCACTGTCTGCAGATGATTATGATATTGTTGTCGATGAATTGAATGGTCTTGTTCCCGAAGTTAAAGAAGGAATGTAATATGCAGAAAGATTGGTATCAAGACTTAAATGAATATATTCGTTTGGGTGAACCCAAGCTGGAAGAAAAAACAGTTGCCTGGCAGACCGCAATTGGCTTACAGGCAGTAGATGGCCTTTCTACTTCTGATTACTTACTAGAAACGGCTAAAGAGAATATTGAAGGCAAAATCACTATTAGTGAAGCTAATGATAAAATCAGTAGTTATTATGAGGAATGCAACGATAGGAAAGCTATTGAAGCTGGAACGAAAGAAGCGGATGTTGTAGCAGGTAGGATTACTGCAATATTGGGAGAAAAAACATTTAGCTTTTCTCCTGCTTATTGGATTTCCATACATAAAAACCTTTTTGCGAATGTATTTGCTCATGCCGGAGAGGTCAGAACCTATAATATTAGTAAAAATGAATGGGTTTTGAATGGGAAAAGTGTTTTTTACGCATCATATGATAGCATTTCCATGACACTCGACTATGATTTTAATACTGAAAAGAGATTTTCTTATAGAAATCTTAGCGAGAGTGAAATCGTTAAGCATATAGCAAAATTTACTTGTGATATATGGCAGATACATCCTTTTTGCGAAGGAAACACTCGCTCAACTGCTGTTTTTATCATAAAGTATTTGAATTCTTTAGGATATTCCATAGGTAATGAAGCTTTTGCTAAGGATTCCTGGTATTTCCGTAATGCTTTGGTTAGAGCAAACTATAATGATTTACAAAATGGAGTTCACGCTACTACGGTGTATTTAGAGAAATTCTTTGAGAATTTACTATATAACGGAAATAACGAATTAAAGAACCGCTATTTGCATATTGATTGGCATGAAGAAAAATAGTGCAAAATTATCCTGTGCGAAGTTATATGGAACATATAATTTAGCTTAGGTTCGCAACCTGGGCTAGAATGGGAAACTAAAAGTTTTCTCACGTCAAAATAAAATTCTTGAGTATTTGAGTTGAGCCGGTTCGCAAAAAATGCTTGACTTAAATTAATAGAGAAGTAATTTGTTTTGATGCTGTCGCTCCCGTAAGGGAGCGTGGATTGAAATGCAATCATGCCGTTCCGCGGCTCAAAAATCTTAAAGTCGCTCCCGTAAGGGAGCGTGGATTGAAATCTTATCGTAATGACGGCGTTCAGCCGGTTTATTCTGTCGCTCCCGTAAGGGAGCGTGGATTGAAATCATGGACTGTACGCTTTTTGCCCGTGTTGCTACGTCGCTCCCGTAAGGGAGCGTGGATTGAAATACGTACTTTAGGCTTTAGAATTGTTGTGATTGGGTCGCTCCCGTAAGGGAGCGTGGATTGAAATGGCTTAGCTGAAGTATTCTCTGTACCCCAGCCGTGTCGCTCCCGTAAGGGAGCGTGGATTGAAATTTGCCAAAAAATGCAAAAAAATCTCTTTAGTATTGTCGCTCCCGTAAGGGAGCGTGGATTGAAATTCCTATTAATAATCTTCTGACTGGTGTTGCTATTGTCGCTCCCGTAAGGGAGCGTGGATTGAAATTCCTCTATATCTATCATGTTATACTGCTGAAATACTGTCGCTCCCGTAAGGGAGCGTGGATTGAAATAATAAACTGACCACTACTGTGCATGATCATTGTAGGTCGCTCCCGTAAGGGAGCGTGGATTGAAATAACTAAGGAGGTTTGGGGATGAAAACAACTTATGTCGCTCCCGTAAGGGAGCGTGGATTGAAATTCTTTCTTTTTCTGGCTTCCTTGATAACCTCGCGTCGCTCCCGTAAGGGAGCGTGGATTGAAATTTCTCCTGTAGGTACTATCTTAGGTTATATAGGTGTCGCTCCCGTAAGGGAGCGTGGATTGAAATATAAAAAGTTGCAAATCACGCTTATAAAGTGTTTGGTCGCTCCCGTAAGGGAGCGTGGATTGAAATGTCGGCCAAGATGAGCATTGAAAGCGGAGCTGGGTCGCTCCCGTAAGGGAGCGTGGATTGAAATAAAGCCTTTAGTTGCCGGAGACTTAACAGTCGGAAGTCGCTCCCGTAAGGGAGCGTGGATTGAAATGCTATTGCTTGCCAATCGTTACACATCAGCAATATCGTCGCTCCCGTAAGGGAGCGTGGATTGAAATTAATGCTGTTCATCCGTAGCAGTCTTGCAGTTAAGTCGCTCCCGTAAGGGAGCGTGGATTGAAATATACACTCCCTACATCTCTTCCGCTTTCAGGTCGTCGCTCCCGTAAGGGAGCGTGGATTGAAATTCATAAGGCAATATACTACCATCAGTTCTGTAAAGTCGCTCCCGTAAGGGAGCGTGGATTGAAATTTATGATGACACTGAATATGCTTTAGGTATAACGGTCGCTCCCGTAAGGGAGCGTGGATTGAAATGTGTGTGGACAGCTTGACAAACTGAAGCAACAGATGTCGCTCCCGTAAGGGAGCGTGGATTGAAATACTAGGGGGCAGGAATGACTTACAATAAATATAGGTCGCTCCCGTAAGGGAGCGTGGATTGAAATAGTAATCGTAAATAAGGCAAGATGTGTCTTGTACGTCGCTCCCGTAAGGGAGCGTGGATTGAAATTATTCCGGAAAACAATGGGCGGATGGTGACAAGAGTCGCTCCCGTAAGGGAGCGTGGATTGAAATCTTCCGGCGTTGTACGTGATTTGAAAGACCCGCAGTCGCTCCCGTAAGGGAGCGTGGATTGAAATAAGTCGTTTACAATCGATAACAGCAGCTTTAGCGGTCGCTCCCGTAAGGGAGCGTGGATTGAAATCATTGGCATTTGGAATAATAGAGCGTTTGGCAAATAGTCGCTCCCGTAAGGGAGCGTGGATTGAAATAATACTACCGGCATTGTTGACTCTGTTGGTGCACAGTCGCTCCCGTAAGGGAGCGTGGATTGAAATTCCTTGCTTTTTAGCATTTGCAAGATTTTGTTTAAGTCGCTCCCGTAAGGGAGCGTGGATTGAAATTGATGTCTTGGACTTTTATTGGCCGTCCTTTGCGTCGCTCCCGTAAGGGAGCGTGGATTGAAATATAGCGGCCTGCGTCAATGGTGACTGCGCCGCCTGGTCGCTCCCGTAAGGGAGCGTGGATTGAAATCTCAGACTTCCGGTACTACTGACGTTTCGCCACAGGTCGCTCCCGTAAGGGAGCGTGGATTGAAATGCGGTTATAGGTACCATGGCGAAACATATCAATGTCGCTCCCGTAAGGGAGCGTGGATTGAAATTTCAGACTATACTTAGCTACATACCTGGCAGATTGTCGCTCCCGTAAGGGAGCGTGGATTGAAATACCCAGACGCGCAATGTCAGCATCCGTCAGCTCCTTGTCGCTCCCGTAAGGGAGCGTGGATTGAAATCAGAAGCCGAAGCTCTCTACATAGACGCTAGAGCGTCGTCGCTCCCGTAAGGGAGCGTGGATTGAAATAAGGTCCGCGTGCGCGGCGAGTTTCCGTCGGCCAGTCGCTCCCGTAAGGGAGCGTGGATTGAAATACCCGTGCCGCCATCGCCGCCCGGAGCAACGTACGTCGCTCCCGTAAGGGAGCGTGGATTGAAATTAATTATAGCCTTTTAAGACGTGGCAAGCGTCAGTCGCTCCCGTAAGGGAGCGTGGATTGAAATACCGGTAACAAGCGACCAGCGGATGTGTTCATCAGTCGATCCCGTAAGGGAGCGTGGATTGAAATCGCCTTTGCTGTTGGCACCAATGGTAGAGGTAATGGTCGCTCCCGTAAGGGAGCGTGGATTGAAATGTCTAAGATGCTTAACGAAACTCAGCTTAATTTAGGTCGCTCCCGTAAGGGAGCGTGGATTGAAATTAATGGCGTGGGGAAAATATCATAATCGGAAAGTGGGTCGCTCCCGTAAGGGAGCGTGGATTGAAATTCACGAGCTTCCAATCTTTTGCAATCGATAACGGCAGTCGCTCCCGTAAGGGAGCGTGGATTGAAATTTAAGCAAAGCAAGAAATTCCTGTTTTGCTAAAGTCGCTCCCGTAAGGGAGCGTGGATTGAAATTTTAAGAGAGTATTTAGCAACATACCGGGCGGATTGTCGCTCCCGTAAGGGAGCGTGGATTGAAATTCGTGGTGCATCTCGTCGGAACTTTCGTAATCACGCGTCGCTCCCGTAAGGGAGCGTGGATTGAAATACGATTATACTTGCCGGTGCGAAACATGTCGATAGTCGCTCCCGTAAGGGAGCGTGGATTGAAATGTCCTTGTCCTAATTCTAAATTGGTTTCTCAAAATAAGGTCGCTCCCGTAAGGGAGCGTGGATTGAAATAAAAGGCTCAGCTGGTAGCGGAAAAAGCGTTAAGTCGCTCCCGTAAGGGAGCGTGGATTGAAATTGAGAGCGCCGACAAGCGCTTGATAAGGTATGCCGGTCGCTCCCGTAAGGGAGCGTGGATTGAAATCTACTGCTCCCGAAGTGGGTGGCAGCACTAAAGGGTCGCTCCCGTAAGGGAGCGTGGATTGAAATGATTAAATCATCATCGCTGACAGAGAGCGGGATAAAGTCGCTCCCGTAAGGGAGCGTGGATTGAAATCGCTTTGGTCTTGGTGTTAGAAAGTGAGGTGTTATAGTCGCTCCCGTAAGGGAGCGTGGATTGAAATTTGAAGCACAAGCATGTTTCCCAATTGAAAAATAAGTCGCTCCCGTAAGGGAGCGTGGATTGAAATTAAACAAAATGCTAAGTTGCAAGCTGAGGTTGAAGTCGCTCCCGTAAGGGAGCGTGGATTGAAATCGGAGAATAGGGCGCTATTTCGATGGCGCCTTTTGTCGCTCCCGTAAGGGAGCGTGGGTTGAAATAACACCTGCTTCCACCTTATTAGAACGCTGCCGGGTCGCTCCCGTAAGGGAGCGTGGATTGAAATAACGTCATTATCTGCCTTAGTAAAAGGTACAGAGTCGCTCCCGTAAGGGAGCGTGGATTGAAATGCTCAGCCGTTGGATTCTTGGCACTTGGCACAAGTCGCTCCCGTAAGGGAGCGTGGATTGAAATTGGCGCACACATCGACATTTAAAGACAATCTGTTTGTCGCTCCCGTAAGGGAGCGTGGATTGAAATAAGGAACCTACCATGACCATTCAGAGTGAAAAGGTCGCTCCCGTAAGGGAGCGTGGATTGAAATAACATACAGAAGGTGCTGTTTTCATAACAGGTGAGTCGCTCCCGTAAGGGAGCGTGGATTGAAATAAGCGTGTGCTTACCAGTTATCTGCCGGAGCTTAGTCGCTCCCGTAAGGGAGCGTTGATTGAAATCCCACTGCTATTTTCCTAATGCCAACCACCGAAGTCGCTCCCGTAAGGGAGCGTGGATTGAAATTGACGAGATACATTAGCTTGCAAAGCAGAAGAAACAAGTCGCTCCCGTGAGGGAGCGTGGATTGAAATATCACTTTAACCTATAATGATGATTGTCTTCCAGTCGCTCCCGTGAGGGAGCGTGGATTGAAATGCCGTGATGCTGTCTGCACCATCATCACAGCACAGGTCGCTCCCGTGAGGGAGCGTGGATTGAAATCCGGATGAACTGACCGATGAGCAGAAGGCTGAAGTCGCTCCCGTGAGGGAGCGTGGATTGAAATACGGAACATGGTTGGATTTTCGGTTTTGTTAACACAAATAACGCATTCTGATTAGCCTAAAAAGAAAGGA
>ERZ1026888.929-NODE-929-length-14217-cov-33.087276_pt1 | contig 14217 bp, 16 predicted proteins | sample MGYA00380174_ERZ1026888 | MGnify/ENA primary metagenome ERZ1026888 (study PRJEB33269, sample SAMEA4719810) | human gut metagenome | biome: human-associated habitat; feature: organic feature; material: feces | place: Cameroon | collected 2013-10 ...
CGGTGCTCGGAACCGCTACGCTATAAGGTTGGCGGACCAATCAAAGGTCTCGCCATATTGTGCGGGATGGGACCGCCTGGGGAAGAACTTACCTATTTGCGATTTCATCTACCGTATAATTAACTATCTCAAAATTCGGAATAACCAGTCTTGCCTTATGATACAATTCATTCATTTTATCCCCTTCTATTTTTTGATCTGAGATAAGAATCAAGATAAAATTCAAATTCACGTATCTTTTATCCTCCAAAATCGCTTGGAGAGCAACTAATCTTCCTAATGTTCTATCAAAAATACTTAAAGAAAAATCATGTTTTACTTCAAATAAATAAGTCTTACCATCTTTCTGAGCTATTCCATCACAAACATGGTTACGACCTAAACTAATCTCCGTTTTAATTTCCATTTCATGGTCATTAGAATATTTCTTCAAAGCAGCTTCCTCGTTTTTTTTCCATTCATTTTCCTTATTTATAGCAGAAGAATATGCAAACATACAAATACTTGATTTCTTTTGGGAAACAGGAATTTTCTCAGAGTGCTTCAATGTTTCTGTCGGCTCATTTGGCTTTATATATTTTCCATTTGCTTTTAAAAAGCCATCTTGATTATCGAAATCCTTAGGAGAATATAATTTTTCATTGTGATTCACAACTAAGTAAACGAATGCCACCAATACTATTAGCGGAAAGAAAACTATAAAATATATCAAAGGCAATCGCTCACAACATCCATGTAGATAAGAGAAGCCATTACTTATAACATATCCTGCTATTCCATAAATAACAGACAAGAATAATGCTATAATTCCCAATGGATTTCTTATAAAATTCTCAACTTGTTTCATGAGTTGTCTCAATTCATTTCTATAAACTTAACTTCGAGGAGTTATCCCTTACATTTAGAAATAACTTCTCCCAAAACACTAGTAATCTCAAGGAAGGTCAAACATTTGAACTAACTTCAAGTATTTTGTTTGTAAGTTCAACTGTTCTTTTTGCATCATTTTTTGCATCTTCGATTTCTTGTTGAATCTGTTCTTTGTTAAATTTCAACTTACCCAAAACGTATTGGTTCTTTAGTTTAAAATTTTGAAATATATCATCCCATGACATTGCATATATTTCATAACTACCTTCCTTATAAACTAAATAACGTTTATTAAAGTTCTCAAAAGAATTGTATCGATCTTTTATTTCATCTTCAACAACAGTACTGACAACATAGAAACGCCACTTTCTTGAAGTACTACTAAATCGAGGGTCCTTTTTAATAAGCCTAAAGTAATCTTCAATTTGTCGATATTGATCAATCCCGATATTTACACTAGGACGCTTCAATTCAACAATTATATGTTCTTCTATTGTATTATCAAATTCTCCCGTCTCATCAAGTTTATGACGACACATGAATATATCTGGTCTTCTATTGGCTTCTGAATCATCAATAAGTGTTTTATCAGCTTTCTTTGGTACTGACTTTCCATCAAGTACACATAAGTATTTTGTCAGAAGCTTTTCAAAAGGCTCGTCTGCAGTTACAAGTTGATAAGATTCTCCAAAAAGCCAATAGTTATTTTCTACAATAGTCTGAATTTGCCCTCTTTCAGTTGTAAAATTATTTAAATCATATACCAATAGTTTAAGACATTCTATTACCTTTAATCTGTCATGCACCATATTAACGAGTTTGTTAATATTAGTTACATTAGTAGATTTAAGAACATTAGCTAGTTGATATCTTTCTTCACTAGACAATTTTACAACATCCTCTAATATTCTTAAAATATTCTCCCGCTCTGAAGAGTCAAGCAAAAGATTCAAAAAACCTACTAACGTTTTCTGTTGATCTTTATGTAGATTTTTGAATATTTTTGGTTGTATAGAATAAATCTGCTTTATTGTATCAATTAAGTCTTTACGTCTTGATTGACTATAAACATCAGATTTGAATAATGGGATGATACCATTAGCCTCATAATCCATTATAAGATTTTCTGCTCCAACTTTAATTACATATTCCTTCTCTTTATTCTTGAGATATTCCTTTAATTCAATCTTTAATTTCTTATATATAGGGGATAGCTGATTAACTTGGTCATCAAATCTTGATGCTGGTTTTTCCTCATATATGAAATTATCAAAATAATCAGAAACGACATACAAACTATGATAAAAGCCAATCTTATTATTGTTGAAAGATGTCAATTCTTTATGATTTTCTTGCATAGAAGCATTCATCATATAAAAGTAATATTTATCACCAATCTTTGCTTTCCATCTTATATAAGTTACATTAAATTTTGATTTACAAATATCAAAAGTTACTTTTTCCTTAAAAGCAATTATATTTTCATATGAAAGTGGTTTGCCATTTATTTTTATTACATAACCTGAGGCTTTCTTTAAGCATAAGAACCATGCAAATTGCTGAAATAGGAAAGTACAAAACGACTTATCGGAAAAATTTTCCTCAAATAGTTTTTCTATATTTTGAAAAGAAACCTCAGTACCTGTTCCATTGTCTCCTTTATCTAATTTTTGCTCAGAAGTAACGTCAAAATTGGATAAATCATTAACATCAATACTTATAGCATATTGCATTAAATCTCCTTTTGCATCAACATATCTTGTTGTCCAAATAGCTTTAGTACAAAAGGCATTAAAAGCAAAACGTCCTTTTCCTTTCCTGCCTCGTAAATCAGAAGTTCTTTGAAAAGAGCTTCTTTTTTGCGAATTTAAGAATGCTCCAAAAGTAGCCTTTAGTGTACTTCTATCTATTCCCGTTCCATTATCAGAGATTTTAATCTTCGTAACAGCCCCCAAACCATTAACGGTATAATCCAAATTTAATTCAGAAGCACCAGCGTCAAAACCATTCCACAAGTATTCACAAATCGCTTGTTTGTAATCATCTGTTATACCAGAATTAACAACACTTTGACTATCTGCAGAAACTTTATATTTCATGCTATTAAGAATTTGCTAGTATATACGTATATCACCAATACAGCGTCCCCACTATATTACAAGTAGTTACACTTATCAGTTTTTTGAAAAAAGTTATTCTTGTATCGTTTTGCATAAGATAAGCTGCACTCGGCAATTTGAAAGCTAGCTTTCATTACGCTCGTTTGCATTATCTTTTAGGGTGAAGGATTGCTAAGCTCACTCCTTCACCTCATCTATTTTTTCAACATCGTAACGATTTGCCCCACCTGTCTTTAAGAGCCCGAAACTCTATTGGGGCTGTCTTTGTCCTATCATCCTCTCCAGATACCCATATAATTCATCTTCCATATTGCTATAGTCGCAATAGGGACTATCATCGTTAAGCATATCTTCCATACGAGAATCACCCCAGGATAACTCCAGGTCACCAAAGAGACGATGATGCTTATTGGTCAGCAACAGATGGAAATCCATTGCCTCCTTCGTCTGCCAAGGAATATCTGGATGTTGGCGCAAATGACAGTACAGATGACGCAGTACATCTAAGAATAGAACGACACTTGTCTGAACTCCACCACACCAATATGAATCAAACCACCTTTCATGTTTTCTACATGCCTTACCTAAATGGTCGAACAAACAGAAAATTAAAGAAATGGCTTCCTGATATTGCTTGTTGCGGATATACTCATGTACATTATGAATGAATGGGAACAGACTTCGGGATACTTCCCGCTCTTCTTCACGAACTATTGCAGCATCAAAAGCGGCAGAAACTTCGGCTTGATGATCTGACTCAAACTTATTCCATTTGCAACTACACCATTTCTTGATGCTTTCCATCGCTGGTCGATATTCCTTATAGCCTCGCTCCTTCCACTCTTCCAGGATATCAAAAACCATCTGATTCAAATCATACGGGGTGGTCTTGCAGTCATTGCGATACCAATCGTTATAGCATTCGTAGTAGCCATCCACAAACCATTCATCACGGAACCAGAAATGACAATCCTCCATGTAGTTCATCTCAAAAAGGAGATGAAGATACTTGAGCTGGTCTATATCCAGACCATCCAGTTTTGATTTCAGGTTTCTGAGATAAAAACGTGATTGAGCAGGTTTTGATTTAGCAGCCTCCACGTTCACTTTAGCTGCAGCATATCGCTGCTCGATATAGGAAGTAAATGACTCGCTTATCTCATCCAGCATCACAAATCCATCCTTGCCTCTGTTTGCTGTATTGACCACTACCCAAACCATACATTTCAAATGATGATATTTGAGCAAGTGACGTTTCCAAAGAACATTTCCCTTGCCGCCTGATATGATATCGTGAGCAAGGACTATTTCCTCATCATCTAATATCGATACCATTTCTTCGGGATGTGATACGACATAGGATGATATATAATCTGCCATCTTCTCTTTCGACCAAGACATTGGAATCTTCAAGGCTATATCTTGTCCAATAGCCACAAGATTGTCTTTCGAAAGTATCTGTAAACAAGAAGAATATCTCTTCGTTGTATCGTACGTCGAAGAATGAAATGTAATATAGTAACGGGTAGCCATTTTTTTATTATTTTGTTCCTCATTGCAGTATCGCTCTGCACTTGTCGTCGCTCGAATGAGGAATATTCAGGATTATGATAGCATCGGTCTATGGGATGACCGCATGACCATTTTTTACATTTTGCTATTTTCATCTGCCGGTATCGGCTTGCCACCTTTTGCCTTTAATGTTTAAACATAAGACAAAGCATCATTAAACTCAGCTGTTTCTAATAGCTTTTGCTTAGGTTGTACCTTTTGCAAAAACAAAGAAATCGCCTTTTCTATTGCAGCTGTCACACTAATATTATGTAATTTAGCATAACTTTCTGCACCTTTATATATATTGCTGTCAATTGCTATTGTGTTCATAATTGTATCTCCTATTTTGTCTGCAAATATAAGGTTTTTCTTTGAAACTACCAAATTTTCGGGGGAGTTTTTGCTTCATATCTTAATCTCACGCAGATCTCGCAAATTACGCAGATAACTTCGAAGGGCATCGAAAGTACTTACGATGGGCTACGAAGGCTGTTTCATCGGGCTTCGTAGATACTTTCATTTTACTTCAAACTGTCACTGAGGAACAGTTACTTGTATAAATCTACATTGATGTCGAATGGTGAATCGAAATCGTTCAGCATGGCATGCTTCGTATCTTTCTCGGAGAGATTGACATGTTCTGTTGGGATTTTCCAATCGATACCGAGGGTATCATCGAGGATAGAGATACCTCCATCTGCCTCTGGATGATAGAAGTTATCACACTTGTATTGGAAGACTGCTGTTTCTGAGAGAACGGCGAATCCATGAGCAAAGCCCTTTGGAATGAAGAACTGGACATGATTGTCTTCGGTTAACTCTACGGCTACATGCTTGCCATAGGTTGGTGAACCCTTACGGATATCTACTGCTACATCGAGGACTCTGCCCTTTACGCAGCGCACCAACTTGCTCTGGGTATAAGGTGGGCGCTGGAAGTGCAGACCTCGCATTACACCATAGCTGCTCATAGACTCGTTGTCTTGGCAGAAGTGAACACTGTGACCTAAGATTGGAGAGACTTTCTCTTCAAACTCTCGCTCGCTGAAGCTCTCGAAGAAGTAGCCACGAGAGTCGCGGAAGAGGCGTGGCTCTATAATGAGGACACCTTCAATATTGGTTTTGATTATATTCATGATTCTAACTTAAGTTCTTACATAAGATTTTTCGAATCCCTCCGTCTCCCTTTAGCCAAAGGGAGCTCCACCACTTTCCCCAAGGCGACGCTATAGCTCTGCCAGAGTTTTGGTATCGTCAGCGGAGCCTGTGCCCACAAGGGGCTGCCGATGATTGTTTACGCAACAGAATTGCGATTGTTTGTCGGCTAGCGCATTGAGGGCAACTCATACGAAAATGCTTATTACAAGATTCTGTTCAAGATTATAGTAATCCATATTACGTGTAACCATACGATTGCCTTCTTTTCTAACTGTTCGGAATTTCCGAACAGTTGCTGACTGCATCAATTCTCCTTGCTGATAAATATTAGTAATGTGCTCACTAATATTAGCTTTACTAGAACCAAAAAGTTCCACCATTTGAGCTTGCGTAAGCCATACCGTATCTTCTTCTATTTTTACTTGAAGAGAAATACTTTCATCTGGTTGATAAAGAACTATCTGTGAATCGTCAGCCATAGGCTGTATATTATTGTCGTTTGCCATAATCATACATTTTTATTGCTAATATAGCGACAAAAGTACGATTTAATTTCGTAATCACCAAGGAATTAAGAGAAAAAATGCATTTATTAACCTATACTTGACTTATGGCTAAACATCACAATACACAAAAAGATTCTGCTTCCTTATCTGCTTTTTTCCTTCTATGTTCATAACGTAAGATCCTTATTAATTATTGTATTTTTTCGACTCCCCTGTCCCCCTCTTGCGAAGAGGGGGTCCTTACCCTATACCCAAGCCCTAAATCCCTACCATAGGGATTAGGGATGTAACCGCCCTCCGGTGCTCAGAACCGCTACGCTATTAGGTTGGCGGACCATCAAAGGTCTCGCCAGGTTGTGCGGGATGGGACAACTTAATATTTATCTTTTACGACCTTTCCCAAAAAGCTCAGAATGAGAACCTAAACGAACTAATTCTATTGCGTTATTGTTCTTATCAAACCAAATCAAAAGTGTATCATTCTCTATATGGCATTCCATATAGTTCTTCCAGTTACCTTTCAAAGGATGAGGATTATATTCTTCCGGTATCTGATTGCCTTCTGCCAAAAGCTTAACTATCCCCATAAGCGTTTCTACAAATTCTTTATCATTCTTAAAACGCTTATAATCTTTCTTGAACTGCGAGGTCTTTCGAATTTCTTTCATAAACTCTATTCCTCCATTGATGCCATGAAACTTTCTAAGCTATCTACTCGAACTACCAAATTTTGGAGGAGTTTTTTATTCTTCCACAACCTCAAAGTCCTCTTTGTGGACTCCACGGATGGCTACGGCGTAGCTTCCGAAATCGAAGACGAGCTGACGGTCACGGTCGATACGGACGATGTATCCCTCGCATCCTTTGAAAATGCCTGTGAGCACACGTAGCTTTACGTGGTCTTTGGCAAATTTCTCGAATGGCTCTCTAAGAAATGTCACTCTTTCTGGATTGTCTTTCAAGACAGTCATGAAAGGTTGCATCACCTTATCGCTAATAGATGCAGGCACTCCCTTGCATCTGTCGTTTACTAAATGGTATTGTGGGTAACGTGCTCTTAGAAAATCTTGCAGGTCAACGGTTTTGCCCTGCAGGAATACAAGTCCGCTAATGGTTGGCTTCAGTTCTTTCTTTACTCCTCCGTTCTCGTTCTTTTGCCTGTATGTAAAAGAACGATGGATAAAACAAGCATGGGAAGAATTTGGATTTTCCTTATTGTAGGCTTCCATTTCTTTCTCGAAAACCTGGGCTGTCTTGTTGTGGATAAACAGATAACCCCAAGGCATTCTTTCTATACCTGGATCCGATTTTCTATCAGCCCCAGTAATGTGGATGCCCTTTGGTAAGCGTTGGCTTACGTCGGCTGTAGAAGGTGAATTCGAGCAATCCTGCGTCATATTCTCGTTCTACTTTATGTTCTTAGCTGCAACCATACATGATGATTGGGAAAGCCTAGCTTCTTCTATGTATTTGTGCATAATCTTAATCCTTTTTGAGCATTAGTCAATATTATCTTGCACATGCTTATTTATTTTACATTCATCGACCATTCTTATTGTGAATGGTACAATCTGCTGCAAAAATACGAATTTTCGCCGAATTATCTGTCAAATTTTATCATTTTTTGTTTATTATTCCCCAAATATGCTGCAAATGCTTAGCAAATCGGCATTGGCTGCATCCTCAAAACTGCTGATTTATGGTTGATTCTGCCAGCTTTACTCTTTCACAAAGAGAATGGGCGAAGTTTGCTAAACATTCCTAGAAGTGTCTTTTGCGGATGATAAAGATAAAACTTTCTTTACAAGAATATCATTTTTCTTATATGATAAAAGAAAAGTTACCTGTTTTCTTATTCCCTGGCATCCGCCAGTTCATTATATCCCCACACCAGGACGAGGACTACGATGCCTGCCAGCATCAGCCAGAGATTCTGCGTGTTTACTGCTGTTTCTACTCCATGTCTGAGGGCATGAGAACCCGTAAGCAGGAAGTCTATCTTCATGCCATAGAGCCAGCCCTGTATCTGCTCCCAGCCCTGGCAAAGTACGGCTGCAATGATGCCGAGGGCCACGCACACCGCCGTCCACAGATGTTCCAGGCGATGGCGCTTAGCCAACGCTATATGGAATTCCAGCAACGACTGCTCTGTTTCCACAGCCGGCAATGCCTGCATCACCCTGGCAGAGAAACCATCGTCGGGAATCTCAGCCATCCTGTTATCGGCAAAGAATGCCTGCAAGAGCTGCTCGTCGGAGGCGCTCAGCAGGTCAACATTCATGTCCTGTATCTTATCTTTCTTTTTATCGGTCATAACCATTATGCTTTAAGTAACTTGCAAGTTTCTGTTTTCCACGCGAGAGATGCGACTTGATGGTGCCTTGCGCCATCCCCGTCACCTCTGCAATCTTATCTATAGAGAGTCCATCCATCAGCTGCAGCGTGATGCATGTACGTTCATTCTCGCTCAATATCTGCAGGGCATTGAGCAAATCCATCTTCAATCCGCTATTCACGCCCTGCGCATTCTGCCGGGCCACTGCCGGCGTATCAATATCCTGCGTCGCCTTATGACTGCGGTTGTAATCATACCACACGTTATAGGCGATGCGGTAAAGCCAAGTGGAGAACTGTGCCGTACCCTTGAAACTCGCCAGATGGGTATAGGCCTTGACAAAGGTATCCTGAGCCAAGTCGTCACTCAGCTGCACATCTCCCAGCGTCTGACGCAGGAAAAACCCACGAATAGGTGATTGATACTTCTTGACCAGCAAGTCGAACGACTTGCGGTCGTGAAGCATCACCACCTTCGTGACGAGAGAAATATCGGATAACTTTTCCACTTAATATTAACTAATAATTTATCTTTCTTTGATTCTTTATACCGGAGTGCCGTTGAAGCCGGAATACTGTTATACCGGAGTGCCGTTATACCCCGTGCCCTGATTGCCATGGCGGTTCTTCCACCACTCTCTGATGGCAGGAAGCAAACCTATCAGGGTCTGGCCCGAGCCATAGAAAATAATCAAGGCGCCGATGCCGGCAAGGAAATCTACATCCCACCACGTGAACATGGCGCACAAGCCGGCTCCCAGGAATGCATTCCGCAAGCCCCGTTTTACCAGATACTCATCGCTCTGCTTGTCTATCGGACGGTCGCACTCCGGCACATTGATGCCCTTCTCCATCGCCATCTCTGCCAGTTTCATCCGGTCGTTATGGCGGCGAACCAGGTATCTGATGAGCAGGACGAAGATAATCAGGGGAGCCAGGACAAACAGCAAGCCGAAGATGACGCAGAAGATGACCATGGCACTGAGCATGCCGCTGCCGAACACCGAACCGACGAAATCGAAGGGGTCATCGTAATTTCCAAGGCTATACTTGGAATGATAAGCACGGGTATCATCGTTGTTGAGATCATCATAGCTGGCCGTATCCGTACTGGTAGTATCGGAATAGGCCTCCACCTGCTGCGTAGCAGGCTGATAACGATGTTTCGGAACAGAAGACGCCCAAGACACCTGCGTAACTCCCATGCTCATGACGAGCGCCCATGCTAATATTGCTTTCTTCATATCTATCAACATTTTTAAAGTTTTACCTTATTTTTTATTAATTTTCCTATGTCTTAGACGCATCTCTGCCGAATTTAGTTGCAAAGAAACGAAAATTTTCTTATTTTTGCAAACGAATAGAGATACTTTTGCCTATTTAATGGCTTATTTATACTCTTGACATAGATATTTACACATTATTACATATAATAGATGGCTAAGATTTTACCAGAAGATTTCAGAAAATATACCCTTGAGCTGATGGGCAAGGAACTGTACCAGCAGCTGGAACAGGGAATTACAGAGGGCGAAGTGCCTACCAGCATCCGCCTCAATCCTTTTAAATGCAAAGAGGGAGAGTTGAAAGTGATGGGCGAACCTATTCCCTGGTGCCCTGCTACGGGCAGATATTTATCGGCACGGCCCAACTTTACCTTCGACCCCTGGCTCCATGCCGGAAAGTATTACGTGCAGGAGGCCTCATCCATGTTTGTGGACCTGGTGATTCGCCAACTGGTTCACGAGCCCGTGATGATGCTCGACCTCTGTGCGGCTCCGGGCGGCAAATCCACTGCCGTACGTGCTGCGCTGCCAGAAGGAAGTCTGCTTTTCAGCAACGAACCGATGCGCACCCGCTCGCAGATTCTAGCCGAGAATATCCAGAAATTCGGTCATCCGGATATGATTGTGACCAACAACTATCCGCGTGACTACAGGAAATCGAAGCTGAAGTTTGACGTGATTCTTACCGATGTGCCCTGCTCGGGCGAAGGCATGTTTCGCAAGGACGATGGAGCCATAGCTGAATGGAGCCTGCAGAATGTGGAAAACTGCTGGCAACTGCAGCGGGAAATTGTGAGCGACATCTGGAACTGTCTGAAACCGGGCGGTATCCTCATCTACTCCACCTGCACCTTCAACGCCCATGAAGACGAGGAGAACATTGCCTGGATCTGCGAGGAACTGGGTGCCGCACCTATCGCATTAACGGGCATCGAGGATGCCTGGAACATCACGGGCAATCTCATCGGTACGGATATCCCCGTCTATCGCTTCCTCCCCGGCAAGACCCGAGGCGAAGGCATCTTCCTCGCCGTGCTCAGAAAAGAGGGAGAGCCGGAAACGGAGAAGGATGATAATAAGAAGAAGAAAGACAAGAGCAAGGATAAAGGAAAGAACAGAGGAAACAAGGGAAAGACACCGCAGATTCCAACAGACTGGCTAAAGCTATCGGACTATGAAACGATTGCCGAAGATGATAACTTCTATGCCATTCCCAACCGCTGGAAAGCCATCTACGAGGATGCAGTCAGGAATCTGAAGGTAATTCATGCAGGCATCAAACTGGGCACGAGCAAGGGGAAAGACATCATTCCAGACCAGAGTCTGGCGCTCTCCGTGATGCTCAACCAAAAGGCTTTTCCGCAAGTTGAACTCTCTTACGAAGATGCCATCCGCTTTCTGCGCAAGGAGGCTGTGAACCTGCCTGCAGAAACGCCTAAGGGCTACGTGCTGGTTACCTATCAGGATGTGCCATTGGGCTGGGAAAAGAATATCGGCAACCGTGCCAACAACCTCTATCCGCAAGAGTGGAAAATCAAGAGCACCCACGTGCCGGAGAAACAATTAATAATTTATAGTTTATAGTTTATAATTTATAGTTATACATTAAACATTATACATTTAAAAAAATGCTTAGCATCATCGCCTGCATATCCCAAACAAATAGAGCAATCGGCTATCAGAACCGATTGCTCTATCATATTAAATGCGATTTAACCCGCTTCCGTGAACTGACCACGGGACATGCTATCATCATGGGGCGCAAGACCTATGAGTCGCTGCCCCATGGTGCCCTGCCCCATCGCCGGAATATCGTTGTTTCACACAATCTGAAAGAGTTGGAAGGCTGCGAAGTATATCCTAGCCTGAAAGAGGCGGTAGAGGCGGCAGGAAAGGCGGCAGATACTGCAGGAAAGCCGGCAGCTGCTCCTTGCCCTATCAGCAACGAAGAGATTTTCATTATCGGCGGAGAAAGCATCTACCGCCAGATTCTGCCCGAAGCCCATAAGCTTTATCTCACCGTGGTGGATGACACCCCGCAACAGGCCGATGCCTTCTTCCCGGAAATCAATGCGGAAGAATGGGAACTGATAGAAAAAGAAATGAGGAATGAAAACGACGTATCGTTCTCATTCCTCACATATCTTAAAAAATAATTACTCTGCAGATTCCTCAACCTCTTCCTCAACATCATCATCAGTGGCCATTGTCTTGAGATCCTTCATAGACAACTGGCGGCTGATAGCTGCATTGAAAGAGATGATCGTCTCGCTGCGAGACAAGCCCAGAGGCTGCAACTTATCGTGGATAATCTCCAGAAGATGATGGTTGTTGATGGCGTAAATCTTGATGAACATATCAAAGCCACCTGTCGTATAATGACACTCCACAACCTCAGGAATCTTCTTCAATTCCTCCACTACGTGGTCGAAATTCTCTGGTTCCTTCAAGAACAAACCCATGTAGGCGCAGGTCTCATAGCCAATCTTTTCTGGATCGATGATAAACTGTGAACCCTTGATAATGCCTAGGTTTGATAATTTTGCTACACGCTGATGAATTGCTGCACCGCTCACATTGCAAGCGCGTGCTACTTCCAAGAATGGAATACGGGCATCCTGAGAAATCAGCTTCAGAATATGCCTATCTAATGAATCTAATACTTGTTTTGCCATTTCAATATTGTTATTTGACTGCAAAGTTAGCACAAATTTTTAAAAAATGCAACTTTTTGAAAGAAAAAGAATTCAATTTAATATATTTTTTCCTTTCAGACCATATTATTGGCCTTTTTCTACTGCCGAATAACTAATTTTAAGGGCTTTTGCCTGTCGCAAAGCCTGCTTTACATCGGTAATCACACCCATCTTTGTATCCTTGTCGGCCTTGATGGAAACCGTCATCAGCTTCTGGTCTTCGGGCGACATGCGCTTCTTCTCGGCACTCATGTAGTCCATCACCTCGGGAGCCGTGGCAAACTTATCGTTCAACTGTATCTGCGTGCCCGTGCCCACCTTGGTCTGCTGGTCCTTGGTTGGCTTACCGATATAGATATGGCTCACCGCCGACTTCTTGGTCAGTCGGGTGAGATGCTTTCCCTCTGGCATGCGGCATTCCACCTTCAGGGTAACCTGCCTCATGTGGGTAACTATCATAAAGAAGAAGAGCACGGAGAAAATCAAATCTGGCAGGGATGAAGTGTTCAAGCCCGGCACCTCGTGCGATTTCTTACGGAAATTCATCATGGCTTGCCTCCTTTCTGTTCTGTCTTCGCTTCAGCCTCCCCCATCTTCGCCTCATCGCCCTTTTTCTCCTCGGCATTGGCATCAATGCGCTTGTCAGAATAGGTTGTAGCGTTGGCATACGATTCCGTGATGCGCTGCGGACAGAGCTTTCTCACCTCCTCCTTCTGGTCATTGCCCAGTTGGGCATAATTCATGTGATATTTCTTCTGCGAAGTCTCGTTTCTCAGTTGGCTGTAAGCCTCCATCAGTTCGTTCTGCATCTGGAAATAGAGATTGTAATCCGCCTCCCTGTCGCTCTCCACGGAAATCAGATGCTTCTTTCCTAGGCGATGCACCAGTCGGATAACCTCGTCTTTCAGCTGTCCCACCTTCATCGGGCGGTCGTTAACCAGCAGGCTATCTCCAGCCGTAAGACGGATAGCCAGCAGATTCTCCTTATCCACCACCGATTCCTGTCGCTCCTTGTTCTGAGGCTCAGGCGAAGGAAGCTGGCGCAGCAATCCCTTATCCACATCCATCGATGTGGTGACAAGGAAGAATATCAGCAGCATGAACGAGATGTCGGCTGTTGAGGTGGTATTCAATCCCGGGGTTTCGTGACTTTTCCTTCTAATCAGCATTTTCTTGAATTATTTTTTCTTACGAATATAACGGGTGGCACCAAAGCACACGGCACCGATGCCTGCCACCAGCATCAGGAGCGAAGTGATGACAAACATATCTGAAAGCTTCAACCATATCCAGTCGGCATAGTTCTCTCCGTTGATGAGCATCGGTTCGGAACTGCCCAAGAGGAAGGAAAGTACCAGGATGGCGAGTGTGCCCAACCAGGTGATGCGGAAGATGCAGCGCACAGGCACCCCATTTACCACTGCCTCCGACTTAGCGCCGCGATAATCCCTGATCATCGAATAGACGGCCAAGCCCACACCTCCTATCAGGAAGAGCCACATCAGGACGATGAGCACATCCGTAAAGAGAGGCGCATTGAAGTCGGGGTTCTCCTCGAAAGGCATATCGTAGCCCACCAGGAAGAACAGACCGAACACCAGCACTGCCAGACCTATCAGGATGAAGAACACCTGCTGCGATATCTGCTCGGCAGACTTATGCTTCGCCATTAATTTCGACTTTGAAAATTGAA
>ERZ1026888.934-NODE-934-length-14189-cov-3.686571_pt1 | contig 14189 bp, 7 predicted proteins | sample MGYA00380174_ERZ1026888 | MGnify/ENA primary metagenome ERZ1026888 (study PRJEB33269, sample SAMEA4719810) | human gut metagenome | biome: human-associated habitat; feature: organic feature; material: feces | place: Cameroon | collected 2013-10 ...
CCGCTATCCGTCCTACGTCCAGGATATCATGGGTCCGATGTTCTTCGACTACGGCTTCGGTCCGTTCCGCTGGGTCTGCACCTCTTGCGATCCCGCCGACCTGGCACTGACCGATAAGATTGCCGAGGAGATCATGATGGACGAGCGCAGCCATGCCACCCCCGACATCCAGCATCAGCTCGACGACAACATCCACTGGATCCGCGAGGCTGGTCCCAACCACCTCGTCGTCGGTTCACAGGCCCGCATCCTCTATGCCGACTGTGAGGGCCGTACCCGCATCGCGCTGGCCTTCAACGAGGCCGTCAAGGATGGCCGCCTCAAGGCTCCCGTCGTCCTGGGTCGTGACCACCACGACGTCTCCGGTACCGACTCTCCCTTCCGCGAGACCTCCAATATCTACGATGGTTCTCAGTTCTGCGCCGACATGGCCGTACAGAACGTCATCGGCGACTCCTTCCGTGGCGCCACGTGGGTGAGCATCCACAACGGCGGTGGTGTAGGCTGGGGCGAGGTCATCAACGGTGGCTTCGGTATGGTAGTCGATGGCTCCGAGGAGAGCAGCCGCAACATCCGCGAGATGCTCTTCTGGGATGTCAACAACGGTATCTCCCGCCGTGCATGGGCCCGCAACAAGGGATCCATGGATGCTATCCAGCGTGAGATGGACCGCACGCCCGACTTCCGCATGACCATGCCGAACCTCGTCGACGACAACATCATCGACGCTGCGTTCTAACATATTGTCTGGGGGCCGCAACAGGCTCCCAGACAACCTGTTGCGCGATATGTTTTCAAGCAACGATAAAATCAAAACATCAACCCATCGGGCCTTCACGGGCCTGACAACACTTTAAGAAAGAAAAGAAGCAATGGAACGTAAAATCCATTATATCAGCGCAGAACATCTGACGCTCGATACCGTCCGCGCCATCATCCGCGAGGGCTATGAGCTGCGTCTCTCCGACGACGCCAAGGCACGCATCATCCGCTGCCGTGAGTATTTGGACAAGAAGATTGCCACCGCCGAGGCACCCATCTACGGTGTGACGACAGGTTTCGGCTCCCTCTGCAAGGTGAGCATCGACGAGGACAAGCTGTCCCAGTTGCAGATCAACCTCATGATGAGCCACGCCTGTGGCGAGGGCGACCGCGTGCCGACGGATGTGGTCCGTCTGATGATCTTCTTCAAGATCCAGTCGCTTTCCTACGGCTACAGCGGCATCAAGCTCGACACCGTGGAGCGTCTCATCGAGTTCTTCAACCACGGCGTGTGTCCCGTTGTCTATCAGCAGGGTAGCGTGGGCGCCTCTGGCGACCTCGTGCCGCTGGCTCACCTCTGTCTGCCGCTCGTTGGCCTCGGCCATGTAGAGTATGAGGGCAAGATCATCACGGGTGAGGAGCTCAACGAGAAGATGGGATGGAAGCCCATCCACCTCGCCTCCAAGGAGGGTCTCGCCCTGCTCAACGGTACGCAGAACATGCTCGCTTTCTTCGCCTGGAGCGTCCTGAAGGCACAGGATCTGTCGAAGTGGGCCGACCTCATCGCCACGATGTCCCTCGATGCCTTCGATGGCAGAATCGAGCCGTTCCTCCATCCTGTCCACGCCGTGCGCCCCCATCGTGGCCAGATGGAGACGGCAGACCGTATCTACGAGTTGCTCCAGGGTTCTGAGCTGATCAAACAGCACAAGACCCATGTGCAGGATCCCTACTCCTTCCGCTGCATCCCGCAGGTGCATGGTGCGTTCAAGGATACGCTCCACTATGTGGAGGAGGTCTGCACGACCGAGATGAACTCCGCCACCGACAACCCCACCGTGGTGCCCGAGGAGGATATGATCATCTCTGCCGGCAACTTCCACGGTGAGCCCATCGCCCTTCCGATGGATTTCCTGGCCATCGCCCTCAACGAGCTGGGCAGCATCTCCGAGCGCCGCATCTACAAGCTGGGCGACGAGCAGCGCGGTCTTCCCTCCATGCTCGTTGCCAAGCCGGGTGTGAACAGCGGATTCATGATCACCCAGTATGCTGCCGCCTCGATCGTCAGCCAGAGCAAGATGCTCTGCATGCCCAACTCTGCCGATAGCATCCCCACCTGCCAGGGTCAGGAGGACCACGTCTCCATGGGTGCCAACGCCGCCACGAAACTCTATCGTGTGGCTGAGAACACGGAGCGCGTCCTTGCCTTGGAGCTCTTCAACGCCGCACAGGCCCTCGACTTCCGCCGTCCGCTGAAGTCCTCGCCCGCGGTAGAGAAGTTGCACGCAGAGTACCGCAAGATCGTCCCGTTCATCGAGATCGACCGCGTGATGTACCCGCTCATCGCCAAGAGCATCGACTTCATCGCCAAGAATCAATTCTAAACGTTTTATCCCCATCGATCTTTAGGCACGGCCTCATGATCGATAGGGAAACTAAAACGATAAAAAAGTAAGATCCGTGCGGGGGACGGCAAGGGTGTCCATGACGGGCGCGCTTGCTCTCCCCCGCACTTTTTTTATTGGTATCATCATTATTTATATTATACGAAGACAATGAGAACGATATACACCAACATCGCCCAACTCTGTGGCATCACCCACGGAGAGCTGCGCAAGGCGGGACAGGAGATGGCCCGCGTAGAGACGATGACGGACGCATGGCTCGCCGTCGAGGACGACAAAATCTTGGATTTCGGCACGGGAAGCGTGCCTGCGGAGCTGACGCAGGGCGCAAAGGTCATCGACACTAAGGGCGCCTTCGTCATGCCGCGCTTCTGCGACAGCCACACCCACCTGGTCTGGGCAGGCAGCCGTGAGCAGGAGTTTGAGGACAAACTCCAGGGATTGTCCTACGCCGAGATTGCCGCCCGCGGCGGTGGCATCCTCAATTCTGCCGACCGTCTCCACGAGACGAGCGAGGAGGACCTTTTCGAGCAGACCATGCGCCGTGCCGAGGAGATCTGGCAGAAAGGCACAGGATGTGTGGAAATCAAGTCTGGCTACGGACTGACGACCGAGGATGAGTTGAAAATTCTGCGTGTCGCCCAGCGCGTAAAGGCCCATTCGCCACTCCGCATCGTGACCACCTTCCTCGGTGCCCATGCCGTCGGCCGAGCCTACAAGGGACACCAGTCAGAATATGTCGATCTCGTCATCAACGAGATGATGCCCCGTGTGGCTGCCGAGGGCTTGGCAGACTTTGTAGATGTGTTCTGCGACGAGGGCTTCTTCACCCCAGAGGAGACCGACCGCATCCTCGAAGCTGGCGAGAAATATGGCATGAAGGGTAAGATCCATGCCGACGAGCTGGCCTTCTCGGGTGGATCCCGTGTTGCCATCGCCCATGGCGCACTCTCTGCCGACCACTTGGAGGCACTCCCCGAGGAAGGCATAGAGCAGTTCCGTGGTGCCGTCACCATGCCCACTGGCCTGCCGGGCACGTCCTTCTTCCTTAATATGCGGTTTGCCCCGGCCCGTGGTTTCATCGACGCTGGCCTGCCCATCGCCCTTGCCTCCGACTACAACCCTGGCTCCACGCCGTCGGGCGACATGAAGTTTGTCTGGTCCTTGGCCTGCACGAAGATGCGTCTCACCCCCGAAGAAGCTTTCAACGCCATCACCCTCAACTCCGCTGCCGCCATGGGCCTGTCCGCTGAGTATGGCAGTGTGGAGCGTGGCAAGCACGCCTCCCTCCTCTTCCTGCGCGACGTTCCCTCGTTGGCATGGCTTCCGTACCAATACACCACACCGCTGCGTCACGCTACATTTTAAGTCCAAGCGCTTCAGCGTCCGCAAGGAGGCCACACACCGTTGCACATAGCAGGGTTGTGGAGACTTTTATACGATAGACAAAGCCGCATTCGCAGGGCATACTCCCGTTGGAATGCGGCTTTTTTGCATCCCCGTCGGGATGCTGCAAAACACTAATCAAACACAAAAAAGTTTGTGTGAGAAATGGCCTGTTACCTCAGTATATCTTTGAAGGCGAGGTTGGCCAGCAGGGCTGTCGATTGACTGAGCATGCGGATAAACTCCTGGGCCGACGACTTCATATAGGAGTCGCGCAGCAGGTGGACACACCCGTCCATCTCGTTGCCCTCCGCATCGATGGGGATGGCTTTCATCCCAGGTTGCGTGAGCGTGGTGGATTCCGATAAGATGGAGACGAGCGAACTGCGGCTCAGCAGGTCGAAGATGATATTGACATTGTTAACCTCTACCATGATCTTGAAGTTGTTGTCGCGCCCCTCCAGCAGGTGCTCGAAGGCGTTGCGCGCCTGCAAGCCCTTGTAGGGCAGGATGAGATCATAGCGTTCAAGGTCAGCGAGGGTGACGCTCTGCTGCCTTGCCAGCGGGTGGTGGTCATTGACGATGGCTGCCAGACGATTGCTGAAGATCGCCCTGCTGTCTATCGCCTTGTCCCGCTTGAGCGGCTTGAAGGCCAGCACAAGGTCCAGTTCACGCTTCTTCAGTCCGTCCATCAGTTCCTGCATGGAACGATAGACGATGTTGAGCTTGACGTGGGGATAGGCATGGATAAACGCGATGAGCGTCTCGGCCATAATGTTGCTGAAGGAGAATGTCACGCCGATGTTGAGTTCTCCAGCCAGCATCTCGCGCAGGTCGTTCATGTGGTCCGCACAAGCCCCGGCCGCATTGACCGTCTTTTGGGCGTAGGGCAACAGTTCTTTTCCCGCTTCCGTGAGATACACCTCGTGGGAATTGCGCTCAAAGAGCGGCATCCCTATCTCCTGCTCCAGGTGGGAGATCTGCTGCGAGAGGGTGCTCTGCGTAACATAGAGCTTCCGCGACGCCTTGGAGAAATTGAGCGTTTCGGCCACCTGGAGGAAGTATTTCAATTGTCTGATTTCCATTCTTATCGGTCTAAATCCGTTTGCAAAGATACTACAAGAGTTTCTATTCGTGCGTATTGCGGGCATGATTTTTTTCCTTTCTTGTCCTTCTGTGTGCACCCTGTCTCGCTCCTACGGCATGGGGCGTGACAAACTCTCCGTTACGCTTCTTTCGCTCCACGAGCATGGCGAGCAACTTCCGCTTGCGCGTATCCTCGATGAAACGGCGGAAAAAGAGGTTGGGCACAGCCACGCCGAGGGCGATGCAGATGATGGCCAGCGAGGCTTTGATGGCATTGTTCATGCCCACTGTGACCTCGCCTACGACACCGTGCATCTCGATGAAAGCGAAGAGGGCGCGATACATCAGTACACCCGGAATCATCGGGATGACACTCGGGATGGTAATACACTGATGGGGCACATGAAACCAGTGGCGCGCCTTGATGACAGCGATACTCACTGCCGTAGCTCCGGCCAGCGACCCGATGGTCAGTCCCATGTCCAGGCCGAGGTTGCCATTGCTCGGACCAAGATTGATAAAGTTGCGCACACACACAGCGATGATGCCACCCACGGCCACAACGGGCAACAGTCGTCGCGGGATGTTGAAGATGGTGGAGAATCCCATAGCCGACACGGCGGCAGCAATGGCATACTCCCAATACTCATGATGGGGCGTCATGGTGAGTGTCTTGGCAAAATTGTCGATGCCGCAGACCTTGATGGCAAAGGCGATGCCGAAGGCCATGGCCAGCACCATGAGCAACGTATTGACGGCACGGATGAATCCGGTCTCGATATAGCCGTCGAGCATGTCGCTCACAAAGTTGATGAGTGGTACGCCAGGTACGATGAATAGCGCGCACGCCATCAATGGATGCCATGGCGTAGTGGAGATCATCCACGACGGCATGCCCGCCATCATCGCTGGATCAGTAGAAAGGAGTGCTGTCGCCCAGGCCAGCAGCGTGGCCACGAAGGCCGAGATGCCGATGGCGACGTAGTTGTTGCAGCCCACCGTGGGGAGGAACATCCGCAGGCGGAAACCCAGGATGGCCGCCAGGGAGCAATAAAAGAAAGCTGTCCAGTCGCAGCCAAACTGGATGCAGAAGCCACCGCAGGCAAAACCGCCACCTACCGCCACCTGCCAGGGGGTGAAGCCACGTGGCGCATCGTGGATGTCGTCGAGGGCCTTCTCATACTGCACGAGCGAGAAGTCCTCGCGGATGGCCGTCCAGGTGAGGCGGCTCACCTGGGCGATGGTGGCCAGGCTGATGCCGTGACGCTCGCAGCGCTGAAACTTCGTAAACGAGTGGAGCTCATCGCTGTAGTTGACCATGAGCACGTTCCAGTTGACATAGAGGTGTATGTAGCGCTCGTCCAGTCCCAGGAAGGCCATCGCGCGCTTCATCGTCCGCAGGATGCGCGAGGTGTCGGCCGCACTCTCCATGAGCAGGCTCCCCGTGCGTAGCAGCAGGTCGAGCTTGTGGCAGAGTTCCGTCTCGGCCACTCCGCGCCGCCGCCTCGGCTCTTCTACTGCCGAGGGGCGCACAGAAGGGTTCTCTGTCTTGACGTTTCTCATTCGCTTATCCGAATACAAAGATCAGTATCTGAATCGTGACGATGCGCAGGAACATGGCGAAGGGATAGACCGTGGCGTAGCCCACGGCGGGCGCGTCAGCAGAGGTCTGCTCGCGGACGTAGGCCAATGCTGCCGGGTTGGTATGGGCACCTGCGAGCACTCCGAGCATCGTGTAGTAGTTGATGTGGAAGACATAGCGGCCTATCAAACCACCAACCAGGATGGGCACCATCGTGATGGCGGCACCATAGGCAATCCACTGCGCGCCCTGGCCCGTGGCAAGGGTTTGTACAAAGGGCGCTCCCGTACCCAGTCCGACACAGGCCAGGAAGATGCAGATACCCACCTCGCGCAACATCAGGTTGGCCGAGATCGTATTATAGGTCACAAGGTTATATTTCGGGCCGAAGAAACCGATAAGGATGGCCACCACCAGCGGACCGCCGGTGAGTCCCAGTCGCAGGCTCTCATTGATACCGGGAAGGAAGAAGGGGATGTTGGCCACGATACAGCCGAGCATGATGCCAAGGAAAATAGGAATGAGGTTGGGCGCATTGAGCCGCTTCATCTGGTTGCCAAGGAGTTTCTCCGTATGGGCAATAGCAAGCTCCGTACCCACCACCGTCACACGATCACCAAGCTGCAGTTTCAGATGCGGGGTAGCGATGAGGTCCACACCGTTGCGGTTCACTCGCGTGATGTTCGTGCCAAGGCTCGTGCGGATACCCATCTGGCCGATGCTCTTGCCGTTGACACCCGGCTTCGTCACAAGGATGCGACGCGTGATCAGATCCTTGCCAAAGGTCTCGGGCTCCACCTCCACCTTCTCGCCGACAAGGGCCACGATGGCCTCCACGGCCGTAGGATGGGCCACCACCTGGAGCAGGTCGCCCTCGTTGACTACCGTCGCACCGTTGACTACCTCACCCTTGCCACTGCCGTCGCTGTGGATGATGCGCGAGATCATGAAGTCGCGTTTCAGCACTTCGTGGATCTGGCGCACCGTGTCGCCAGCCACCATTTTGTTGGTCAGGCGCACGGAGAACGTATGGAGCGTCATCTCCTTCAAGTGGCCTGCGCCCATCTTGGCCGCGTCCTCCTCATGGTGTCTGTCAATGCGCAGGGCATAGCGGAGGATGACAAATGAAAGGATCACACCCAGCACACCCACAGGGTAGGCGATGGCGTAGCCTGTGGCGATGGATGGGGCGTCGATGTGGCGCAGATCGCTGAACGCCTGCTGTGCCGCACCCAGTCCCGGGGTATTGGTCACGGCACCCGAGAGGATGCCAACGAGGGTCGTAGCGGATGTGCCAGAGAAGGAATAAACCACAAGGGTCGTCACGATGCTCAATGCCACAACCACAATACTGAGGATATTGAGGCTCTTGCCACCTCCACGGAAGGAGGAGAAGAAGCCCGGGCCCACCTCAAGGCCGATGGAATAGACGAAGAGTATCAAACCAAACTCCTTGAGGAAGTGGAGCAGATGCTCATCGATGGTGATGGGAAGGTTGCCCATTAGCAGACCGATAAACAACACCCAAGCCAGGCCGAGCGAAACTCCGCGCACCCGAACCTTGCCCAAACACAGGCCGAGCGTGATCACCAAGGCCAGAATCATCACTGAGTGGGCCACGCCTCCTCCCCACAACTCGGGGAATCCGTAAAACAACTTTTCAAGTATTTCCATTTGTACTTTATTATTTTGATTATTTTCCTCTGCCTTGCCGCAACGCCACACCTGTCTGACGTGGCATCCGCGATTTTCGATTGCAAAGGTATAGACAATGACGAAAGCCGCAGATCATCGGCATTTAAAAAGCACAAACGCAGTTATAAGCATTTTCGATAATGTGATTTTCGTTCATTTCCTTTCCGTTTTACGGTTGTGTATCAACAGGTTATATACTACTTTCACGCCGTCGCGCTTTGTTTTTTACCACCCCATATTCCTACAGACTTTCATCCACACATCAGCTATCGCATCCTAAAAGACTGATAGCCGCATACGAATTTGCTTTCTTTGCATGCAAATTCTTGATTCAAAAATCGAATGGAAAAGGGTAGATTGGATGGTAAAAACGCAAAGAGGGGCACCACGATGGGTGCCCCGATAAATTTGATACATATATATTGTGTCCAGTAAGTAGAGCCCGCAGTCGCTGCGGGTGTACCGTTCCGCTACGGCAACTAATCGTGTTTCATATATTAATGAGGAGAAAATGGGAAAAGTAACCCCTGCTTTGAGAAAAAAATCAAAAAAAAGTTTGTTGAGATTTGGTTATGCGATTTTGTTTTCTACGGTTTTATCTTGAATACCAGCAGTTTAACGGGTCTTTTTCGTAAGTTCTCTTTTTTATTTCGTAGATGCTTTTTTCTGCGCTTTTGTTCGTGAAAGCTATCAGTTTGGGTCGTGAACAAGGGGAGGGGATGCAAAACGGTGGGAGACGAACCCGACTTCACAGCCGACATTCGTCATCCCACCGATGGAATGAATTCATAAAGGGAAACAGCTTACGAGATTTTCACAAATCCCAGTAAGCGTAAAAACCCCAAACGAAGTTATACTTCCAAGGTTGTTTCCTTGAAGTCAGAATGATGAGAAACCGATCGTAGCCCTGTTGGGGACAGGGCAAGTCTTTTGATAATACAGGAATCCAAACGACAGGCAACGACGCATGCGCTGTCCATTTCACCCACTTCGCCGACTGCGCTTTGATTTCCAAAGACCTTCCAAAACATCGAGAACTGACTTCTCCGGTTCAACTGGAATTGATAGTATGGTAAACTCTTTTACCATAAGGCTGGCTCTAAAATCAGACCGATAGACCTTTCACCCTCAATGGTTTAGGAAGTCCCCGAACTAATTGTTAGAACCAGCCTTAACAAGCATTGATTACTTGATATATACTTTCTTGACACTTCCGTCAGCATGACGAATCATATATATGTTGCCCTTGCAAGGAGCCTCGACCTTCTGGCCGCCGAGCGTATAGAACGTTGCACCCTCGCTCATCATCCTCTGGATGGAACCGATGCTATTAGCCTCTGCCGCAGCCTTGGCATCAGCGAGCAGCTGCTCGATGGCAGTCTTGATGGTCTCCAGGTCGATGGTGCTATTTTCGTCGAGTTCCACGGCCTCATAGAGAGCCTTCAGCTCATCCTTCTTCTTGTTGATGTCATACTGGATGCTGGACTCCACACCGACAAACTGTGCGGCCACGATGGCGTAGTCCTTCTCGATGGTGGCCTTCACCTCGTCAAGGCGAGCCTGCACGGCGGCAATCTCGTCGCTCAGGCGCACATAGGCAGCCTCATTGGCTACGAGCTTCGCATCAGCGACCTTTGCATCAGCGAGGAGCTGCTCGATAGCGGCCTTGATGGCCTCCAGGTCGATGGTGCTATTCTCGTCGAGCTCCACGGCCTCATACTGAGCCTGCAGCTCTGCCTTCTTCTGGTCGATATCACCCTGGATAGCGGCCTCGGCATCAGCAAACTGTGCGGCTACATTGACATAGTCCTTCTCGATGGTGGCCTTCACCTCGTCAAAACGAGCCTGTACAGCAGCTACCTCCTCGGTCAAACGGACATAAGCGGCCTCGTTAGCCAGTTTCTTCAGATGCTCTGCCTGGGCGGCAGCAGCTTCCTCCAAATATTTGGCGATGGCCTCATTGACACCCTTCACGGCCTCGGCGTCCAGCGTAGAAGTCTCCGTGAGCGCACAGTCGGCGTTCTTGGCATCAAGGTCTGACTGGATGGCATCGATCTGAGCCTGAATGGTCTTCACCGTCTCTGCAAAGTTCTCGGCCACATCCGGGCAGTCCTCGGCAACCTTAGCCTTGGCGTCGTCGAGGGCCTTCTGCAGGGCAGCCACTTCCTCGGTAAGGCGCGCATAGGCAGCCTCGTTGATGGCCTTGAGACTCGTCACTGTGACATGAGCGTCCGTGATGTCGAGTGAGTACTCCGTCGTCTCATTGGCAGCGAGTACATTGGAAAACACGATGGCTGAGGTCTCGTTTGTCGCAAAGTCCGGGTCGGCCACGACATTGAACGAGAAGATCACGCCGTCGCCATCCTTGTAAGGCTGGATCTTGTCGATAGGCAAAGAAGAGAGTGCGACGCGCACGATGCCATTCTTCTCTCCGGAAGAGATGGCGAAATTGCTTGACAAGCGCTCACTATACTGGAAATTCATTTTCCCGTTGCTCTTCTTCTCGACATGCAAACCCTCGGGCAGCGTGATGTCGGCCTGAAGACCGCAGAAATAAATATCGTTCTTCAGCACAACGTCCACCTTGTGGGTACCGCCTGGCTTGATGGAGAACGCCTGCTCGCCAGTACAAAGGCTTCCCACCATCGGCGTGATAGCCTGATAGGTGGGGCAGTCGATAAGCACCTTCTTACCCTGGCGGTTGCCTCCACTGCAAGTGGAGAACCCGATCTGTGCATCGTCGGCAGCAGAGAAGGTGGACTTTGCTCGAATCTGGAACGTACCCAGTGCGCCCTCAGTGCCCGCGATGGGGGTGAAGTCCTTGGTAAGGAGGGCAATGCGCCACTTCGCATCAGGCTGTTGGATCATCGTAGCAATGAAGCATTCACGGTCTATGCGCTCCTCGTTGATTTTGAAGCTACCCGGGACAATCTCGACCTGCGGGGAAGTGAAGTCCATATCAAACTGCATTGCATAGATCACCTCGTCATTGACGAGGTTCACAGTGATCTCTTTCGTCTCGCCCGGCTTGATGGCAATAGGACCACCGTCGTTGAGCACAAGTCGGTTGCCAGCAAGGACAGAGATCGTCCCGCTTATGGCCAAGACCATCATCAAGGCCATTCTTTTGAAACTTGTTGTAATCTTAAACATAACCATTTACGTTTAGAAGATGTATGTTGTCATTATTGTTATCAAAAATAGGCGCGGCTGTCACATACGTGGCAACCACGCCCTCGTAATTGAGAAAAAATTACCGATGTATATGATTATTTACCAGTAACCTTCTGGGTCTTGCCGTTGGCGTTGCGGACAATGTTGATGCCCTGCTTCACCTTATCCAGCAACTGACCGCCCACAGTATAGATCTTCTGCTTCAGGCTGCCCTCGGCCTCCATGCCGCTGATACCGGTCGCATCGCTGCCCGTGATCGTCGTCTCACGGCCATTGGCCTCGGCAAAGATAACCTTGTCGAGTGCCACCTTGTCGATACTGCCGCCCTGCACGTCGAGGTAGAGGATGGCGGAACCATTGGTGAAACAGTTGTTCTCTATCGTACTGATGACTACACGGTGTACGCCGTCGATGTCCTTGGAGTAGAGTGCGTGACCGTTGGCACGGTTGCCCACGCTCTCACCCACCACCGTCATGCCTGCGGGCAGGATGATGTCCATCTGGCAAGCCACATAGTCCTTGCGGTTTTCGAGATTGATAGCGATGCGCTGTACGCCGTTGTTGTCTTCTGCCGAGACAGTGAGGTTCTCGGAACCCAACATCGGAGCGTTCAGACTGCCACCCAGTGAAGGCCAGATGCCATTGGTCACCTTGGCCGCAATGAGGGTCACATCGGCGATGGAGATCTTGCCGTCGCGGTTGACATCGGCAGCGGCAAACACCTTGCCACCCTCCAGGGTCTCCGAATCGAGCAAAGCGTTGAGCACGGCGAGGTAGTCGTCGGTCAGGACAATACCGTCCTCGGTGACGTCGCCGAGCACATACGTGTTCTCCTCGATGGAAGTTCTGAGAGCATTCATCGACTCGACCAAAGACTCAGACGTAGCAGCGACCAACTTCACGCCATACTCCTCGTCCTTCGGATAGTTGACCTCCTTTATCGAAGCTACGCTACCATCAGGATTCAGCCATGCATTTCCGTTGATGTCCTTCTTAGGAAGGATACGGTCAATTTGGCCCATCTCGGGGATAGTGAGATAATTGTCGAAGTTTTGACAAGCGAGCTTCAAGTTATCAAACTGTTCGCGCAGCGCACCGTCCTCGTCATAGATGTTTGTTCCAGACTTATAGAACGACTCCTTCATGCCGTTGAGAGCGATCCACACATTATTCTGATATACTTGCTTTGTCTCATACCAAGCTCCAAACACCTCTGCCACTGCAAGCTTCGCATAGGCATCGTAAAGGCAACCGTCCTTGTACGACTCCACCTGGCTGTCGGTCAGAATGGCCGACACAGGGCCTTCCTCCAGCGTCTTGGCAGCCTGCTCAAGGACGTCGCTGACCTCCTCGGCCTTCTCACTGGCCACATTGAAGAATAGCTTCTCGTAGTTCTCCATGTAGGACTTGCCGCTCTCAAGCACGAACACCTCACCACCTACCTGTTTCCAATCTGAGTATTCAAGCACTTCGGAGACATGCTGGTAAGACGCTATCAGCTCCTTCACCCTGGTCTGCTCAGCCACCAGAGCGTCATAGGCATTCTGAAGGTCCTTCATTGCCTTGGCGTGGGCAACATAGGGCTTGTTGGCCTCCATGATATCCGTGCGGGTAGCACCCATGCGCTCTATCAATACGTTAAGGAGGTGGATGACCTTCGTCTTGTAGGTCACGATCTCGTCGCCATAAGAGGTGATGAGGTTCTTCACGCCATCGAGTTCGTTGCGGCAAGCATCCAGTGAAGACTTGTACTCCACCTTCACGGGCATATATACTTCGCTGTAGGTATTGTTGACAGTACTATAGGACGACTCGGCCTGCGATACCAGTATCTGCAAACTGCTGGCTACGCCCTCGATCAACTCAGCATTCACGAGCTTGATGAGACCCATGCGAGCCTGCGCCACCTTCTTCTCCAATGCCAGCAAGCCAGCGTCTTTCTTCGCCTCTGCCGGGGTAGCGTTTTCGACAAACTCCTTGAGCAGATCGTCAAGTTCCTTGGCGAGGTTCTTGCAGTGCTCGTCATAGTATGCCTTGACCTCGTCAGCCGCCGTTCCCGTGAGGTTGTCCAAAGCCTCGCGCTTCTGGGTCTCGATGGCAACAATGTCGGCCTTGATCGCATCGACCTCGGCCTGGTTGGCCGCGTTGTAGATACCATCGATGCTGAGGATCTTGATGCTGTGGCAGTCGTACCACTGCTTGTCCTCGCCGATAGTCAGACCATAGACGCGCTTGCTCATCTCCTGCGAAGCGTTCTGGCGTGTGAGGTCAGCCTGCCAACGCTTGACCTGGTCAAACGTCGAGGCGATATTGGCCTCAATGCGGCTGCTTGCCACATTGAATGCACCATAATAGTCCTGTGCAGCCTTGATGCGCTCCGTGACGGTATTGTAGTCGATGGTCAACTGCTCGAAGTTCTTGATGTTGGCATCGTATGCGTCGGCCTTGGCCTTGGCGCTGGTATAGACAGCACCAGCCTCTGCGTAGAACGCATTGATATAGCGCTGCAGGTCAGCGATCTTGCCCGTGAACGTGCCGTCGGCAGCCTTGGCAGCCAATTCCGTGGCCGGAGTGAGATAGTCGGCGACGCGGTCCTTGTAAGCCTTGAGATCGTCATCCTTGCCCTCATAGGCGAAGCCTTCCAGGGCGGCAAGCCACTTCTCGTTGTCGGCCTTGGCACCAGCGTAGCGGTCGTCGCCCTCTGTCAGCGTGCCGTCCACACCAACATAGACACCCTCGTAAAGGGCCTTCCACTCGTCCTTTGCAGCCTGCTCCAGGTCTGCGACGAGCAAGTTGGGCACCATGCCAAAGAAACTCCAGTCGGCATCGAGGTTGCTCACGAGCAACTGCGACTTCTTGTAGTAGTCGGCACTGACTCT
>ERZ1026888.936-NODE-936-length-14175-cov-42.486119_pt1 | contig 14175 bp, 7 predicted proteins | sample MGYA00380174_ERZ1026888 | MGnify/ENA primary metagenome ERZ1026888 (study PRJEB33269, sample SAMEA4719810) | human gut metagenome | biome: human-associated habitat; feature: organic feature; material: feces | place: Cameroon | collected 2013-10 ...
GTATTCCAAACTATCATAAGTATGCCGACAAGATGCGCCCTAAGGAGTATATCGAACACGTAAGAAACCGTGAGATTTACGACCCGGTTCTTACTTTCCAACTCTCCAACGATTTCCACGTACGCCGTGTGATTCGCAATTATCTTCCTAGTGATGAGGAGAGCGAACACTGTGCAACCCTCTTGCAGTGGGATAATATCTACTATCAGCCACCTACGGATTCCTATGTAGATAGAAAGCCAACCGTGCGAATCGGTCTGGTACAGTGGCAGATGCGTCCATACGCTTCGGTGGACGACCTCTTCGAGCAGGTAGAGTTCTTCGTGGATTCCGTGAGCGATTACAAGAGCGATTTCATCCTCTTCCCAGAGTATTTCAATGCGCCATTGATGGCGAGATTCAACGATTTGGGTGAGGCACAGAGCATCCGCATGATGGCTCAATATACAGAAGAAATCCGTGACCGTTTCCGTGAACTGGCCATCAGCTACAACATCAATATCATTACCGGTAGTATGCCTTATCTCAAGGACGATTCCCTCTATAACGTCGGTTTCCTTTGCCGTAGAGATGGTAGCGTGGATATGTATGAGAAGATTCACGTAACTCCAGATGAGCAGAAGTGCTGGGGATTGAGTGGCGGTAGCCATATCCAGACTTTCGATACCGATTGTGGTAAGATTGGTATCGTCATCTGCTATGATGTGGAGTTCCCTGAACTTTCCCGTCTGATGGCAGAGGATGGTATGCAGATTCTCTTCGTTCCATTCATGACCGATACGCAGAATGCTTACTCTAGAGTAAGAGTCTGTGCACAGGCTCGTGCCATCGAGAACGAGTGCTATGTAGCCATTGCAGGTAGTGTGGGCAACTTGCCTCGTGTTCACAACATGGATATCCAGTATGCCCAGAGTGCTGTATTCACCCCTTGCGACTTCGCCTTCCCTAACGATGGCAAGCGTTCGGAGGCAACACCTAATACTGAGATGATTCTCGTATCAGATGTTGACTTGAATCTCTTGAACGAGCTTCATACTTACGGTGCCGTTCGAAATCTTCGTGATCGCCGCAAGGATCTGTATGACTTGAAGCAGAAGAAGTAAGTTAAGTGAAGAGTGAAGAACGAAGAGTGAAGAATTCAATTGTATTGATACATAGATATATAGATATATAAAGAATGTATAAGATAGATATCTCGGAGCGAACGCTCCACTTCAAGCAGCCGGCAGGCACGTCTCGTGGGGTTTATACCACGAGACACAGTTATTATCTCACCCTTACATCGGATGAATTGCCGGGAGTAGAGGGAGTGGGTGAGTGTGCTACGCTCCCTGATCTCAGTTGCGATGCCAAACCGGAATATGCTGTCACCCTTCGACAGGTATGTCAGATGGTGGAGCAGATGGGACGCATCCCATACGATATGATTCGTGCCTATCCTAGCATCACCTTCGGATTGGAAACCGCCTTTGCCTCGTTCTTCGATGCAGCAAAGAAGCAGAACTTAAGTGTCTCTGTTCCTGCAGGAATGGAGAACCTGATAGATCTCTTCGACTCTCCTTTCGGAAAAGGAGAAGAGGGTATCACCATCAACGGACTGGTATGGATGGGTACTTACGAGGAGATGCTGGCACGACTGGAGGAGAAGCTCCAGGCGGGTTTCCATTGTGTGAAACTGAAGATTGGTGCCATTGATTTCTTCAAGGAACTCGATCTCATCAAGCGTATTCGTGATGTCTATACCCGTGAACAGGTAGAACTGAGAGTGGATGCCAATGGAGGCTTCCTACCGGAGAATGCAATGAGTCAGCTGGAGGCTTTGGCTAAATATGACATTCATTCGATTGAGCAGCCTATCAAGCAGCATCAGTGGCCTAAAATGGCTCAGCTCTGTCGTGAGACTCCGCTTCCTATCGCCTTGGATGAGGAGTTGATAGGTGTGAATGTCCGAAGTATGAAGGAGGCTTTGCTCGATACCATCCGTCCTCAGTATATCATCCTGAAGCCTTCGCTTCATGGTGGAATCTATGGATGTAACGAGTGGATTGAGTTGGCTAACCAGCGTGGCATCGGCAGTTGGATTACCTCTGCCTTGGAGAGCAACATCGGTCTCCATGCCATTGCCCATTATGCTGCCAAGGTATATGGTCCGAATGTCCAGATGCCACAGGGGCTGGGCACCGGTCAGCTCTTTACTGATAACATCCCAATGCCATTGGAAATCCGTGGCGATCAACTGTTTGTCGTAAAATAACTTAGGAAGAATTCTTGAAATGACATTAGAAGATTTCCTTTCCGAATGGAATAACGATAGCGACCGGGTGCTTGTACATACCAGTGGTTCCACAGGAAAACCCAAACCGATGATGGTAGAGAAGAAGCGAATGCTCAACTCAGCCCGCATCACTTGTGATTTCCTTGGATTGAAGCCAGGTGATAGTGCTCTGCTCTGTATGTCGCTTGATTATATTGCCGGTAAGATGGTGGTGGTGCGAAGCATAGAGCGCCATCTCCATCTTATTTCTGTCTCTCCAAGTGGGCATCCTTTGAAAGATGTAAATAAAGAGATTACTTTCGCAGCCATGGTTCCGATGCAGGTATATAATACCCTGCAGGTTCCTGAGGAGCGGGAACGGCTCTGCCATATCCGTCATCTGATTATCGGTGGTGGTGCCATCGATGCAGCTTTAGAGAAGGAACTGAAGTCATTTCCTGGCAATATCGCTATCTGGAGCACTTACGGCATGACCGAAACCTTATCTCATATCGCCTTGCGAAGAATCAATGGCGCTGAGGCTAGCGAATGGTATCAGCCTTTCGATAGCGTGAAAATCAGTCAGACCGATGAAGGCTGTCTCGTCATCGATGCTCCTCTGGTTTGTGCCGAAACCCTGGTAACGAATGATATTGTGGAAATAGAACCCTATATATATAATAAGGTGGAAAAACATGATAAGGAGGAAAAACATGATAAGGTGGAAAAACTTCGTTTCCGAATCAAGGGCAGAAAGGATAATGTAATCTGCAGCGGTGGTATCAAGATTCAGATAGAAGAAGTGGAGGCTCTCTTGAAGCCTCATCTTGAAAAGCCTTTCATGATAGCCAAGAAGAAAGATGAGAAGTTTGGAGAAATCGCCGTTCTCCTGACAGAGGATGAGGATCTCAAAAAAGTAGAGGCGACTATCCGCCGCCTCTTATCTGGTAAATCAGATGATTCAAATAAATCATCTGAATCTAAAAGTCATAAATACTGGATTCCAAGGGAATTCCGATATGTAGAGCATCTTCCGCTTACCGAAACCGGAAAGCCAAAGCGATGCTGTTTGGCATAAGGATACAATAATGGCGGGTTGATGGCCCGCCATATTATATTATCCTTCTCTAAAGAAGTCGAGTGCTTCTTTAATTTCTTCTGTAGTTGCTGTCTGGTTGATACGGATATCCCCTATACCGCCAAGCATGGTGAAGTTGATGATGCCATTCTGGTTCTTCTTGTCATGATGCATCAGCTCGATGAGCTCATCATAGTCATCACAGGTAATATCCAGTGTTCCGTAGTTTTCCTTGATGAAGGTTACGGTCTGGCGCATTTTGTCTGTTGGGAATCCTGTCTTTGCTACACTGAGGTAAAGCTCAGGGATAAGACCGAATGCTACGGCATAGCCATGCAGGATAGGCTTGCGCTTCAACGCCCAGCTCTCGAAAGCATGACCGAAGGTATGACCCAGGTTCAGAGCCTTGCGGATGCCCTTCTCATGAGGATCCAGCTCTACGATGCGCTCCTTTACCTTCACGCTGTCACCCACCATGCGCTGCAACTGCTTCAGGTCAGGGTTGGCAAGGTCGAAGCTTACCAGTTCTTCCCACATTGCCTCGGTAGAAATCAAGCCATGCTTCAGCATTTCTGCATAGCCCGAACAGATGTTCTCGGCATCGAGTGTCTTCAGAAATTCAGTGTCGAGAATCACGTACTTAGAGTCGTTGAATACACCCACTTCGTTCTTCAATCCACCGAAATTGATACCGGTCTTTCCGCCTACTGATGCATCTACCATAGCAAGCAGGGTAGTAGGGATATTGATGAAGTTGATGCCGCGCTTGAAGGTGCTGGCAGCAAAACCGCCGAGGTCGGTTACCATACCGCCTCCGAGGTTGATCATGCAAGAGTGACGTGAAGCGCCACCTTCCTGCAGTCCCTTCCATACCATCATCAGGCTTTCGATGTCCTTATGACTGTCGCTAGCCGGAATCGTTATCACCTTAGCTTCCTTCATGCAGTAGAATTTCTGCAAAACCGGAAGGCACTTTTCCTGTGTGGTAGTATCTATAAGCACAAACAGCTTGTCGTGCTCGCATTCTGAGAGAGCGCTTACCAGTTCGTTCTCCAGATGGGTTGATATGATTACTCTCTGATTCATAACATATATACTTTTAAAAGAAACTGACTTTCAGAGTCACCTTTTGTGGGCAACTCATTGTAAATTCGCTTGCAAAGGTACGTTAAATCAGAGACAAAACAAAATAAAAAGCACTTTTTTATCTATAAAAGTTTAAACCTTGATATATTTTATGCGTCAAAAGAAGCAGAATGCCCCAAAAAGAGCATCTGTATTTTACAATTGCGCTTTTATCGGGTCTAATCATGTAAGTAAGTCAAATATATAAGTAAGGAATAATAATAACGTCTATAATTAATGAAAAGATCTATTCTGATGATGCTTCTGGTGTTCGTAACCATGGCATCTTTTGCTCAGGATCGCTTGATTACCGGTGTGATTACTGACCGTGATACCAAGGATCCCGTAGAACAGGTAACGATTCAGTTACTCAAGACCGACAGTACCTATGTGTCGGGTGCTCTCAGCAATGAGCAGGGCCTCTTTCATATCAAGGCTCCTGCCAATGGCAAGTATTTACTCAAAATGTCGAGTGTAGGTTACAAGACTACCGTAAAGCGTATCGAGATTTCTGATGACAAGAATCTGGCAATGGGCAATGTGGTTCTCGGTGCTGATGCCATCATGCTGAAGGGTGCCGTGGTGACCGCTATGGCTCAGAAGGTGAACCTGAAGGAGGATACCTTCGTCTATAATTCGGCTGCTTACCGCACACCGGAAGGTTCGGTGGTTGAGGAGCTGGTGAAGCGCCTGCCGGGTGCTGAGGTAAGCGACGATGGTACCATCAAGATTAATGGTAAGGAAGTGAAGAAGATTCTCGTGGATGGCAAGGAGTTTATGACGGGCGATACCAAGACTGCCCTGAAGAACCTGCCTACCAGCATCATCGACAAGATCAAGGCGTATGATGAGAAGAGTGATCTCTCTAAGGTAACCGGTATCGATGATGGCGAGGAGCAGACCGTGCTCGACTTCGGTGTGAAGAAGGGTATGAACAAGGGTATGATTTCCAATATCGACCTGGGTGTGGGCAACAAGAGCCGCTACAATATGCGTGGCATGGGAGGTTATTTCAATGATAACAACCGATTCATGCTCTTTGCCAATGCCAATAATACCAGCGACCGTGGATTCGGCGGTGGTCCTGGCAGAGGATTCTGGGGCGGTGCCAACGGTTTGAATGCCAGCAAGATGATTGGTGCCAACTACAATTACGAACTGAAGAATAAATTCAAGTTCAATACTTCACTTCGCTGGAACCACAGCGATGGCGATATTTGGAGCAGCCGTTCCAGCGAGAACTTCATGGGTAGCAGCAGCTCTTTCAGCAATAGCCTGAGCCAGAGTTTCTCCCGCAGCAACAGCTGGAATGGCAACATCCGATTGGAGTGGATGCCTGATTCCATGACCAATATCCTCTTCCGTCCTTCCATCTCCTGGAGTACCAGCGATGGATTGAGTGGCAGCCAGTCGGCTTCTTACAACAAGGATCCTTATACCATTACCTCCAAAGACCCTCTTTCTGAGGAAGGTATTGAGGAGTTGGACAAGGCTGAGGCTATGGTGAACAGCCAGTTGACCAATGGCATCACCTATTCTGATAATAACAATATCAACGGTATGTTGCAGATCAACCGCAAGTTGGGCAACAAGGGACGTAACATCACCTTCCGTGTGGATGCCAAATATACGGATAAGGACAGCAAGAGCATCTCGCTCAACAATGCCAAGCTCTATCTCGTGCAGACAGCGGAGGGTAAGGATTCTACCTATCAGACCAACCGCTACAACCTGACTCCTTCAAAGGATTACAGTTATGCGGGACAGTTGACCTATAGTGAGCCACTCTGGAAGGCAACCTTCCTGCAGTTCAGCTATAAGTTTACTTACAGCTACTCCAAGAGCGATCGCAGCACCTACGATTTCAGCAAGTATGCGATGAGTGGTAATCAGGAGTACCGTGGTTGGGACAGCTATTTGAATCCGTTTGCCGGTCATCTCGAAGATTACAAGGATGATGAGCTGAGCCGTTTCTCGGAGTATCGCAACTACAACCATGATATCCAGGTGATGATGCGATTCATCCGTCAGAAGTATAACCTGAACTTCGGTGTGATGGTTCAACCACAGCAGTCTAAGTATATCCAGGATTATCAGGGCGTGCATGTAGATACCGTTCGCAATGTGGTGAATGTGAGTCCAACCCTCGATTTCCGCTATCGCTTCTCCAAGATGAGCAACCTGCGAATCAACTATCGTGGTACCACTTCGCAGCCAAGCATCTCGCAGTTGCTTGATATCACCGATAACAGCGATCCGCTGAACATCTCGAAGGGTAACCCTGGCTTGAAGCCATCGTTCACCCAGAACTTCCGATTGTTCTACAACAACTTCGTGCAGAACCACAACAAGGGTATCATGACTTTCGTCAACTTCTCTACCACCAACAATAGCATCAGCAATAAGGTGACTTACGATGAGACGACTGGTGGAAGAATCACCCGTCCGGAGAATATCAATGGTAATTGGAATGTGATGGGAGCCTTCATGTTCAACTGCTCTATCGACAGTGCCGGTGTATGGAACGTGAATACCGACACCAACTTGGGTTACAACAACTACGTGAGCTATCTGAGTCTCGACAAGCAGTCTGATTCCCAGAAGAATACCACCCGCAGTACCACTTGGAGAGAACGCCTCTCTTTCAGTTATCGCAACGACTGGTTGGAGCTCTCGCTCGATGGAACATTGAATTATAACCATGCCAAGAACAAGTTGCAGCCAAACAGCAACCTTGATACCTGGCAGTTCTCTTATGGACCAAGCATGACGCTTACAGCTCCTTGGGGAACCAGCTTGAACTCAAGCCTCTCTATCAGCAGTCGCCGTGGCTATAACGACAGCAGTATGAATACGGATGAGTTTGTATGGAATGCTCAGCTCTCTCAGAGTTTCCTGAAGGGCAAGCCATTGACCATCATGCTTCAGTTCTACGATATCCTCCGCCAGCAGAGCACCTTCTCTCGTGCCATCTCGGCTACATCCCGTACGGATACCGAGTATAATGCCATCAACAGCTATGCGATGCTGCATGTGATATATCGCTTGAATCTCTTCGGAGGCAAGCAGGCACGTCAGGGTGGTCCTGGCGGTCCTGGCGGTCCTGGTGGTCGTCCTGATTTCCGTGGTCGCCCATTCGGTGGTGGTCATCCAGGTGGAAGAATGTTCTAAGTGAAGTTTAAATAGATATGACAAAAAAATCCCCGCTCTTCATGATGAGGAGCGGGGATTCTTTTTTGTCTTATTTTAAAGTCGCTGCTTTTTAGAGAGCGAACTTGTAACCGATAGTAATCTGGATTACATTGTTGTAGTGATCGTAGTTCTCAGCAACCTTTGTTACACCGATGTTGTAACGAGCATCGAATACAAGACCCTGGTACTCGTAAGAGAGACCTACAGGGATAGAGAGGTCTACTGTCTTAACATCTTCCATGTCATCCTTGTTTACAAGGAAACCTGGCTGCAAACCTGCCTTGAGAGCAAGACCTGCTACAGGATAGTAGTTCAAAGTGATAGGAACGTTAATGTAACCAGGGTTCCACTTGTAGTCATTCTTATAAGTTATATTTCCTATTTTTACGTCCTCTGCCTTGAAGCCCTGTACAGAATAGAGAGCACCTACTGCAATACCGAAGTTGCTTGTAGACTGATACTGCAACTCAGCACCAGCAGCGAAACCTGCCTTCCAGTCGTTATCACCGATTGTAGCAACGTTCAAACCAATCTTAGGCTGGATAGTTGTTGTACCAGCTGCCTGCTGTGCGAAAGCACCTACTGAAGACAGCACCATGGCTGCCATAACCAATAATTTCTTCATAATCTCTAATTTTTTAAATGTTAATACTGTTGTTTGTTGATAAGCCTTCATCTCTGTTGATTCAGAGTATTAGGTATTTTTTCATATCTAACTGGGGGCAAAGATATATGAAAAAACTATATAAAGCAAGCTTTTTACAATAAAAAATATACTTTTGAACCAAAAAATCTCATTTTCGTGGTAAAATCGTATATTTTTATCCTATCTTTGCTCTATTTTCTTCAGTTCTTTCTCAAATCGGCGACGATACATTTCGCCTGCTATCGTCAAGCCGAACGGGAAGGCAATCCAGATGCCCAGTATGCCCATGCCGCAAGTAAAACCGAGGGTATAGCCCAATGGAAGTGAGATGACGAAGTAGGCGATGAAGGCATAGAGCACCATCGGCTTCACACAGGCGATACCTCGAAGGGCATTGGCAAAGGTATATTGCAAACCGTCGCCAAACTGATATACCATCATCAGGATTATCAATACCGACACATACGCCTGTACCTCGGCATTGTCATTAAACCAACCGCCTATCTGGTGGCGAAGCAGAAATACCGGAATTCCCATGCAGAGAGAGAATAGCAGGTTCAGACGGAAGCCATCGTAGGCGTTGCGGCGTACGGCAGCATAGTCTTTCTGTCCCATAAAGTGACTCACGCGGATTGCCAGCGCTGCTGCCATACCCGAAAGTACGAGATAGAAGAGCTGGGAGAGGGTAATCATTACCTGGTGAGCTGCCAACGGAATTGTACCCAGCCAGCCTACCATCACGCAACTCAGCGTAAAGGCTGCCGATTCCATACCTAGCTGGAGAGCCACCGGCCAGCCCAGTCGGTTCATCTCCTTGAAGTCTGCCTTATTAAGTGAACTATGGATGAGGTCGTGTCTGTATTCTCTGAATCCCTTGCCGGCAATCACAATGCTCACCATTGCCAGAGCCATGAGGATGCGGCTTACCAAGGTTGAGATTCCGGCTCCGAGTAAACCTAGTTCCGGAAAGCCAGCCACACCGTATATCAATACCCAGTTGCCGAGGATATTGACCACGTTTCCGCCTATCATCGCCCACATCGCCACCTTGGTTTTTCCGATACCATCCAGGAATTGCTTCATCGTAAAGAAGATACCCATGAAGAGAACCGAGGCAAGATTCACCAGGAAGTAGGGACGGATGAGCGATAGCAGTTCTTCCGGCTGTCCGATATGTGCCAGATTGAGATAGAGCAGGATGAGAACAGCCGTAAAAATGGCTCCCGTCAGCATATTGGCAAAGAAAGAGTTGCGGACCTTCTGTCCGATGCAGTCGGTACGTTCCTCTCCGTAAAGCCTGCCGATGATAGGAGTGAGTCCGTAGGTGAATCCCATATAGGATACAAAGACGAGACCGAAGATATTGTTCACCAATCCGGCTGCTGCCAGTTCGGGTGTACTGTGATGACCGATCATCAGCGTATCAGCAAATCCCAGAATGATGGTTCCTAGTTGTCCGATAATAATAGGAAATCCTATCGAAAGCAGTTCCCGGTAATGATGTTTCTTATTCGTTGTAATCGATGTTGTATGATTATTCATATTGCTTTTAATTACTAATCTATTTCTTGTATTTTGTCATTGAGGGATGCAAAGTTACGGCTTTATTCAGTAACTACCAAATTTTTCTTTCAGAAAAAGATTTTTTCCTCCGTTTTATTTGGAGTTATCGGATAAAAAAACTATATTTGCAGAATCAAACAACTGACAATCAGATTTACAAACCAAATAAACATACCATTATGAACAACATTCCATTAGTATTTTGGCTCATCCCGATAGCCAGTGTTGTAGCATTGGGAATGGCATGGTTCTTCTTTCGTTCGATGATGAAAGAGGACGAGGGAACTGAGAGAATGAAAGAGATTGCTGCACATGTTAGAAAAGGTGCAATGGCCTACCTCAAGCAGCAGTACAAGGTGGTGACCATCGTCTTCGTGGTGCTTGCCATTGTTTTCGCCTTTATGGCTTATGTGCTGAAAGTGCAGAATCCGTGGGTTCCGTTCGCTTTCCTTACCGGTGGACTCTTCTCCGGACTGGCGGGATTCTTCGGTATGAAGACAGCTACCTATGCTTCGGCACGTACAGCCCATGGAGCTCGTACCGGTCTCGACAAGGGATTGAAGATTGCTTTCCGCAGCGGTGCCGTGATGGGACTCGTTGTGGTTGGTCTCGGATTGCTCGATATTGCCATCTGGTTTATTGTTCTTAATGCGGTGTATGCCGGTGAGTCTACTGCCCTCATCACCATCACTACCACCATGCTTACCTTTGGTATGGGTGCTTCTACCCAGGCTCTCTTTGCCCGTGTAGGTGGAGGTATCTATACCAAGGCTGCCGATGTGGGAGCTGACCTGGTGGGCAAGGTAGAGGCTAATATTCCTGAGGATGATCCCCGGAATCCTGCTACCATTGCCGATAATGTAGGTGATAATGTAGGCGACGTAGCCGGAATGGGTGCCGACCTCTATGAGAGCTATTGCGGTTCTATTCTTTCTACCGCTGCTCTGGGTGCCACCGCCTTTGCCATGAATAGCGACATGCAGCTCCGTGCCGTTATCGCACCTATGATCATTGCAGCCATCGGCATCTTCCTCTCGCTTATCGGCATCTATCTGGTCCGTACCAAGGAAGGCGCATCCATGAAGGATCTGCTCCATTCCCTGGGCTTGGGAACCAATGTAAGTGCCGGTCTTATCGCCGTTGCCACCTTTATTATATTATATCTCCTGGGCATCGAGAACTGGCTCGGACTCTCATTCTCTGTTATCAGCGGTCTGGTGGCTGGTGTCATCATCGGTCAGGCTACGGAATATTATACTTCCCAGAGCTATAAGCCTACACAGAAAATTGCTGAGGCTTCGCAGACGGGGCCTGCCACGGTGATTATCAAGGGCATTGGAACGGGAATGATTTCCACCATGGTTCCTGTGGTAACCATCTCTGTTGCCATCATGTTGAGTTTCCTCTGTGCCAATGGTTTTGACATGTCGATGTCTGCTAAGTCTATCAGTACCGGTCTTTATGGCATCGGTATCGCAGCTGTAGGTATGTTGTCAACGCTCGGCATCACCCTTGCTACCGATGCCTATGGTCCTATTGCCGACAATGCCGGAGGTAATGCAGAGATGAGCGGACTGGGTAAGGAGGTGCGTGAACGTACCGATGCCCTCGATGCACTTGGCAATACCACAGCAGCTACCGGTAAGGGCTTTGCCATCGGTTCTGCAGCCCTTACTGCTTTGGCGCTTCTTGCATCTTACATTGAGGAGATTAAGATAGCCATGATTCGTGCCGTAGAGAATGGCAGGCAGTATGTGGATGCTGCCGGCAATCTCTTCGACCCATCGAATGCCAGCACCATCGACTTTATCAATTTCTTCCAGGTTAACCTGATTAATCCTAAGGTTCTGGTAGGAGCTTTCCTCGGTGCGATGGCTGCCTTCCTGTTCTGCGGACTGACGATGGGAGCTGTGGGACGTGCTGCTGAGTCAATGGTTCAGGAAGTTCGTCGTCAGTTCCGTGAGATTAAGGGAATCCTTGAAGGCAAGGCAACTCCGGATTACGGTCGTTGTGTAGAAATCAGTACCCGCAGTGCTCAGCGTGAGATGATAATCCCGTCTCTTCTTGCCATCATCATTCCTATCGTAGTAGGTCTGGTTTTGGGAGTTGCCGGTGTGCTCGGTCTTCTTACCGGTGGTCTTGCAGCCGGCTTCACGCTTGCCGTCTTCATGTCTAATTCAGGTGGTGCATGGGACAATGCCAAGAAGATGATAGAGGAGGGCAACTTCGGAGGCAAGGGTAGTGAGAATCATAAGGCAACGATTGTAGGCGATACCGTAGGCGACCCATTCAAGGATACCTCTGGTCCATCGCTCAATATCCTCATCAAGTTGATGTCAATGGTAAGTATCGTGATGGCAGGTTTGACCATTGCGTTCTTGTAAAAATCTGATAGCCCCCCTAGAAAAATAGCCCCCGATGCAAGAAACGCATTAGGGGCTATTTTTTTCTATATATTAATGCCAAATTTGCCACGCTGCGCGTTAACTATCTGATTTGCAGAAAATAAAGCGTGGCAATAAGTGTGTTTTTTATTGCCACTTATTGTCACCTAATTACAAAAATAGTACGATTCTTTTTATTGTGTCTATAAAAATAGGAACAAAAAATAAGGAGTGTCTACTATTTCAGTTTTATAAAATTGAAAGTGTCTACCTTTCTAGTTTATAAAGTAAAAAAGTGTCTACTGAAATCAGGAAAAGTCAAAATGATTAATTTTGCAGCAAAATTGTTAAAACCGCGATCCACCCTTAGGGGTGGGTCCTTTGTCTACTTCTATTAGGAAGTAGAATGAAGTATGTAAATACTAACTAGGAATAAGATAGAAGATTGACAAGTAGAATTAGGAATAGAGAAAATAATTGTCAACTTACAATAGGAATAAGAAACTATGTAGTCAACTAAATATAGGAAACTACACAGGAAAAGTCAGCACATTGGCTGGTCCCAGAGTGCCCGTCACACGGGCACTCTGGGACCATGTGATGGGCATCGACAGACCAAGTGATGGGCACTCATTGCCCGTACGGTGGGCATCGAGTGCCCATTTTATGTGATGATTTTGGGGCTGTGGTTTAACGATTTTAGTTGACCACTTTTAGTTTTATTTGTAAGACGAGTTGACTCGGTTAAAACTTATTTATAATTCACGTTGACTTTCCTGAAACTTAGTCATATTTTTAGTTGACTACCTTAATGTAATATGTAACTTATTGACAATCAACAAACGTTTTAGATAAAATTGCTTCTCTAGTATGTTAGAAAAGCTTTTGTGTTCGTGCACGTGGCATTAGGTGGCAATAAGTGGCAATAAAAAATGCTCTTATTGCCACGTTTTATTTTCTGTAAATCAGATAGTTAATGTGCAGCGTGGCAAATGTGGCATTAATATAGGAAAAACTTTTTCAGGTATCTTCTACGACATCAATGCCGAAAAGGATATTGTCCCATATATGATAAAATCATGAATATTCCAAGCATTCTGAAAAAATGTATGAAAAAGGTGATGTAAGTGGATTCTTTTTTGTATTTTTGCATGCTAGAAGAAACAATGTCTAACAAAGAAGGTTATATGGCTGGAATATACGAACAAATCATAAATCAGCTCTTCAAGGTAAAGCTTGAAAAGTATGATAGAAAAATATATCATATCGGTATGAAGGAAATTGGACGTAATGAGGCGATTCAGTATCTTTCACGTTATCTCTATATCTTGATTCAAGGCACAATTGATGAAGTGGCTCAGCAGGAGAATGGAGTAGAAAAGTGCATTCAGTTTACCAATGATGTAATAAAAGAGTTGGGTGAAAAGTTTGCCATAGAGAACTATGAGGATGATTTGGTGGATGCCAGTAATTCTATTCTGACAAGTGTCATTGATAAGACCAAGTGCGATTATCCCGATTTGCAAAAGTACATCCAGCGCATAACGCCTCTTACATCTCTCACCAAAAGTAGTCTCTTTACCGGGGCAAAGAACTCTGTAAATATGATAAGCGAACTGAAGAAAGAAATTCTTTCTGCAGACAAGATTTATATCTTGGTTTCCTTTATCCGTTTGTCTGGCTTAAATATGATGATTCCCGAATTACAGGAGTTTGTGGCTCATGGTGGATGTTTGAGAGTGATAACTACAACCTATATGCAGATAACGGAGTATAAGGCTATCGAAAAGCTCTCAAAGCTGACTCATACCGAAATCAAGATTTCTTATCATAGCGATTTAGATCGCCTTCATGCCAAAGCTTATGTGTTTATGAGAAACAGCGGATTCCATACGGCATATATTGGTTCTTCTAATATCTCTCATGCGGCATT
>ERZ1026888.949-NODE-949-length-14035-cov-6.280401_pt1 | contig 14035 bp, 13 predicted proteins | sample MGYA00380174_ERZ1026888 | MGnify/ENA primary metagenome ERZ1026888 (study PRJEB33269, sample SAMEA4719810) | human gut metagenome | biome: human-associated habitat; feature: organic feature; material: feces | place: Cameroon | collected 2013-10 ...
GAATATATCTTTTTATAGGTATATAATTACATTGAAATTTATGTATACTTTCGGGAGAAAATTATGAAAGATTTTTTAGATAAAGATTTCCTGCTTGAAAGCGATGTGGCAAAGAAGCTTTTCCACGACTATGCTGAGAAAATGCCGATTTGCGATTATCATTGCCATTTAAGTCCGAAGGAAATCTATGAAAATAATCAGCCAAACAATATTTCTGATTTATGGCTTTCGGGTGACCACTACAAATGGAGAGCAATGCGTTCTTGCGGTGTTGAGGAAAAATATTGCACAGGCGACGCAAGCCCTAAAGAAAAATTTGAAAAATTTGCATATACTTTGCAATATTGCATAGGCAATCCTCTTTATCATTGGGCGCATATAGAACTTCAAAGATATTTTGGAATTGATACTCCGCTTAACGCAAAAACTGCGGATGATATTTATGAGCGTGCAAATAAGGCAATTGCCAATGGCAATTTTGCTCCTCAAAGCCTTATTACAAAAAGCAATGTCAAGGTTGTTTGCACAACGGACGACCCTGTCGACGATTTAAAATATCACAAGCTTTTAAAGAATGTTGACGGCTTTGATTGCAAGGTTTTGCCGACTTTCAGACCTGACAGGGCGCTTAATATTCACCTTGACGGCTTTGCAGATTATATTAAAGAACTCGGCAAGGTATCGGGTGTTGAAATTAAAACGGTTGACGACGTGATTTGTGCGCTTTTAAAAAGAGTTGAATATTTCCATTCGGTAGGATGCCGTGTGTCTGACCAAGCGTTTGATTGCCCGCCTTATGCACCGGCAAGCAAGGACGAGGTTAATGCTGTATTTAATAAAGCTATGAACGGCGAAAAGCTTACAGATTATGAATGTAACGTATATAAAACCCCGATTGTTATTGCTCTTGGTGAAAAATATCATGAGCTTGGCTGGACTATGGAGGTTCATATCGGCGCAATGCGTAATAACAATACGCTTATGTTTAATAAAATCGGCGCAGATACAGGCTTTGACTCAGTAGGCGACGATAATATTGCTAAGCCGCTTTCAAGGTTTCTTGACGCTCTTAATATCAACAATAAACTGCCAAAGACTATTTTGTTTAATCTTAATGATAAGGACAATATTGTTCTTGCAACGATGCTCGGCAATTTCCAATCAAGCGATGCTGAATCTAAAATTCAATTCGGCCCTGCTTGGTGGTTTTTGGATACAATGGACGGTATGACTGCTCAAATGAAATCTCTCGCTAACCTCGGAGTTTTGGGCAAGTTTGTCGGAATGGAAACGGACAGCCGTTCGTTTACCTCTTACGGCAGGCACGAATATTTCAGAAGAATTATGTGTAACCTTATCGGCTCTTGGGTTGAAAATGGTATGTATGCATACGATGAGGATATCCTTAAGGAAATTGTTGAGGGTATTTCATATAACAACGCTATTAAATATTTCAATTTTGAATAATATGGAGGAACATTATGAATCTTAATTTAAGACCTAAAGAGGAATGTACTTTTGATGAAATTTCACTTGGCGAAATTATGCTTAGGCTTGACCCGGGTGAGGGCAGAATTAAAACCGCTCGTTCTTTCCGTGCTTGGGAAGGCGGCGGAGAATATAACGTTGCAAGAGGACTTCGCCGTTGCTTCGGTTTAAGGACAAGTGTTGTTACCGCTTTTGCTGAAAATGAAATTGGCTATCTTATGGAGGACCTTATTCTTCAGGGCGGTGTTGATACTTCCCTTATTAAGTGGGTACCGTATGACGGTATCGGCAGAAACGTAAGAAACGGTATTAACTTTACAGAGCGTGGCTTTGGTATTCGTGGTGCTGTCGGTGCTTCCGACAGAGGCAATACTGCTGCCTCTCAAATTAAGCCTGGAGATATTGATTGGGATTATATTTTTGGTACACTCGGTGTTCGTTGGCTTCATACAGGCGGTATCTATGCAGCTCTTTCTGAGGACAGCGCAAATACTGTTATTGAAGCAGTTAAAAAAGCTAAGCAGTACGGTACAATTGTATCTTATGACCTTAACTACCGTCCGTCACTTTGGAAGGGTATCGGCGGTCAGGCTAAGGCGCAAGAGGTCAATAAGGAAATCGCAAAGTATGTTGACGTTATGATTGGTAACGAGGAGGACTTTACTGCTTCTCTTGGCTTTGAGGTTGAGGGCAACGATAAAGACCTTAAGTCGCTTAATATGGACGGTTACTATAAGATGATTGAAACCGTTACAAAGGCTTATCCTAATTTTAAGGTTATTGCTACAACCCTTCGTACAGTTAAGACTGCAACAGTAAACGATTGGAAAGCAATCTGCTGGGCTGACGGAAAGATATATAATTCAATTGAATTTCCTGGTCTTGAAATTATGGACCGTGTAGGCGGCGGTGACTCTTTCGCTTCAGGTCTTGTTTACGGTCTTATGACTTATGAAGATGCACAAAAGGCAGTTAATTACGGTGTTGTTCACGGTGCACTTGCAATGACTACACCGGGCGATACCTCAATGGCTTCTCTTAAAGAGGTTGAGGCTAAGGTAAACGGCGGCTCTGCAAGAGTTCAGAGATAACGTCGTCGCAAACTACGTATCACTCAAAATCTGCCGTACAGCAGTGCGTCAGATTTTGTTTAACAGATGCAATTAATAATAAAAATCATAGGAGATATAATTATGTCAAATAAAATTGAAACACTTGCAAAAATTCAAGAGGTCGGCATTGTTGCAGTAGTTCGTGCTACTTCAATTGAGCAGGCTGAAAAAATTACAGACGCTTGTATTGCCGGCGGTGTTGCAGCTATCGAGCTTACTTTTACCGTTCCTCACGCAGACAAGCTTATTGAAGCTATGAGGGCTAAATATTCAAGCGGCGAAATCATTATCGGCGCAGGCACCGTTATGGATGCGGCTACTGCACGTATTGCTATTTTGGCAGGCGCAGAATATATCGTTTCACCTTACTTTGACCCTGAAACAGTTAAGACCTGTAACCGTTACGGTATTCCGTCAATGCCGGGTATTTACACTCCTACAGAGGCTGTTCACGCTATGGAATGTGGCGCAGACGTGCTTAAGGTATTTCCGGGCGATATCGCAACTCCTTCATTTATTAAGGATATTCACGGTCCTATTCCTAATGCGGTTATGATGCCGTCAGGAGGTGTTGACGTTGATAATGTTAAGGATTGGATTAAGGCAGGCGCAGTTGCAGTCGGTGCAGGTTCATCTCTTATCAAGGGCGCTAAAACAGGCGATTATGATTTAATTACCGAAACAGGTAAGCTCTTTGTTGAAAGAATTAAAGAAGCAAGAGCAGAGATGAAGAAATAAAATTGCTGATAAATATGAGGCGACCAATGGTCGCCCCTACGATACGTCGAAAGAAATTCCGTGTTTGAATGAATTTCTTTGAAATTCATAATAAACACTCCATTCCTTTCTCCTCTTCCCCAAAAAGCTTGCGCTTTTCGGGGACCCCTAATGGAATTTTATCAAAATAAACGCAAAGAAAAAGCGGATTGAACATTAAGTTCAATCCGCTTTTTTAATGATATTAAAATTTTATTTATCCTCTGTTTCGATTTTGCCGTTTTCTTTTTCAAATTCTGCAACACGCTTTTTTAGGTATTGCTTAATTTCTTTATTAGCCGAGCGCCCTTCGCTCTCGGCAATATATCTGAACTTCTTAAATAATAGCCTATCTACTCTTAAAGTGTATCTGACAAGTTTATCTTCCATAATCGAACCTCGTGGCTTTATTATTTATATAATTTTTTCAATATTTTTACCTCCGTGACTTTTAATATTGATGATAGCTTACATCATTTGCTTTTAACCGCCGTGTTTTCGCTTCCCCTGAAAACAACAAATTTATCATAAAGAAATTCTGTTACCATATTGCAAGCCATTGTGCAGCCTAAAACTATGTAGTTGATAGCGGCAACGTCTGCAAATTTTGCCGTGAAGTGATTGCCCAAAAGCGTTGAAACGGGAGTAAATACACAATAAAACGCAAGCACCTTGAGCATTGCAACAGGCACGTTATTAGCCGATTTAAATGTGAATTTGCGGTTGAATGTAAAGTTCCAAATTACTGAAAGAAGAAGCGCAATAAGGTACATAGGGCCGTATTCGTTTTGCATAATTTTTGCAAAGGTTGCATTTGTGTCCATAAGATTTTGAAGTGCAGGAAGCTTGATGATTACTTCGCTCATAAGAGTAAAACTCAATATCTGAATAATACCTGCAGACGCCGAGAAAAGCGCAAATTTAATAAACTGCCAAACGCCGCCTTTTGATTTCTTTTCTTCACTCATTTGAAAAACTCCTTATATTCAAGATATTTTTATTTTAGCACAGTAGTTTTTCCGTTGCAAGATTACCAATCATATTTTGTAAGTTTTCCCTTTTGGCTCAATGCCGGATATCCCCACTGCCTTAAAACTTCATATGTGCCGATTGCAACGGCATTTGAAAGGTTAAGACTTCTGATAATTCCCCTCATTGGAAGCCTTACGCAACTGTCGTGGTTTGCTTTTAAAAGCTCCTCCGGAAGGCCTTTGGTTTCCTTGCCGAAAACAAGAAAAGCATTATTTTTATATTCCATATCCGAATGTGCAATTTCAGCCTTGGTTGAAAAATAATAAAAGTCTGCGCCCTTGTTTTTTTCAAAAAATTCCTCTTGGCTGTTATAAAAAGTTATGTCAAGCTTGTCCCAATAGTCAAGACCGGCTCTTTTAACCTGCTTGTCGGTAATGGTAAAGCCCATAGGACCTACAAGATGAAGCCTTGCGCCCGTTGCCGCACACGTTCTTGCAATGTTGCCTGTGTTTTGCGGAATTTCAGGCTCGATAAGCGCAATGTTAAGCGAGTATTCCATTAATATATACCTCTTCTATATCTAAATTCTCATTAAGCGCAACCAAATCGGCGCACTTTCCGACTGCGATTGACCCGATGTTTTTATCTTCATTTATTGATTTTGCAGGATTTATTGTGCACGATTTAAGCGCTGTTTTAAAATCAATTCCAAAGCTGATAAGATTTTTAAATTCGGTGTGAATATTTGAAATTGAAGCGGCAATCGTTCCGTCCTCCAAAACGGCATATTTACCGCCGGGCTTTACGAAAACCGCCTGACCGCCAAGCTCAAATTCTCCCTCGCCAAGCCCTGCGCCTCGCATTGAATCGCTGATAACTACCGCTCTGTTTTCGCCTAAAATTTTAAATGCGTTTCTCAAAACAGTAGGGCAAATATGGCCGCCGTCGCAAATAAGTTCACACATAACTCTTTCATCATCAAGTACTGTGCCTGCTATACCTGCCTCTCTGTGAGCCATAGGTGTCATGGCATTGAAAAGGTGAGTTGCGTGGTTTATACCGCAGTCAATAGCTTTTTTACATTCGTCTGCATTTGCTGCTGAATGACCGATTGAAACGTTTACGTAATCTTTTGCGTGCTTTATAAATTTTTCACTGTCAAATGCTTCGGGTGCAATGGTAATAAGCTTAACAAGCTTGCCGCTTTTTGCGTATAAATCGTCAAATTCCTCAATCGTGCCGCCTCTTACGTACTCGGCATTTTGAGCGCCTTTTTTGCTCATCGCAATAAACGGACCTTCAAGGTTAATTCCCATAATCTTTGCGCCGCCGTGGTTTTCTTCTTTAAATTCCTTTATCGTTTCAACAATGCTTTCAAGCCTTTCTTTCGGCAGTGTCATTGATGTCGGGCAAAATGACGTTACACCGTGCTTTGCAAGCTCCTTTGCCATTTTTTCAAGACCGCTCTTGTCAGCGTCGGATGCGTCGCCGCCTGCACAGCCGTGAATATGCACGTCAATAAAACCGGGTATAATAATCTTTCCTGCCATATCTTTGCCGTCGCCGTCAAGGATTCCGATTTGCTTTATTTTTCCGTTTTCTATTTCAATATCGCCGTATTCTTTTTCAAAATTTTCGTTAAAAAAGGTGCAATTTTTTAAAATCATTACTCATTTTCCTTTGCAATTTTATATGCAAGCTCCTCAAGCTGCTCAAAATGCTCAAAGGTGCTTATTTCCTTTCTAAGCGCCGCACCGCCACGTATGCCTTTCGTGTAATATGCCGCATGGTGCCTTGCCTCTCTCATTGCGGTGTATTCGCCCTTGTATTCAATGATTTTTTGAATATGTTTTAGCATAACCGCCATTTTTTCGTTAATGCTTACATCAGGCAAAACTCTGCATTCGCTGAGATATGCGTTAATTCTTCTGAATATCCACGGATTTCCGAGTGCGCCCCTGCCAATCATAATAGCATCGGCATTTGTCTTTTCAAGCATAATTGCCGCCGATTGCTCGTCTGTTATGTCGCCGTTTGCAATAACCGGGATATCAACCGCTTTTTTTACCTTTGCAATTATGTCATAGTCAACCTTGCCCGAATACATTTGCATTCTTGTTCTTCCGTGAACGGTAATTGCCGATGCACCGTTTTTTTCTGCAATTTGCGCAAGCTCAACCGCCGTAATGTTTTCATCATCCCAGCCTTTCCTTATTTTGACTGTTACGGGAATGTCGACTGCCTCGCTTACAGCCTTTACTATCTCCCCCGCAAGCTTGGGATTTTTCATAAGGCTTGCACCGCCGCCGTTCATTGCGATTTTAGGAGCGGGGCAACCCATATTTATGTCAATAATATCAGGGTGAAATTCAAGGCATTTTTGCGCCGCCTGCGCCATAATCTCAGGGTCGTCGCCGAAAATCTGAGCGCCTGCCGGTTTTTCAATTTCGCCGAGTGTTAAAAGCTCTTTGCTTTTTTTGTCGCCCATTGTAAGCCCTTTGCTCGATACCATTTCAGTCACGGTGTATCCTGCGCCGTAGTTAATGCAAAGTTCACGAAACGCTCTGTCCGCAATTCCTGCCATTGGTGCTAAAAATATATTGTTTTCAAATTCAATATCTTTAATTTTCATTTTGTTTACCTTTTTATTTTTACTTGCAATTAATATATCACATTATTAATTGTAAATCAATCAATTATATGATATAATAATATGATTTTAAATGTAAGGAACTGAGTTTATGAAGCTTCTTGTTTTAGACGGTAACAGTATTGTAAACCGTGCTTTTTACGGCATAAAATTATTAACTAATAAAAACGGAGAATATACCAACGCAATCTACGGCTTTTTAAATATTCTTTTAAAGCTTGAGGATATTTGCTCGCCTGATGCAGTTGCCGTAGCATTTGACGTTCATGCGCCTACTTTTAGGCATAAAATGTATGATGAATATAAGGCAGGACGTAAGGGTATGCCTGACGAGCTTCGTGCTCAAATGCCTGTCCTTAAAGAAATGCTTAAAAATCTCGGAATTAAAACGATTGAAAAAGAAGGCTGGGAGGCTGACGATATTCTCGGCACTCTTGCCGCTGTATGCAGAAAAAACGGTGACGAATGTTTTATTGCAACGGGTGACAGGGATTCGTTGCAGCTTGCTCACGGCGGTGTTAAGGTGCTTCTTGCACGCACAAAAATGGGGCAGGCAGTTACCGATATTTATGACGAAAAGGCAATTGACGAGGAGTACGGTGTAACGCCTGAGGAACTTATTCAGGTTAAGGCACTTCAGGGTGATGCGTCGGATAATATTCCCGGTGTTGCCGGAGTGGGCGCTAAAACTGCGCTTGACCTTATCGCACGTTTTCATACTCTTGATAATATTTATAATAATCTTGACGAGCTTGACATTAAGCCGGGTGTTAAGGCAAAACTTAAAAACGATAAAGAAAAGGCTTATCTTTCTTTAAAACTCGGCACAATCAGTGTCGATGCACCGATTGACACGGATATCAATTCTTATGTCATTTCAGGCAGGGACGAGCAAAAAGCGGTTTCTCAATTTGTAAGGCTTGAACTTTTTTCACTAATCCCTAAATTTGACCTTGACCCTAATAAAGCAGCCGAGGTTGAAGAAGAGGAAACGGCTGAGAGAAATATCAGCTTGGTAAGTTGTGACAATGCCGGCGCTTTGCTTGAAAGAGTTAAGGGGGCTGATGTCTATTTTTATCCCTTAATCATTGACGGCAGTGTGACGGATTTGTATTTTGCGTTTGATAATGAAATTGTTGTTATTTCACCTGAGACACAGGGATATAAAGATTTTATTTGTGAATTTTTTGAGGACGAGAGCGCAAAAAAATACAGCTTTAACACGAAAGAACTTCACCGTTTGGCATGCAAATTAGGTGTTGAATTAAAGGGTGTTAAGGGCGATTTAATGCTCAGCGCCTATCTTTTAAGACCGAGCGACAGCAATTACGATATTGCTCACCTTTGCCTTGAATACGGTGTTAAAATTCCCGAATTTCTTAATTCTCTCGGCACTAAGGATGAAAATGTAGAACTTGCTTCTGTAATTAAGCCGCTGTTTGAAAAGACGGATATACTTATTGACGATGCGCAGGAAAGGCAGCTTCTTGAAAATATTGAACTTCCGCTTTCACGTGTTCTTGCTAAGATGGAATACGTCGGCTTTGAGGTTGATAAAAACGGAATTGAGTCCTTCGGCAAAATGCTCGGTGAAAGAATTAAGGCTTTAACCGATTCTATTTACGAAAGTGTTGGGTATGAATTTAATATCAATTCTCCAAAACAGCTTGGCGTTGCACTTTTTGAAGAACTTAAATTACCGTGCAAGAAAAAGACAAAAACAGGATATTCAACCAATGCCGAGGTACTTGAAGGCTTAGTCGGCGAGCACCCTGCAATCAGCCAAATTCTTGAATATCGCTCGCTTTCTAAGCTTAAATCCACCTATTGCGACGGACTTTTAAAGGTTATTGCAGATGACGGCAGGATTCATACCCGCTTTAATCAGGTTGAAACAAGGACGGGCAGAATTTCATCTCTTGAGCCTAATTTGCAAAATATTCCGATTAGGACGGAGCTTGGCAGCCAAATGCGTAAATTCTTTATCGCAGGCGAGGGAAAAAAGCTTGTTGACGCCGACTACAGCCAGATTGAACTTCGTGTTCTTTCTGACCTTTCAAATGATAAAAATATGATTGACGCATTCAATTCAGGCGAGGATATTCATACGATTACCGCTTCTCAGGTGTTTAATCTTCCTGTTCAAATGGTTACCCCTCAAATGAGAAGTAGGGCAAAGGCTGTTAATTTCGGCATTGTTTACGGCATCGGTGCATTTTCTCTTGCAAAGGATATCGGTGTTTCAAATAAAGAGGCTAAGCAGTATATTGAAAATTATCTTGCCCATTACAGCGGTGTAGACGATTATATGAAAAAGATGATTGACCTTGCAAAGGATAAGGGCTTTAGCGAAACGTTATTTCACAGAAAAAGATATTTGCCCGAACTTGCTTCGTCTAACCATATGATGCGTGCATTCGGCGAACGTGTTGCAAGAAATATGCCTATTCAGGGCACTGCCGCCGATATTATCAAAATTGCAATGGTTAAGGTTGACGATAGGCTTACAAAGGAAAATATGAAATCACGTCTTATTCTTCAGGTGCACGACGAACTTATCGTTGAATCGCCGGAAAACGAGGCGCAAAGGGCGCTTGAAATCGTGTGTGAGGAAATGGAAAATGCCTGCAAAATGAAGGTTCTTCTTCGTGCAGACGGCAAAATCGGCAACACGTGGTTTGATGCTCATTAATGTAATATGATTAGTATAGAAAAATTCAATATAAAATATCTTGATGATGTTTATAAAATAGAATGTGCCTGCTTTGCTCATCCGTGGAGCAAAAAAGACCTTGAAAATCAGCTTTCGCTTGACACCTCTCACTTCCTTGTTGCACTTGAAAATGAAAAAGCAGTCGGCTATATGGGACTTCAGATTTTCTCCGGTGAGGGTTATGTTACAAATGTTGCCGTCTTGCCCGAATATCGCAGACGTGGCATAGCTCAAAGGCTTATATTTGCCGAGTTTGAAAATGAGATGGATTTTATAACTTTAGAGGTGCGTAAAAGCAATACCCCTGCAATAAGGCTTTATGAAAAAGCAGGCTTTGAAAATATCGGTATCCGCCCTCATTTTTACACTTCCCCCGACGAGGACGCAGTAATTATGACTAAGAATTTTGAAAAGGGTGAAAATATATGATAGTTCTATTTTTTATGTTGTTGATAATTGTATTGGTTTGCATTATAAAATATGCGGGCTACGTTAATTCGACATATTATAAAATTACTAAAAAACCGGTTCTTGCAATGAGAACCGATGTCGGAAGTTATGGCGAATACTGTATATTTAAATTACTCAAATCATATGAAAGCCAAGGAGCAAAATTTTTATTCAATGTTTATTTACCTAAAGGTGAAAACGAAACTACCGAAATTGATGCTCTTATGATTTGCTCTCAAGGTATATATGTTTTTGAAAGCAAAAATTACAGCGGTTGGATTTTCGGCAATGAAAAATATAAAATGTGGACTCAAACCTTGCCGCAAGGTAAAGGCAGACCGTCTAAAAAAGAAAAATTTTTAAACCCGATTATGCAAAATAAATTACATATTAGGTGTTTAAACGAATATTTGAAAGAGGAATATCCTGTTTATTCGGTTATTGCATTTTCGCAACGATGCGAGCTTAAGAAAATAGAACTTGTAAGTGATAATGCCGCTGTTGTAAAGAGAAATGATATACTGAAAGTGCTTGCCAAAAACTCAAAATATGTAGGACAATTAGACGAAAAAACAATATCGGAAATTTATGAAAAATTATATCCGCTTACACAGGTAAGTGAAGAGGTTAAAAAGCAACATATAGAAAATATAAAAAAGGAAACAGAAAATGAAAATTTTGGGAATTGAGTCCTCTTGTGACGAAACGGCATGCGCTGTTGTTGAGGACGGACGAAAAGTATTATCAAATATTGTTGCAACCTCGCTTGAGGAGCATAAGCTCTACGGCGGAGTTGTGCCTGAGATAGCATCAAGGCGGCACGCCGAATCAATCAGCGGCGTCGTTAAAGAAGCGCTTGAAAAGGCTGACTGCACTATGGATGACATTGAAGCGATTGCGGTTACTTATGCACCGGGGCTTATAGGTGCGCTTTTGGTGGGCGTTAATTTTGCAAAGGGTTTATCGTTTGCAACAGGTACTCCGCTTGTGCCTGTTCATCATTTGAGAGGTCATATTGCATCAAATTACATTTCAAGCGATGTTAAGCCGCCGTTTTTGTGCCTTGTTGTCAGCGGAGGTCATTCGCATATTGTTGCGGTTAACGATTACACGGATTTTGAAATTATCGGCAAAACACGTGATGATGCGGCAGGCGAGGCGCTTGATAAGGCAGGCAGGACTATGGGTCTTGCGTATCCCGGCGGAATAAGTATAGACAAAATCAGCAAGCAGGGAAATGAAAATGCTTTTAAATTTCCTCATCCGAGAGTTACGGGCAGTGAATACGATTTTTCGTTTTCAGGTCTTAAAACAAGCGTTATCAATACTGTTCATAACGCAAAGCAAAAAGGCGAAGAAATAAATATACCCGACCTTGCGGCTTCGTTTCAAAAAAGCGTTGTTGATTGCCTTATTCAAAATCTTGAAAAAGCGGCAATTGACAAAAACTTCAAAAAAATTGTAATAGCAGGCGGTGTTTCTGCTAATTCTAAATTAAGAAGAGAAGCAGAGAAGCTTTGCCAAAAGCATAAATGGCAGCTTTATTTGCCCGAACTTAAATATTGCGGCGACAATGCGGCAATGATTGGCTCGCAGGGCTATTATGAGTTTATAAGCGGTGTTGAGGCTGACGAAAGTCTTAACGCTTATGCCACAATGCCTATCGACGAAGCGTACAAAAGCAGTAATTGACAAAAAATTCACATAAAGTGATTAATTTGATTTTATGTTATTGTTACATTTTAATGAATTTTTGGCAGTTCTATTGAATTTTAAGGATTTTTTGGTATAATTAATGAGAATGAAATTGGGGAACTTTGATTGTTTTTCAATGAGTTCAATTTGTTTGTAAATAATTTCAAAGGAGAATAAAGATATGGAAACAAATCTTACTTCTAACAAGTCACTTCTTGATTGGCTTGACGAAAAAGTAGAACTCCTTAAGCCATCAAACATTGTATGGATTGACGGTTCAAAGGAACAAATCGACGCTCTTAAAAAAGAGGCTGTTGAAACAGGCGAAATGATTAAGCTTAACGATGAGCTTCTTCCTGATTGCTATCTTCACAGAACAGCAGAAAACGACGTTGCACGTGTTGAGGACAGAACTCTTATCTGCACAACTAAGGAAGAGGATGCAGGTCCTACTAACCACTGGATGGCTCCTGATAAGTGCTACAAGATGCTTTATGACATCGCAGCAGGCTCTTATGAAGGCAGAACAATGTATATCATTCCTTATTCAATGGGTCCTGTAGGTTCACCTATGTCTAAGATTGGTATTGAGATTACAGACTCAATCTACGTTGTTCTTAATATGAATATTATGACAAGAATCGGCAAGAAAGTTCTTGATACTCTCGGCGATTCAAACGACTGGGTACGTGGTATGCATTGTAAATGTGACGTTGACCCTGAAAAGAGATGGATTTGTCAGTTCCCTGAGGACAACACAATCATTTCTGTAAATTCAGCTTACGGCGGAAACGTACTTCTCGGTAAAAAGTGCTTCGCTCTTCGTATTGCTTCTTACCTTGGTAAGAACGAGGGCTGGCAGGCAGAGCATATGCTTATCCTTGGTCTTCAAAAGCCAAACGGAGAAATCAAGTATATCTGCGCTGCATTCCCATCAGCTTGCGGTAAGACAAACCTTGCTATGCTTATCCCACCTGAAGGATATCAGAGAAAAGGCTACAAGGTATGGTGCGTAGGCGACGATATTTCTTGGATTAAGAAGGGTGAGGACGGACGTCTTTATGCTATCAACCCTGAAAATGGATTCTTCGGCGTTGCTCCCGGTACTAACGAGAAGTCTAATCCTAATGCTCTTGCATCAACAAAGAAGGGCACAATCTTTACAAACGTTGCTCTTAACCTTGATAACAACACAGTTTGGTGGGAAGGTCTTGACAAGAATCCACCTACAAATGCAATTGACTGGAAGGGCAATCCTTGGAACGGTCAAACAAGCACTGAAAAGGGCGCTCATCCAAACTCAAGATTCACAGCTCCTGCTGTAAACTGCCCTTGCATTTCATCAGAATTTGAAAATCCAAACGGTGTTCCTATTTCAGCATTCGTATTCGGCGGCCGTCGTGCTAAGCTCACTCCGCTTGTATATCAGTCAAAGAGCTGGAATCACGGTGTATTCGTAGGCTCAATTATGGGTTCTGAAACAACTGCTGCAGCTACAGGTCAGGTTGGCGTTGTTCGTCGTGACCCTATGGCTATGCTCCCATTCTGCGGCTACAATATGGGCGATTATTGGAAGCATTGGATTGAAATCGGCGAAACTCTTGACGAGGATAAGGCTCCTAAGATTTTCAACGTTAACTGGTTCCGTAAGGACGACGAAGGCAACTTCTTGTGGCCGGGATTCGGCGATAACCTCAGAGTTCTTGATTGGATTATCGACCGTTGCGAAGGTAAGGTTGACGCTCAGGAAACAGCTATCGGTTATCTTCCTTATGCTAAGGATATCAATCTTGACGGCCTTGATATGACTGAGGCTGATCTTGAGAAGATTCTTGACGTTGATAAGGACGCTTGGAAGGAAGAACTCAAGGGTGTTGACGAACTTTACGCTAAGTTCGGCGATAAGCTTCCTAAGGAGCTTGAGGACGTACTTGAAGAAGTTAAGTCAAACCTTGACAAATAATTATCTCTTTTGAAATAATATAATACAAAACACGGTACAAAATTTTGTACCGTGTTTTTTTAGACTGCCGATAAAGTGGCTAAACCGTGCCGTGCTTAAATTATCATAAAGTGATGACGTTGGACAAGGATTTGCTCTTGCCGAAATAAAATCAAAAATACATTTATAGAAAAGTGGCTTGAACGTAGTGTTCAAGCCACTTTTGGCACTTTCCGTCTTTGCTCGGGGGAGTGAAT
>ERZ1026888.950-NODE-950-length-14022-cov-4.940503_pt1 | contig 14022 bp, 10 predicted proteins | sample MGYA00380174_ERZ1026888 | MGnify/ENA primary metagenome ERZ1026888 (study PRJEB33269, sample SAMEA4719810) | human gut metagenome | biome: human-associated habitat; feature: organic feature; material: feces | place: Cameroon | collected 2013-10 ...
GCGACGGCTCCAATGCAAATAGCGAAGGCGAAAAGGCCAGCGGCAATGGAAGCTCTTCGCAAACCGCCAATCTCCCTGCAACGGGCGACGCGGCTCCCTTTGGGGCGGCTGCTGCACTTGCGGTAGTGGCGGCAAGCGGTGTGGCGGTTGCGCGCAGGAAGCTCGATAGGTAGGCGCAGGAATCATCTTCCCGCGCAATATGGCTGACAGGGAAGGCGCCAAAGTGCGCCTTCCCTCAGGTACGCCCGCGCGCGCTCCCGTCGAAAGTAGCCACTTCGTTTCGGGTGGCACGTCGTCCAGCGGAGCGTGCTATCCTTTCCTGCGATAAACAAGTTTCCGTGAAAGGTGGTTTTCTTGGAACGCAAGAACGCATGGGAAGGCTACAGCGCCGACCAGCTCGAAGAGCTCGACGGTCTGGCTTCCCGCTATATCGACTACATCTCTAACAACAAAACTGAGCGCCGTTGCTTTGCGGCCGCTGTTAAGCAGGCAGAAGCTGCGGGCTATGAATCGCTTGAGAATGTGGTTCGCGAGGGCCGCACGCTCGAAGCGGGCAGCAAGGTATGGGCTGGCGTGCATGGCAAGTCGCTCATTTTGGCTCACATCGGTACCGAGCCGCTCGAAGCGGGCCTGAACATCCTGGGTGCCCATATCGACAGCCCCCGCCTGGACTTGAAGCAGAATCCGGTATACGAGAACAACGGATTCGCCTTCCTCGACACTCACTACTATGGTGGCATCAAGCACTACCAGTGGGTAACGCTGCCCTTGGCACTGCATGGCGTGGTGGCGAAAACCGATGGCACCGTGGTTGACGTGAATGTGGGCGACGACGCCGGCGATCCCGTATTCTGCGTAACCGATCTTCTGCCTCATTTGGGCAACCAGCAAATGGCCAAGAAGGGCAGCGAAGTAGTTGAGGGCGAAAACCTCGATGTGCTTATCGGCAATCGCCCTCTGGTGGTCGAGCCTGCCGACGACGCCTCCGACGAGGAGAAAGCCGCCGCAAAGGAGCCGGTAAAGGCTTTCGCCCTTAAGCTGCTGGAAGAAAAGTACGGCATTACGGAAGAAGACTTCCTTTCCGCCGAAATCGAGGTAGTGCCCGCAGGTCGCGCCCGCGAATTGGGCTTCGACCGCAGCATGGTTATCGGCTATGGCCAGGACGACCGCGTGTGCGCCTACACCTCGCTTGAGGCTCAGCTCGCTATCGAGACGCCGAAGAAAACCGCCGTTACCGTGCTGGTTGACAAGGAGGAAATCGGCAGCGTTGGCGCAACGGGTATGGGCTCCCTGTTCTTCGAGAACACCATTGCAGAAATTGCCGCACTTACTGGATCGGAAAACCCCTTGGCGCTGCGTCGCATTTTGGCTGCATCGCGTATGCTTTCCTCCGACGTGTCTGCCGGCTTTGATCCTGCGTATGCTTCGGTGTTCGAAACGAAGAACGCTGCATATCTTGGCAAGGGCCTGGTGTTCAACAAGTACACGGGAGCGCGCGGAAAAAGCGGCTCCAACGATGCACGTGCCGAATACGTGGCATACGTACGCCGCGTGATGGACGACGCCGAGGTTTCCTTCCAGACCGCCGAACTTGGCAAGGTCGATGCGGGCGGCGGCGGAACCATCGCCTACATTCCCGCAAAGTACGGCATGGACGTCATCGATTCCGGCGTTGCTGTGCTTTCGATGCATGCTCCGTGGGAAGTTACCTCCAAGGCCGACATCTTCGAGGCGTATCGTGGATACCGTGCTTTCCTCGAGGCCTAGAGCAGGTACGCGAAACATTCTCTTGCAGGGCGCTCTGGGGCTGAATTGCGGGGTGTTTCCGACACTGAAGCGCGAGATTCCAAGGGGCTGAGTTTTCAACCATTTGAAGCGCTCGAAAGCGAGCCATAAATCCTTTGATTTTCAGCATTTACGTGTGCACCAAGTGACAAAAAGGAGCCTCGCTCCTTTTTGTCACTTTTTTGTCGCGCACGTGTCTATAATGAATTAACCTCGCGGAAACCCTCCGGGTACGAAAGGGAACCGGCAAGGAGCGGGGGATCGGAAAATGAGACTCAATTCAAGGAGCGCTACATGGCACATTATTTCGACGAACCCTCTCGTACTTTTAATGAGTACCTGCTTGTACCGGGTTACTCTTCTTCGGAGTGCATCCCCGAAAAGGTTGACCTTTCCACTCCGCTTGTACGATACAAGAAGGGTGAAGAGCCTGCTCTGAAGCTTTCTATCCCCATGGTTTCTGCAATCATGCAGGCCGTTTCCGACGATGGCATGGCTGTAGCTTTGGCTCAGCAGGGCGGCGTTTCTTTCATCTACGGTTCTCAGTCCATCGAAGACCAGGCCGCAATGGTTCGCCGCGTAAAGGACCACAAGGCTGGTTTCGTGCGCAGCGATTCCAACCTCACCCCCAACGCAACGCTTCGCGATGTTGTTGCGCTGAAGGAAAAGAGCGGTCACACCACCATGCCCGTTACTGAAAACGGTCAGGGTCAGGGCAAGCTGCTGGGCATCGTTACCGGCCGCGACTATCGCCTTTCCCGTATGGATCTCGATACGCCCGTATCTGAGTTCATGACCCCCCGTGAAAAGCTCATCGTTGGCACCGCAAGCACCACGCTGAAGGAAGCCAACGACATTATTTGGGACAACAAGCTGAACTCGCTGCCCATTGTTGACGACAACGATAACCTTATGTACATGGTATTCCGTAAGGACTATGAGCAGCACAAGTCCAACCCGCACGAACTGCTCGACGCTCACAAGCGTTACATCGTTGGTGCTGGCATCAACACGCGCGATTTCGCAGAGCGCGTTCCTGCTCTGATCGAGGCTGGCGCAGACGTTCTGTGCATCGACTCTTCTGAAGGCTTCTCTGAGTGGCAGTCCCGCACCATCGCATGGATCCGCACTCACTACGGCGACTCCGTAAAGGTTGGCGCTGGTAACGTAGTAGACACCGAGGGCTTCCGCTTCCTGGCTGAGGCTGGCGCTGACTTCATCAAGGTTGGCATCGGCGGCGGTTCCATCTGCATTACGCGTGAAACCAAGGGCATCGGCCGTGGCCAGGCAACCGCGCTTATCGAGGTTGCAAAGGCTCGTGACGAATACTTCCGTGAAACGGGCGTATACGTTCCCGTTTGTTCCGACGGCGGTACGGTATACGACCATCACATCACCTTGGCACTTGCCATGGGCGCCGACTTCATCATGTTGGGTCGCTACTTCGCTCGTTTCGACGAGGCTCCCAACAACAAGGTTGTGGTAAATGGCCAGCACATGAAGGAATACTGGGGCGAAGGTTCCAGCCGTGCACGCAACTGGCAGCGCTACGACCTGGGCGGCAACAAGAAGGGCATGACCTTCGAAGAGGGCGTAGATTCCTACGTTCCCTACGCTGGCCCCTTGAAGGACAACGTGGATCTTACGCTTTCCAAGGTTCGTTCCACCATGTGCAACTGCGGCGCGCTCACCATTCCCGAGCTGCAGGACAAGGCAAAGCTTACGGTTATCAGCTCCACTTCCATCGTTGAGGGCGGCGCACACGACGTTCTGCTGAAGGACAAGACTCCTTTCGTTAGCAACACGCGCTAGAGTTTATACGGCGCCAACGAAAACGTTTCGTCTGGCTTACCATTTACGGCTCTTCATAAAATCTCCCCGTTTCGCCCTGTGCGAATCGGGGAGATTTTTTATATTTGAACTGGTATAACGGCGTTCACAGGTAAAACGTGTTCCAATCCGAGAAAGTGAACGATTAGGTCAAAACTGACGGGTACGTTAAACTTCTTGCTATGGCTACACGAGTACATAAAGCGCTTACCGCAGTCCCCGTTAGCTTGGCATTGGCTCTTTCTATGGCCCTGCCGGCAACTGGTGCTGTGCGTGAAGCACACGCAGACGAGCTTTCCGACGCCCAGGCAATGCTGTCCCAGGCTTCGGCTGAGCTTGATTCCCTTAATAAAGAATATGATGCCCTGCAGGCACAGCTGAGTGGTCTTGATTCGCAAATCAGCGAAACCACCCAGAAGGTGCAGGATGCTCAGCAGAAGATGCTTGAGGGCCGCGAAACGCTTTCCGACAGCATTCTTTCTCAGTACAAGGGGGATGGCTCCCTTTCGCTGGTGAACATCGTCCTTTCTTCGGAAGATATTTCAGAGTTCACGAAGAACCTGACGTACTACTCTTCCATTCAGGAAGACCAGGCGCAGAAGGTTGCCGAACAAGAGCAGCTGCGTGACACGTTTTCTTCGGCTCTCAACGAGCTCGACACCCAGCGCGACGAGCAGCAGAAGCTGATCGAAGAGGCTGAGCAGAAGAAGAGCCAGGCTGAAAAGGTGGTCTCTGACGCTTCCGCTAAGGTTTCTTCCATCAAGGAAGAGCAGGCTCAGGCCCAGCTGGCAGCCTTGCAAGCACAGGCAGCGGAAATGCAGAAGAAGGAAGAGGCCAAGCAGCAGGCTGCCTCGAATGCATCGCAGCCCAATTCCAATTGGAACACCAACACTGACCGCAACCAGTCGGCCAATACCAATTCCAATTCTTCCAGCAACAATTCCTCGAATTCCAGTTCTGGCAGCGTAAGCGCTGGCTGGAGGACGGGTGCTGCTTCCGCTTATGGTGGCAGCAGCGATGCAAGCACGCCTAACCCTGGCACCACGGCAACGGGTGCGGTATGCAATGATTCTTCCATGGGCGTTGCTGTTCCCATGTCCTGGCCGAATTATCGCTCGTACCTTGGGCGCGCTGTCGAAATCAAATATGGTGGCAAGACAGTAATCGCTACCGTCAACGACTGCGGTAACATGGGTGGCGGTTCGCGCGCGCTCGACCTGCAGCCGGGTGTCTTCAAGGCATTCGGATTCAGCACCTGCCAAGCCTGGGGCGTCCGCACCGTAAGCTACCGCTTCCTATAAGTAGGAATATAGGGGCAGGTACCAGTTTCCCACTTACGCCATAAAGCAAAAACAGGGCCTCGTTTGCGAATTCCGTCGCAAGCGAGGCCCTTTTCGTTGGGCGCATGGAGGCACAGGTCCCAGGTTCCTGTCTGGCTTGGGTATCGGATTTCCACCTGGCAAGCCAAGTTGCGCCTGCGATGCAGCTAGCACACGAGGTTCGGCGCTAGCTGCTATGACTCATAGCGGGAAACTGGTACCTGTCCCTATATTCCCGCAACCGCTTAGGGGAAATTGTGCGTGGAAACACAGGCGCAACGCCAACACGATATAATGTCAAACCGTATGTATATTCAGCGCTCGAAGGTTCGTCAGTTTGGGCCAACGGGCTCTGCGCGCATGAAGTATCGGAAAAGGATTTTGCCTCATGAAAGAATACAATCCTCACGAGATTGAACCTCGTTGGCAAAAGGTGTGGGCCGAAACGGGCGCACATAAGGCAACGGAGGATACCAGCAAGCCGAAGCGCTATGTGCTCGAGATGTTCCCGTACCCTTCGGGCGACATTCACATGGGCCACGTTCGCAATTACACCATCGGCGACGTAACGGCCCGCTATTACTCAATGCGCGGTTACGACGTGCTGCATCCAATGGGCTGGGACGCGTTTGGCCTGCCTGCAGAAAACGCCGCTATCAAGCACAATTCCCATCCTGCTAAGTGGACGTATGCCAATATCGAAACGCAGAAGGCTAGCTTCAAGCGCATGGGCTTTTCCTATGACTGGGATCGCACCGTTGTTGCTTGCGACCCTGAGTACTATCGCTGGGGCCAGTGGATCTTCCTGCAGATGTACAAGCGCGGTTTGGTAGAGCGTCGCAACAGCCCTGTTAACTGGTGCCCCAACTGCAAAACGGTTTTGGCAAACGAGCAGGTAACCGAAGGCGAATGCTGGCGCTGCCATGGCGCTGTTGAAAAGCGCGATCTTACCCAGTGGTACTACAAGATCACCGATTACGCCCAGGAATTGCTGGACGATCTTGACCAGCTGGAAGGCTGGCCTGAGCCTGTTAAGCAGATGCAGGCAAACTGGATCGGTCGCTCCGAAGGTGCCGAAGTTGATTTTGAGCTGATTCCCGCCGAGGGCAAGGACGACGGCCAGACCATCACGGTATTCACCACGCGCCCTGACACCCTGTTCGGCTGCAGCTTCTTCTTGCTGGCTCCCGAAAGCCCGCTGGTGCACGACCTGGTGTGCGGCACTGAATATGAAGCTGAGGTCATGGCCTTGGTTGAGGGTGCTGCCAAGGTAAGCGCCGTGGAGCGCGCCCAGGGCGATCGCGAAAAGCATGGCGCCTTCACCGGCCGCTACGTTATCAACCCCGTTAACGGCGAAAAGGTTCCTGTATGGGTTGCCGACTACATCGTTGCCGATTACGGCACCGGTGCTGTAATGGCTGTTCCTTGCGGCGACCAGCGTGACTTCGAGTTTGCTCGCAAGTACGACCTGCCCATCATCCCCATTATCTTGGGCGAAGACGACCCGCTGTATCCCGAGCTCAACGGCGTGCAGGAGCGCAAGGTTACTACCGTCGATTGGGAAAAGTCCTACGAGGCTGAAGGTGTGTTGGTTCAGTCCGGCAAGTACACCGGTATGGTGGGCGGTAAGCATTCTCCTGCTGTTGACGCCATCATCGGCGACCTGGAAGCTCAGGGCAAGGGCAAGAAGTCGGTTCAGTTCCGTTTGCGCGACTGGCTTATTTCCCGTCAGCGCTATTGGGGCAATCCTATCCCGATTGTTTACTGCGACGATTGCGGCATCGTGCCCGTTCCCGAGGATCAGCTACCTGTTACGCTGCCCAAGGACATCGATTTGGCCGCTGGCGAAACGCTTGCAACGCATGAGCAGTTCGCTCAGTGCACTTGCCCGAAGTGCGGTAAGCCCGCGCGTCGTGAAACCGACACCATGGACACCTTTACGTGTTCTAGCTGGTACTACATGCGCTATACCGATCCGCACAACACCGAGCTGCCTTTCTCTTCCGATCGCGTAAACCGCTGGATGCCGGTCGACCAGTATATTGGCGGTATTGAGCACGCCATTTTGCATCTGTTGTACAGCCGCTTCTTCACGAAGGTGCTGCGCGACATGGGCATGCTCGACTTCGACGAGCCTTTCACGAACTTGCTGTGCCAGGGCATGGTGCTCGACGAAAACGGCGAGGTAATGTCGAAGTCGAAGGGCAACGTTATCAGCCCCGAAGACATGATTGCTGGATATGGCGCCGACGCAGTACGTGCTTACATTCTGTTCATGGCTCCGCCTGATAAGGAATTGCAGTGGAATGAAGACGGCCTAGCGGGCATGTACAAGTTCCTGAATCGTGCTTGGCGTATGGTGAACGATCTTGCAGGAAAGGCTGGGGAGGAAACTTCCTTCCAGGCTGGCGCAAAGGCGGAAGAGGCAAAGAAGGCCCATGATGAGCTTCTGCGCGAACGCCATCGCGTGGTTGGCAAGGTTATCGACGACTTCGCTCGCAACAATTTCAATACGGCTATTGCTGCCATCATGGAATTGGTAAACGCTACGGGCGATTACCTGCGTAAGAACTCCGCCGAGGATCGCGCCTCCAACGCCGAGCTGGCTGCTTTTGACAAGGAAGTTGCCGAGGTTATCGTGAAGCTGCTGGCTCCGATGGCTCCCCATTGGGCCGAAGAGCTGTGGCAGGATGTTTTGGGCAACGAAACTTCCGTGCACAAGGAAGCTTGGCCCGAGTTCGACCCGAATGCCGCTAAGGCTTCCGAGGTTGAGCTGGCAGTGCAGGTTAACGGCAAGGTGAAGGCCAAGATCACCGTTGCTGCCGATGCTGCGGAAGATGCCATTCGCGAAACGGCTTTGGAGGCCATCGCCGATGCAACCGCAGGCAAGGATATTAAGAAGGTTATTGTCATCCCAGGCCGTTTGGTCAATGTGGTGGCTAAATAACCGGAATACGCTTTTGGAGGAACCCGATCTGCTTAGCAGGTCGGGTTCTTTGTTTTATGGCGCATGCTGTTTTTGTTCGGCGCGTCAAGTGAGTGCAGACAAAGGCCCCAGATGAAGGCCCCTGGCGAAGCATGGCAAGAAACGAGCATTCTGCGCTCTTGCGCAGCCAAGGGAACTTTTCTGATGGTATTCCGCCAGAAAGGCTCGCTTGTTCTACCTCGAGGATCCATAACGTACCTGCCTTGTCATTCTCGTGCTCTGCTCCTTTTGCCTGGGATTCTTGGCTGCATCGGCAAGAGTACGGTTCAGCTTATCTCATTCTTTTGCGCGGCGAGGGGCGGAGGGGTAGGGGCTGTACGAACAAAACACGCGGACAACGTGGAGGTTCCGAAACTCTTACGTGCGTTTGCTATGATCGATGCTTATGGGAACTAAACGTAAAAAAGGATGTCTCCGTCGCTTAATCGAAGCCGTTATCGGCTTCGTGCTGTTTGTTGCACTTGTAGTGGTGGGTGTTCCTCTGGGGATCAATGCTTGGGTTTGTGCGAGCACGCGCCCTGCCTTTGAATCTCAAACTCAGGCAGCCGCTACTGCGGATGCCTTCGAAGCCGATGCCATTGTGGTATTGGGCGCTGGCATCAACTGGGACGGCAGCCCCTCGGCCGTTCTGAAAGATCGCCTTGATGTGGCTGACAACCTATACAACGCCGGGGTTGCTCCGAAGATCATCATGAGCGGCGACAACAGCGATTCTTCGTACAACGAGGTCATGGCTATGGCGAAGTACGCAAAGGCCAACGGCATTCCTGCCGAAGATATCTTCTGCGATCATGCGGGTCTTTCCACATACGACAGCATGTACCGCTTGAAGAATGTGTTCAACGTGCAGCGCTGCGTCATCGTCACGCAGGAGTACCATTTGTATCGTGCTGTGTACGATGCGCGCGGTTTCGGAATCGACGCACGTGGTGTTGCAAGCGATCTGAGCGACTACTCCAATAGGGATTCCTACGAGCAACGGGAATTCTTTGCGCGCATCAAAGACTTCTTCGGCATCATCACCAAGATGGAGCCGCAAACGAAAAGCGAGCCGGTTTCCCTCAATCAATCGGGGACCGTTACCCAATGGTGGTAGAAAGGGGCAGCAATGCCGAAAATCGTTATTGTTGACACCGACTTCGAAAACAATGATTTCGAAGTGCGTATGGCGAAGGACGCAGGCGTTGACATTGCCCTGTTCAACGAGCGCGAACCCGAAGCCATTATTCGCAATGCCTCCGATGCCGACGGCGTGGTTACTTCCTATGGCGAGTTCCCGCCCGAGGTGTTTGAGGCGCTTCCGAATTTGCGTGTGGTAAGCCGAACGGGCATTGGGTATGACAGCATCGACGTGCCTGCGGCAACGAAGAACGGTACTGCTGTCTGCGTAGTGCCTGGTTACGGTACTGAAGTGGTGTCCGACCACGCTATTACGCTGGCGCTTTGCGTGCTGCGTCGCCTGAACGAAACCGATGCGGATATGCGCGCCGGTATTTGGGACTATACGCGCCATCGTCCTTATGGCCAGGTGTTCGGCCGCGTGTTCGGCGTGGTGGGTATGGGCGAAATCGGTCGTGCTACCGCCCGTAAGGCTTCTGGACTGGGCTTTAAGGTGGTGTGCTGTTCGCGTTCCCTTACGCCGGGTCGCCGCACGCCCGAAGGCTACGACATCCTGGAGTACGAAGAGCTGCTGAAGTGTGCCGATGTGGTCAGCTTCCATACGGCCCTCACCCCTGACACTCATCATCTGCTTGATGCACGCCGCATATCGCTTATGAAGGATAGCGCGGTGGTGGTGAACACTTCGCGCGGTGCGGTTGTCGATACCCTTGCTTTGGCCGAAGCGCTTGAGGAGGGCAAGCTGTGGGGTGCTGGCATCGATGTGTTCGAAGGTGAGCCAGTCGATCCAGATCATCCGCTGATGAGGGCCCCTCATACGGTGCTCAGCCCGCATGTGGCGTATTGGTCTGAGGAATCGGGCATTGAACTGCGCACGCGCGCCATGCAGGCTGCTATCGATGTGGTTACGGGTGTGCGCCCGAAGGACTGCCTGAATCCTGAGGTCTTGTAAAGGGCGGAGCTTCGCCCCGCCTGGTTTTCCCTGCATTTGCCGAGCCGCCGCACCTCGGACTTTCTCCTGAAAGTCCGCAACTGCGGTCCCGCTCGCGGCGCAGATTGTTGCGATACGGTCCTATGCGCCGGCAGCTGGATCGTGCGGGCCATTTCTTGCCCCGTCTTCTTCTCATCCCGCCGAGGGAGGGTGCTTCCATTCCCGTCAAAACGAAGGAGCTGAATATGCTTGTTGGCGTGATCTCCGATATTCATGGCCATTTGAGTGAGCAGGCCTACGATGCCTTGCAGCCGTGTGACATGATTCTGTGTGCTGGTGACGTTGAGCGCCCGACCATCCTTATGGAGCTCGATGCCATCGCCCCAACGGTTGCGGTGCTGGGCAATTGCGATTCCAGTCTGTGGGGGATGGATATTCCCTTCACGGCGTCTCCTCGTATTGGCGGGGTGCGCTTTTTCATGACGCATCGCCCCGAAGACATTGGCACCGTTGCCGAAGATGTGCGTGTGGTGGTGCATGGCCACACTCATATTCCCCGCGAAGAGTGCATAGAGGGAGTTCTGTACTTGAACCCGGGAAGTGCTAGCAAGCCGCGTGGCGGCAGCAAGCGGGGCATTGCTCGTCTTACCATCGATGTTGGCAAGGTTGCAGACGTCGAATTCGTAACATGGGAATAGACGAGGCGGCGCTCCCGTCTGTGCGGTTAGGGAATGGCAATAATAGGCGAAATGGCTAAAAGAGGCAGGCTCAAAAAATGGCAAGTTGACCCAAAGGGACTTGCCCGTTAGAATAAATACTTGCATTTTATGCATGTGCGCCGTTAGCTCAGCTGGTAGAGCAGGGGACTTTTAATCCCAAGGCCGCGGGTTCGATTCCCTCACGGCGCACCACTTGAAATACGAGGTCAGGAGCTAGATTAAGCTACCTGACCTTTTTTATTTCCCCTTGGATTTCGAGGAGAGTTCCCCTTAATTCCCCTTTCGGGTTTTGAACGGGGGAATATCCTAAGAAAAATTGACAAAAAAGAGGGCACCCAGCGCGAAACCAGGTGCCCCGTTCTATTGCCCGATTGACCAAAGATCGGGCTCTTTTTTTGGGCGATTCGCCGATAACCCTCAGATTGCCTGTAAAACTTGGGTCTTCTTCGGTCGATCAACAATGGTCTGCCGTCTGGTTTCGCTTGCATCTAGCAAGCTCGAACCTGCTCGAACCTGCTCGAACCTGTGCGAAACCAGAGGCGTTGGCGGCTTCAGCAATGCTGATTTACGCCAAAATGCACTGGTGAAAAGTTGGTGCGAATTTGGCGTGGATTTGGTTACGCAGCCTTCAAATAATCCATGCACACCCAGCCAGACGGGATCCTTGCCCAATTGCCAGAAGTTTGCAGCACCGTCACGCGGGTGCCTTGCTTCAGGCAGCCGTTACCGTATGCGTGCGCCTTGGCGTTGGCGGTGAGGTTGCGGTAAGGAACCTTGGAGTAACCCGTGCCTGCGCCATAGCGGACGTGAAGAGCCGATGCGGTCACGCGGTACGTGCCGTTGCCCGTGCTCTTGACCGTGCCGCCCGACTTAGCGGATGCCTTCGTTGCATAGTCCATGCAGACCCAGCCAGAAGGAGTGCGGCCCCAGTTGCCCTTGGTTTCGAGCAGCGTGAAGCGCAGCCCGTGCGGATAGGTGCGGACGATGCCGTAGTTTACGCTCGCGCCGCTGCGGACATGGAGCGCGGAAGCTGTAACCGTGTAGGTGCTGCCGATGCTATAGCTCTTGGAACCGTTGTAGCTCGAAGGTGCCTGTGGCGCGGTGGTCCCCTGCTCCACGGTGCCGCCGACCTGACCAGTCTTCATGTAGGCCGCTACCTCAGCCTTGAACTGCGTGAACGAGCGTCCGTAGCTCGCGAAGTAGCTCAGAGGATCGGTATGGTCGGTTCCGCCAAAGCGGATTCTGGCATCGTTGTGGCTGATAAGCCGATCGATACCCCAACCTCGCTTATTGAGGTAATCGCCGCACCATTTAACCGCCTCATCCCATTGCTTGTTAAAATCGGCGCGGTTCGTTGCATGGCACAGCTCGATGTTTACGCAACGGCTGTTGCCGTTTCCAACCGCCCATGCCTTGCGGTTATCCTCCATGCAGTGGTACACGGTGGAACCATCCAGGTCCATCACGTACTGGACGGCATAGGCATAGCCGCGGCTGTAAAGGCTGTAATGGTTGTAGGCGCTAGCGCCTGGGTTGGCGGTCTCGTGCACGGTCAAATACTGGGCACTGTTGTATCCGTGCCCCTGGTTACAGACCGTCTCTTCCTGGGTGTAGGCATGCGCCATGCCCGGCATTAGCGCAGCCGCCATCACGAGCGCCAGCAGCAGCCCGACAATCTCAATGAATGCTCTCTTCTGGTGCTTGCTCACTGGTCGCCACCGCCCTTCGCGGCGCTGATGCCGATGCATGCGCCGATGAAGGTCCCGACACCCGTGATGATGGTTGCCACCGTTGCGGTGTCAGGCCATCCGACGGCGTTTCCCACGGTGAGCGTCAGCGTAGCCAGCGCAGGGCAGACCACGAGGCCGACCCACTTCAGGGTGTCGTACGCCTTGTCCGGCATAACGTACTTGCTCTCTTGTTCTTCCAATTTCTCAATCCTCCTTTACGTGTGCGTCCATGATTTCCTCGTACAGATGCGTCCCTGTACCGTTACCGCCCAAGCCGTGGTAGGCGGTATAGACACTCGTGGCTTGCTCTTTGATCCCGACAGGGCAAGGTCGACCTCTTACTACGTACTGGTCGTGGTAGTCGATTAACTGCTGGCGCAGCAAGGCGCGCATCCCCTGCTGCATGGCTTTGTCGTGACGCGTCTCTTTGCTTACCGCGCCTTTTGCGTAGACAACCAGGCCTCCGACAATCGCCGCTAAAAGAGGGGACAACACCCACCCGACCAAAGTGCTCAGCTCGATCAATTGGCTCTCACCTCCTAACGGGCCTAGAGTTCGTCTTAAAAATCCCAGGCGAAAATCGCCTTGCTTATACGCAATGCAAGCGTGGGATTTTGCCGCTAAAAGTATCTAGGTAGTGTCACTATCAGCCGTTGGTTGGCCAGAAGAGAAAGGGTTAAAGATGCTGTTAAAAGATTTCGTTGAGGGCTACTACCTGCCGTCTTTGTCGGACCTCAGGGAATCCACCAGGCTGGGCTACGCAAGTGCCATAAGCCTTTATGTGCTGCCGCGCTTTGGCGATTGCGAGCTGGAGGAGATCAAAGCCTTCGATATAGAGCAATGGCTTAAAAGCATCGAGAGGCCAGGAGCTGCCGAGAAAGCCTATAAGACGCTACGGCAGATAATCCGCCGTGCCATCGATTGGGATATGTTCGAAGCGGTGGATCCGACTCGCAAAAGGATACGGCTTCCCAAAAAGAAGCCGTATAGGCCAACGGTCTTAAGCGCGAAAGAGGTTAGAGAGCTGCTGAGAGGCTTTTATGGCCATGAGCTGGAAGCGGCTGTCATATGCGCCGTTACGCTTGGCTTGCGCCGTGGGGAAGCGTGCGGGCTCATGTGGGCAGACATAGACCTGCGAAGCGGCTTGGTCAAGATCGAGAGATCTGCCCAGTACATAGAGGGGCGCGTTGTCGTCGTTGATCCCAAGACCGAGAAGAGCGCCAGGGGATGCTACCTGCCGCATTTTGCAATCAGGAGATTACGCGAGATAAAAGGCACAGGCTCGATAATCGGAGAAATGACACCTGAGGAGGTGTCGAGAAGGTACAAGGCGCACTGCAAGAAACGAAATCTTCCCTACACCAGCTTCACCAACCTGCGTCACACGTGGGCAACCCTCGCACTTGCCGGCGGCGCTGATTCGGCTACGGTCGCGGCAATGTTGGGGCACTCGCAGATAGCCACCACCTACGAGCATTATCTAGTGCCCGACAAGAAAATCTATAAGAATGCGCAGAAAGGGTTTGAATCCTTGATTCTGGGGAATTAGATAGCGAGGTATTCCGTATCCTCGATATGCACTAAGAGCTTCACAGTCTCGCAA